>Ga0310786_10003817_pt1 | contig 21504 bp, 20 predicted proteins | sample AusTroGonzalo_MG_FD_203881 | JGI IMG/M metagenome (GOLD analysis project Ga0310786, IMG submission 203881) | Bovine rumen microbial communities from tropical cattle in Woodstock, Queensland, Australia - Gonzalo_03 (v2) (version 2) | ecosystem: Host-associated > Mammals > Digestive system >...
CAAGCAGGTGGCGGTGATGGTGCCCACTACGGTGCTGGCCTATCAGCACTATCGCACCTTCTCCTCGCGCTTGAAGGATATGCCTGTGCGTGTGGACTATCTCACGCGAGCCCGCACCACCAAGCAGGCCACCGCCCTGCTGAAAGACCTCGCCGAGGGTAAGGTAGATATCCTCATCGGCACGCATAAGCTCATAGGTAAGGGTGTGAAGTTCAAGGACTTAGGACTGCTGATTATCGATGAGGAACAGAAGTTTGGCGTCTCTACAAAAGAAAAACTGCGCCAGATGAAGACCAATGTCGATACCCTCACCATGAGTGCTACGCCTATTCCCCGCACCCTGCAGTTCTCGCTGGTGGGCGCCCGCGACCTGAGTGTCATCCAGACGCCGCCGCCCAACCGCTATCCTATTCAGACAGAGATACATACCTTCTCGGCAGAGATTATCACCGATGCCATCAACTTCGAGATGAGCCGCAACGGACAGGTCTATTTCGTCAACAACCGCATCAACCAGTTGCACGAGATTGCCGAGATGATTCATAAGTACATCCCCGACTGTCGCGTCGCCATTGGTCACGGACAGATGAAACCCGAGGAGCTCGAGAAGATAGTGCTCGACTTCTCCAACTACGACTACGACGTGCTGCTCTCTACGACTATTGTGGAGAATGGCATCGATATCCCCAACGCCAACACCATCATCATCAATGGTGCCCATTATTTCGGACTCTCCGACCTGCATCAGATGCGTGGACGTGTGGGCCGTGGCAATCGCAAGGCCTTCTGTTATCTGCTCGCGCCGCCCCTTGCAGCCCTGCCTGTCGACAGCCGTCGCCGTCTCGAGGCCCTCGAGAACTTCTCCGACCTGGGCTCAGGCATCAACATCGCCATGCAGGACCTCGACATCCGTGGTGCCGGCAACCTCCTTGGTGCCGAGCAGTCTGGCTTCATCTCCGACCTTGGCTACGAAACCTACCAAAAGATTCTCAACGAGGCGATGGCGGAGCTCCGTAATGAGACCCCAGAGTTTTCGAAGAGTGAAGAAGGAGGAAGGAGAACTGATGAAACCTCTCAAGGCAGAAAGAAAGGCTTGCCAAGTAATCATAATTCTCCGCTCGAGCTCCGCTCGCTTGCTACCAACGGGACGCAAGAATTCTCAACTCTCAATTCTCAATTTGATTTCGTCTCCGACTGCAACCTCGAGTCCGACCTCGAGATGTACTTCCCCGACAATTACGTGCCTAGCGACTCAGAGCGTATGCTGCTCTATCGCGAACTCGATAATACCCGCAATGATCAGGAATTAGAGGCCTATCGTCTGCGCCTTATCGACCGTTTCGGTCCTCTGCCGCCGCAGGCCGAGGAGCTGCTGCAGGTGGTCTCTCTGCGTCGTTATGGCAAGAGCTTGGGTTGCGAGAAGATCATGCTCAAGCAGGGCCGTATGCTCCTCTATTTCGTCTCCAACCCACATAGTCCTTTCTACGAAAGCGACACCTTTGGTCGCATCATCGACTTCGCCACGCAGAACCTCCGCCGCTGCAATCTGCGCGAACAGAACGGCAAGCGCTCCCTCGTCATCACCGATGTGCCCACCGTGGGCGAGGCCGTCAACGTCCTAAAGACCATCTAAAGAATTCTTAACTCTTAATTCTTAACTCTTCATTTCATCGCTTTCTCAACGGCATTCTTGATGGGTTCGGGCCCAGGAAATCCTATCTCTTTGTATGTCTGGTTACCCTTGGCGTCATACACCACGTAGGTGGGAATACCCTGCGACTCATATTTCTCCAGCACATACAGGTACTGCTCCTTCGTCAGGTAGTAGTGGTCGCCGTCAATGTCCTTGATCATCCCCTGCCACGTATCCAGGGGCGATGTCGGCGAGGTGATATACACGAACTGCACGTTCTTACCTTTCATCTCCTCCTTCATCGGCTTCAGCGCCTGGTGTCCTGCCCTACAGGGTCCGCACCATGTGGCCCACACGTCGATGAGCACCGTCTTACCCTTGTATTTGTCCAGGATGGTCTGTAGGATCTTCTCTGGAGCCACGTTGTCATATTTCTGGTAGAACACGTTCTCTTTCGCCACCCGCTGCTGTGTCTCGCGCAGCTGCTTGCCGATGGTCTTGTTCTGTGCTGCTCCCGTCATTGCCACGAGCACCAGCACCACTGTCATCACTAATTGTTTCATCATCATTCTATTGTTTTGTTGGTTTAATGCCGCAAATATAGGAATTATTTTCGAGACCTCCAAATCCAACTGCAATTATTCCGCAAAAAAAGTGCATCGACCCATTGCTGAGTCGGGCCTTCTTTTTTTACTTTTTTACCTTAATTTGTTTTGCATTTTGCTCGTTATTCATTAACTTTGCACACAAATGTGTGCGAGTCTGCTTAGGCTCGGCCATCAAGACTACACAAACACTAGATGCGGGGAGAGCGTATTTTAATCAATCACATAGATGATGCGACAGAAATTTTACACATTATTTATTATAATAGCGGCTCTGACAACGAGTTGCGCAGGCAGTGACGGTGAGGAGGATGTGACGGGCCGTTCACGTGAGACTGGGTTCGACCAGACCTTTGGTGTGGCCGACTCGCTTTACAACTGCATGCAGTTTCGCGATGCCTACGACATGTACCTTCAGCTGTTAGACAGCAAGGAGGTCGAGGCTGACAGCGAGAAACGCCTGAACGTGCTTAACTGCCTCTGCAACACCAGCGAACTCTCAGGCCATAAGGTAGAGCAGCACAAATGGCTGCAGCAGTTGTGCGACCTGGCCGAGCAGACGGGCAACGACTACTATCAGTCGCTGGCTTATATCACGATGGGGCAGAACCTCTTCTACGAGGGAGACCGCGAAAAAGGCATCTACAACGTGAACCAGGCCATCGACCTGATGGCGAAGACCGACCGTGAGAATACCGACCACCTGATGCATGGCTACCTGAATATGCTGGCCAGCATGTATGGCGCGATGAATGACTATGACAATGCGCTGAAGACCAGCGAACGCAACCTGCAACTGACGATGGAGGGCACGCGCTGGGGGGCTGCTCCTAACCAGCAGCTGATAGACCGCCGCATGGCGTTGGCCAAGAAGGCGTCGGTACTTGCACAGATGGGGCGCTCTACCTATGGACAATTACAAAGGATGTACTACCAGCGGGCCGACTCGGCCTACGACGCCTGGAAAGCCGTGGAGTACGAGGGCAACCACACCCGCGACTATTTCATCGTGGACTATATGAAGAAGCGCGGCCGCTATCAGGAGGCTGTCAACATCTATAACGACCTGATAGAGCGCGTGCGACAGCAGGGCGACACCTTGGGCGAGATGATGAACACCGCCAAGTGGGGGCTGGCCGAGGTATATAGGAAGATTGGCAACTGCGAGCAGGCCGCCATCCTCTATGAACAGGTGCTCGAGATACAGGACACGCTAAAGAATCGTAAAGCCCAATATACGACCCAGGAGTTGGCTGCCGTCTATCACGACAAGGAAAAGAACCAGATGATTATGCAGCAGCAGGCCGAGAACACCCGTCAGCGTTACCTGCTGTTAAGCGTCCTCGCCGTCCTCGTAGGCGTCATAGTTGTGGCTGTTGTCATTATCTGCCAGAACCGCATCATCAGCCGCAAGAACAAGTCGCTGGCCGCCCAAATCACCGAGGCCATCAACTACAAACAGAAGTACTGGGACGAGAAATTGGCACAGGCAAAGACACAGACGCCGGCACCTGTCGCCGACTCCACCGACCTGAAGGCGCTGAACGATGAACAGCTCTTCATGCTTATCAACGAGGTTGTCATGAACGAACGCCTTTTCCTTGATCCCAATTTCGGACGCCAGGCCATCATGGACCGCTTCCAGCTGTCGAAGGAACGCGTGGGTGCCGTCTTCTCACAAGGCAGCGAGCACATGAGGCTTAACAAGTATATCCTGCAGTTGCGTCTCGAACATGCCGCCCACTTGCTGATTGATGATCCCGACCGCACCATCGCCCAGATTGCCGCCGACTGCGGTTTCGGCAGCAACGCCTACTTCAGCGACCGCTTCCGCCAGCATTACGGCATGTCTCCCTCTGACTTCCGCACCGAAGCCGTCAATAATCAGGTGTGACACATTGACCCAGGCGACTTTAGATTTTGTCTGGCAGGCTATTAATCTTGTCTGTTAGGCTTTCAATCTTGTCTGATAACCCTTTCAATCTTGTCTTTGCTATTGCGGCAAAGACATTTTTCTTGTACATTTGCACTATGCATTTATCCTATGACACATCAACGTAATATTAAAAGTAACGCAATAAAATGTCCCAAGTGTGGAAAAGAAACCACTTTCTGCATGCCGGATGATGCCATCGATGAGGATGGAGAGTCCTACCGCTGCCAGCATTGCGGCTGGGTATTTCACTACATACATATTTAATTATTAACTAAACAACTAACTTTTATGAAAAGAATCTTTACTTTCCTTTTTGCTACGTTCATGAGCGTTAGCATGTTTGGCGAAAAAGTTATCGCAGGTTTGAAAGCTCCGGAAGCTAATTGTCCGGCTAACGTGTCACTCTGTGTGATGCCCTCACCAGACGAACGTGAGTTGTTCGAAATGGAGTTCAACACTGGTACCGGCTGGTACGTTGCCTATGCGGCACAGGCTAACGAAAACGACATGTTCAAGTTCGTTGACTTAAACAACCCCAGGCTGGTACTTTGCAAGTATGAGAACAATGAATGGATACAGGCTGTCATAAAATTCGCTGATGTTTGGTGGGATGACTCTTATAAGGGTGATCCTGTCAAGTGGCTCGAGCTCGATTTTAGTAACCCTAACCTGTATGCTTGGTTGGAGGGTAAGCCCGATGTCTCTAGTATTAACACCGTGAAAGCTGCTGCTGACAAGGCTGTTTGGTATGACCTGAACGGCCGCAGACTGAATGGCACCCCTGTCGCAAAGGGTATCTACATTAAGAACGGCAAAAAGGTCGTGATTAAGTGAGAATAAAGCAGAGCTCGCTCATGCTTTATCGAACGTGAACGAGCTCGAGCTTTACTCAAGGTCGTGATTAAGTGAGAATAAAGCAGAGCTCGTATACATCAAAGGCACCAACCCATCTGATATGAGTCGGTGCCTTCTTTCTGTTCTTGTGGAGCGGACGGGTTGGGCAGAGTCTATCCTCCCTTCACCCTTCACCCTTCACCTCTTACAATATTCCCATGCACGAGGTCGTTCCCAGCGCGGTGAGCGCCGCAGTGATGATGCTTGCCAGCACCTGGAGGGCCAGCCTCCACACCTCCTTGTTCTTCATAGTTTACCTCCTTCCTTGTTTAATTACTTCTCTGTGTGATTATGGGAGTGAAGGTGGGAGGCCTTTTGTGTGACCTCCCTTCACCTTTCACCTGTCACCTTTTACCTTAATTGTACCCGTCGTCACCACCACCTCCGGTATTGTCACCATTCGTGGGATTCGAGGGATTCGTGTTTGAGTTGTCGCCACCGTTCTGGGTGCCTCCATTCTCCGTAGATCCGTTGTTCCCTGATTCCGTGGTTCCGTTCTCCTGCTCGGGGTCTTCCACCTCGCCAGAGGTTGAGGTCACACGCTTCACCTCCTTGCCGTTGCGGTCGATGCAGGAAATCTGGATGGCGGTGTTGGCCAGCTCGTCCTTCAGATCCACGCTGGGGGTGAAGATGATGCGACGGCTTGAGATCAGACTGGTCTTCACGTCGTTGACGTTCTCCACAGCCTTGCTTCGCAGACCGAAGCGCATGCTTCCCAGTCCGGGCAGAGCCACGCTGTGGCCTTCCGTTGCCCATGCCTTGATTACCTCACCAGCTGCATCCCAGCAAGCCTTCATCACGCCCTGACTCACGCCGCTGCGCAGAGCCGCCTCCTTGATAACCTTCGCCTGCGTCAGGCTGGAGTACATTTCAGGCTTCATCACATAGCGGTACTTGCCCGCCGATTCCTTGTCAAACTTCAGCAGTCTTTCCACTGCCTTTACCTTAAGTGCCATAATTGTTGCAAATTTTAAGGGTTGTAAAAATTTTTCCTCTTCCTTAAAACCTATTCCTTTGTTCCTCAATTTTGCGGTTATACTATGCAGAACTTCCTCGTGCACTAAGAAAAATTTTCTCTATAGCCATCCCGCAAATTTTAGTCGCCAATGTCATTGTTGCAACTATGTTGCAAAGGTACAAATTTTTCCTGAATTGTGCAAGAAAAACGGCAATTATTTTTTTCAAAAAAATGCAGGTTATAAACTTATAACTCCTGACACCTGACATCTTAATTCCGGCGTTTTACTTGAACAGAAATTTTTATTATATATATTATATATAATATATAATAATAAAGCATATAATTTCAATTCTCTCTACCCAAACCTCTCACCATCACCCTTCCAAGGCATTTCCTAAAGTCAAAAACTTAAATGTCAGGAGTTATAAGTTATAACTTTATAACCTCCCATATTTCGCCATTCCAAGGAACAATCCGTTAAAAAACCTTTCAAATCCATCACCTTTTAGGTGATTTTTCACAAAATCGCATTTTATCTGCATTTTTGCGCTATCTTTGCACCCAGTAATGCATCAAGAGTGGCTCATGTAGCCCACCAACCGGCCTAATCGTTGGCAACGGTGGTAAAAAGATGCGAGTGAACGAGACAGATCTATTCACTAAACAGTAAACGATATGGAAATCAAGAAGATTGAAAATTGCAATTACGTCATGTTCCCACGCCTCCAGCATTGTGGGCTGAAGCCAGAGCATGTAAATCGAGATGCCTTCAAGGCAGAGTTGAAACACGTAGAGGGTCATGGCGACTACTGGCTCCTGCACTATCTGCCAAACCATTTAGCAAAAGCCAGGGAATTCCAGGCTTGTTTAACACGGTGCGTCACTCATTCTATTAAAAGTACTATCATTCCCATAGTTCATCGTTACTAATGACCTCTATTTGCTTAACATTGATGGACCAATCAGAATCTGGATGTTCGTCGTTCCATTCATCTGCTGCTTCATTCAAAGCTTGCCATGAGGCGTTAACAGGTTTGCCAATGTAGGCAGATAGGTGGTCGCAGGCCTCTTCAATCGTGTCGAAGTATTCTATGTCTGGTTCACAGTCAACGATATAACGACTAGAGAAGTACTTGCCTTCTGCATCGTTAGTGAGATAAGCATCCCAATCGTCACCCTCAGCTGAAAAGTAGAATGTCAAAGAAGGATAGACTTTCTGAATCAGTTTGAGTAGAGTGAAAGGAGGTCGCCATGCCGTCTCTGTGAAGAAATAAAGATGGTTCTTCTTCAGTTCCAAGTAACTCCATGTACCTCTACAATACACGTTGTGCCAGTCGGCACCAAGCCTTGTCACCAGATTGCCCAGCCATCGTGTTGGATAATAGAAGCCATTTTCCACCAATGGCTTCTTCCTTTCTTGCAGTCGTTTCATTTTACCATATAGTGACCTCAATTCTCGTTGCTCCCCCTCGAAGCAGACAGACATAAATGCCGGATTACTCATTTTTTCGACAAAGGTCGGAGATCCCGCTGAGAAATCCAAAATAATTATAGTTGTTTAGATCGATTTTGATCTTTTTTGTTAATTAGACTTCGCGAAAACATGATGAAATAGTGCTTTAATAAGAGAAAAATGGTTAAAGTATGATCTATTTCGAAAAAATTTGCTAATTTTGCGGCATGTAATAGTTTGGGAGAGCGTATCGAACAAACTGACGATGTAAAACTATTAATATTGCATACGATATGAATGAAGAGTTAATGAGTTTTGTTGCGTCTCTTTTGGAAGATACTCAACTTAAGATGGACGAGTATCAGACACCTGAGATGGCATTTACGTCAGTAGCACTAGATAAAATTGTGGAATTGCTTGATTGCAATGACCCAGTTATAGAGCATTGCAAATTAACCAAAGCTAATGGTGACACTGTTGGTGAGATTCATGCGTATGCTGAAAGCGTAAATGGTGAGGTTCTTTATCTGTTTTATACTGATTATAACCCATTGCCAGAAGTAAAGTCGAAAAGTAATTCAGACTGTCAACCATTACTTAAACGTCCTCAGGGCTTTTATAACCAGGCTGTTCGTTTCGCATATAATGATGTTGACTCTGATTCCTCAGAATATAGAGCATTAAAGTATATATACGACAATGTTCAGAGATTCAATTCAATAAATATCGTTATCCTCTCAAATTATATCATTAATAACCTAACAGCAAAGAAAGTTACCGTTGTAAAACCACTTTTCACAGATACTTGGGATCTAAAGAAACTATATGCAAACACGCATTCAATGAGTGACCATATGGCTATTGACATAGACTTTGATTCTGAGGAGTATAAAAGATTCAAGATACCTTTTATTCAGATGGAGTCTAGTCTGTATGGCTACAAGTGTGTTCAAGCAATGATTCCGGCAAAGTTGCTGTACCAATTGTATGAAAGATATAACACGAATCTGTTGTATAACAATGTAAGATACTTCTTAGGCTTAAAGGGATCTAAAGACAAAAAGCCTAATGTGGCTATGCTTGATACCTTGCGAAAACAGAACGAGATGTTTTTGGCCTACAATAACGGAATAACAGCACTAGCAAAGGGCATTGAAAGTAAGGACACAGCAGAGAGAACAGACGTGTCAGATCCAGATAATAAGACGATATCCCAGTATATTTCTATGGGTATCCTCAAGAAAATCATGGACTTTCGTATTATTAATGGAGGGCAGACGACAGCGGTGATTTTCAATGCCAAGAACTATAGTAATAGCACGACAGATCCTGACAAGAAGGTCAATTTGCTTGGTGTCTATGTACAGTTGAAATTAATAGTTAGTGATGATATTGAGAAGATATCTGGCAATATAGCGCTTTCTTCAAACTTTCAGAACAAAGTTCAATATTCCGATTTTACTGTTAGTAATGAGTTTAATACCAGATTTGAGCAATTATCTCGTGGAATTATAATACCAAATGCCAATAATGAGCCAACTCATTGGTTCTATGAAAGGCTGAAAGGACAGTATGACGAGGAAGCCAAGAAGAGAAGGACTAAGCAGGATAAGGAATATTTCGAGTTTTGTTTCCCTAAGAAAAAGAAATTCTCGAAAGAAGACGTTGCAAGAGTTTGGTCAAACTGGCAACAGCTACCTTTTGATGCTGTGAAGGGCGCAACCACTATGTATGCTGCGTTTATGAAGTCTATTGTCGAAAGAGGTTTTATACCTGATGAAGATTATTACAAAAAGACAATAGGATTATTAATCATTTACAGATATCTCCTTTCACGACCAGATAACAAGCAGTATGCAAATGGTAAAGCCAGTGTTATAGCCTATGCAATGGCGATTATGTCTACTCAGACATTTGGAAGATACGATCTTCTCAAAGTTTGGCAGGAACAGGATATTTCGAACAATACAAAAATATATCTTGACTCTGTATGTAACAAGTTGTATAAATTGTTCCTCGACAGAGTCACGGCACTAAACACTACAATACTGTCTTATGGAAAATCAAAGCCAGCTTATGATTTTATCATGGGACAGCCGCTTGATGTAGACCATCACTTGTTAGACAATGATTTGATTACTTATGACAACTGATTTTATTAAACATAAGATAAACAGCGATTGTCAGGGCTATGACATTATTGTACTGAAAGGCTTTTCGCCGGAAATAATAGCGGAGTTGGGCAGTGACTATTCGCTGCTAGATGATTATGTAATAGAGAACGGCAAAATCGTACTCGAGAACATTAACGAAAACAAGTTAATGATGTCTATCATAACGTCAAGTGGATCATATTTATCTATTTGTACGATAGAGTCGTTTATCAAGATGTGTATCCATATCCCAGGCTTAGATATCCTTGGCAAGAAGATATGTGTACTTGACAATAATATGCTCAACTTGTATCCTAATCCCACAAATACCAACATACCTGATTTTGATAGTTCGGATTTTGAGGATACTGATGGCGAAACTGCTCTCTATTGCGCATTTTATTCTTTTGGTATTAATGAGGATGGCGTCCAACGAGTTCAATATATTGACAATTATTCAAGCTCTAGCTCATGTGTAGATATTGTCAAACTTATCCCTGCAATTCCATTTAAGCCAGCGAGTCTTATTAGTGACACACGAGATGTAGAGATCCTTTCAACTAAAGATGGCTCTTTGCATAAAGAACTCGAGTCTCTTTATTACTTAATGTCAATCAGCAATACGGAATTTGCCGTAGAGGCAGAGGAGATTGAAGAGCCTGAAGTACAAGTATTTGTCGAGGCTTCTAAATTATTTGGAAGTCCAGTTTATTTACACAAGCTTTCAAGAAACATTAATATTGAGCCACGCAAAGAACTGTACAGCATTTTGAAATCTGTCTGGGGTTATGACTCATTCAGAAGACTTAGAATGTATAATGATCTAAGTATTAATCATGACATAGTTGAAATTTCCCAAGGTTCAATTATAGAGACTGTTATTCAGCAAGCAGAGCACGCTTATAGGGGAGAAAAGAATAAAGTTAGTAATGTCTTGCTAACCTCGCCAACTGGTGCCGGTAAGAGTTTGTTGTTCCAACTAGCAGCTATATATCTGGCAGAGAAGTATGACTTGCTTACGATTATTGTATCACCTTTGGTCGCATTAATGAACGACCAAGTAAAAGGACTTACTGGATACGATGCTGTTGCTACGATTAATAGCAATATAACAGCTGCAGAGAAAGAATCCATTCTTGATGGTGTACGAGATGGTAAGATAAATCTACTTTATCTCTCACCAGAGCTCCTTTTGTCTTATACTATTAAAACATTTATTGGTGAGCGCAAACTTGGTCTGCTTGTTGTGGACGAAGCCCATACTGTAACTACTTGGGGACGTGACTTCCGAGTAGATTATTGGTTTCTCGGCGATTATCTTCGTAAGACTAGGCGTATCCTTCATTATCCATTCCCCATATTTGCACTTACTGCGACTGCCGTTTGGGACCCCTCAGGTAAGAACGATATGATATTCGATACTATCCGTTCACTTAATATGGACCCATGTATAAAGTATGTTGGTGTCGTAAGGAGAAATAATATTGTATTTGAGATAGAACAGTCAAATATACAGAAGAATTACGAGGAGAACCGTAAAAGACTTACAATAAAGAGAATAAGAGAGGCATTGGCCGCAAATAGGAAAGCCATTGTCTATTTCCCCTTTAAGAAGACTGTAGATGCTATATATTTGAGCGATGACACTGCTGATATTAAGGATAAAATTGCACGATACCACGCAAGTCTTTTTGCAGAAGAAAAGTCACTCAATGCGGATGCTTTTAGAACAGGTGAAAGCCCTATAATGTGTGCAACTAAAGCTTTTGGAATGGGCATTGACGTGTCAGATATAAATGAGGTATACCACCACGCACCTACAGGTTGTTTGTCTGATTATGTCCAAGAAATAGGACGCTTGGCACGAGATCCTAAAATAACAGGAATAGCCAAAATAGATTTTTCGCCCTATGATTTTAAGTACATTCGCCAATTACATGGTTTGTCGGCTATAAAACCTGATCAATTAATGTTGGTGCTAAAGAAGTTGATGGCTATTTATCGTATTAATGGCGAAAAGCGTAATATGCTGATATCGGCTTCTGATTTTAGTTATATTTTCCCATTGTCTGGACCTGAAGATCTAGACCAAAACTTAAAGAGCAGCCTGCTTCTTATTAGTAATGACCTGTTAAATAAACTCCAATTCCATTCGCTCATAGTTCGACCTAAGAGCCTTTTTAGCAAGTGTTATATTGAGGTACCTGCAGAGGTGTCTAAATCTTTCTACCGTTGGTTCCATAATTATCTTCGTCCAATCAGTGATACCATATTTATTCTCGATGCAGATAAATATTGGGTGGAAAAGTATAGCAATATAAGTTTCCCCACGTTCAAGTCAAAATTAGCTACAGGCAAAATCTTTAAGGATTACAATGTTGAACTAAAGAATAAGGTTACTTTGACTCTACATGGTAAAGTTGCTAATATTCAGTCGGAGGTTGATTCGTTCTTCAACCATGCCCATCGTTTCCTCAATGAAATGAAGTCATCTGGTCATCGTTTGAGCATTGACGACATGAAGAAAGACCTTCCTGCAAATTATGATGCTATAAAGAAGGCGCAATTCGTTGAGACCTTCAGATTGCTATACGCCACTAATCACGGACTAGGAGGTGATACCATCGTGTATTGTAGAGTTTATAAGAACTCAGAGGGGAGGGAATCATTCCAATTGCTACAAAGTGGTTATGAGAACACATGTCTTCTATATCGTAATGCATACAAATCAGAGATAAAAGCTCGCGACTTGTGCATATATTGTTCCACTAATGATCCTATTGTTAAGGTAAGCGAGTTCTTGAACAGTTTGGGGCTAGCCGATTATTATCGCCAAGGTGGCGATCAGCCTGCCATATTTGTTCGTATCAACAACCCATATTATTTGAATTCTTTGGTGGCAAAAGGAAAATATACAAATGATATATTATTGAGTATTTATGAAAAGTATAGGTTCTCAGAACGTATCTTTACCTATTTCTTTACCACAGAAATGACTAATGAGCAAAGATGGGATTTCATTGAAGCATATTTTCTTGGTGAGTCTGAATATAATTTGTTGAATTTCGTTCCCCAATGATTGTCTACTACGTAAACAGAAATACTAAGTATAAAGGGCCTTATGATATTATAGACTCTAATCGTCAACACATAATAAAAGTTGGTGATGTCTGTTTGCGTGACACCAAGGATGGCGTTTGTTTTCTTCTTGTTACAAATTCTGATAACTCATGGAATGCATGTAAGCAAGTAGGAGTTGGGGCAAATAGTGAATTGTCAGAGCTTGGCAATACTCTTCTTTTTACGTTTGATGGCCTTCATAAGAGGAGTGGCAACATTCCATTGATAGTGCAAATGTCCCATTGCTTCAGAGAAAAGGTTATTGTTGATTTCTTCACCAATGCAAAAGATATCCTTAAGTATAAAACCGACTTCTGGGATGCTTCTTTATTTGTGCAGTTTTTTGCATCAACACAGGTACTCCTTGATCGTAATACAGATAGAACAACAAGTACGCAGCATGTTTTAAAGAAATATCCAACCTATTTTGCTAAATATTTTGATGATGACCTTTTGAGAGTTTTGAATGAAAGTCTAGGGCAAGGCAAAAGCATAAAGGAGGCTTATGTATCTATTCGTGATCAATATCCTTCGGCTTTTAGAAATGCCATGATGACATTCCTTCTCGAAAATCCGGGGCATACCATATATGACAAACCGGCTGTTACAAGTGAGCCTGAAAAAATAGAGTCAAAACCTGCTCCTGTCGAAATACAACGTGAAATCGTAGTTGATGAGTACGATTCTTTTCGATTAAGTAATGAAAAGAAACAAGAATTAAAGAAACTCTTCAATCGTTATCGTAAAGGTGATAGCAAAGCATTCGACAAGATAGTACAAGATAATCAGAAACTGGTTGCTGTAATAGCGAATACGTATAAAGGGCACGGGGTGGATTACGAAGATCTATTGCAAGAGGGTACTATTGGACTGATTAAGGCAGTTGAGCGTTATGACCCAAATCGTGGCGTGGCATTTCCTTTCTATGCGAAATGGTGGATTCATCGCTATCTCATTGACGCTCTACTTAATTTGAAGTCAATGGTTAGAATTCCACCCCAACACATGGTTCTATATAGAAAAGTAAGAAAAAGTATTGAGCGCTACGAGCAGGAACATGGATATGAACCTTCTCCATCAGAAATAGATATTGGCGAAGATATAGATCCAGAGAGTCTTGCTTATCTAAGTAGTCTCCCAGACGACTTGCTTGAACTAACCATGTTGTCAAATGATTTGGATGAGTTACCCAGTAGCGTTTCTACTGATGAATTATTGATGAAAGAGTCTCAATCACATTTCATTAATAGCATTCTTAATAGACTAAAGAGCAGAGAGGCCTATATACTGAGATGTGTATATGGGATTGGCGAGAAGAGCGAATCATTATCCGTTATAGGAGAACGTTTAGGCTTAACTCGTGAAAGAGTAAGGCAAATCGCCGAGAAAGCAGTTAAGAAACTTAGAGGATTCATGAATTTGCAGAAAGCAAGTAACGATGAAGACGAGACTCCCCCACAGAAAGACGGAACAACTGCTCATGAAACTACATCAAGGGCTAAAAAAACAAGAAAGAAATCAGAAGAAAAGATAGAACCAATAATCAAAAAAGAAATTATTGGCGAATCACATTATTTACCTTCTACAACTTCGTTGCAAAAGTTAGTGGAACTTCAGATACTCACAAAGAAACAGCTAAAACAATGCTATAAACGCAATTTAAGAACGATTGACGATGTTAAGAAGATAATAAATAAATATCATCTAACTCCTGATTCTACTCGCTTTACGAAATACACTCTTGATATGTGGTTTTCAATTACCAGATTATCAGAGAACAAAGGCGTTAAAGAATTCTTTATTGAACAAGATTCAGATACAACTATTGGCGAAGATGCAAATGATGTAGTTGAGACTGATCCTAATGAAACCACTTCTTATGGAATCAATGATTTCTTCCCTCTTTTTGGAGTTACCCTAGGAAAGACTACTTGGAAACAAGCAATGGAATTGGGTGGCAAAGATATAATAGATGAAGATACGGGAGAATTTTATTGCGATATAGAAAATGTCCATTTTGGATATAACGGTGATATTCTTACTGATATCTATTGGGAGATAAATTATCAGGATTTTCCGGATTTATGGAAATCCAAGGGCTTCTCTTGGAATAATTCATATGATGAGTGGTTGGGGCTATTCCAGCGCTTAGGGTGTGAAATTGAAATAGTAAGTAAGCCAGAACAAGAAATAAATGATGGCCGCATTACCCTAAGTGGATTTTTTGATGCTAAGTCGCCAGACGGCACTCTTTCTTTCCTTATGGATTTTCGTTGTGGTGAAAAGGGCTATTACACATCATCACCTAATACGCTATATTCTATAACTGTGTATTATCATGAACCACACATAGAAAAGTGAGACGCTCAGCGATTGGCACTTATGTCATAGAGGCGAATGGCAAATCGATGAAAGAAAGAGTTATGAAGGTGGCAGGCAAAAACATGTTTCTTTAAATATTGTGTATTTTTTCTCATTAATCGTCCAAATATCGAATAAAATTCGTATCTTTGCAGCCAATAATATGTGAATATGTCATTAAGCAAAACTCTAAATAAAGCATACAATGTAACGTCGGCCTTCGTGGAGTCGATACCCAAGAAGGAACGAAAGAAATATGGCCAGTTCTTTACGTCACAAAAGACGGCAGAATTCATGGCTTCACTATTCACTATTGATTTTTCCAAACCAGAGTTAAGACTGTTGGATGCTGGTGCAGGTACTGGCTTGTTGACAACAGCATTGGTGGAAAGACTCAGAGATTGTGGATACAAAGGCCAGATCTATGCTGTTTGTTATGAGAACGACCCCAAGGTCCTTCCTACTTTAGCAGAGAATCTGGAGAACCTCAAGAAATCTTTGGATATCAAATACGAAATAAGGATAGATAACTATCTTACTTCTCAAAACTTTGTTTGTGCAGATTTCTTTAAGAAGGAAGCAGAGGAGTTTGATATGATTATCGGTAATCCTCCGTATCTGAAGATTGCCAAAGATGCTCCTGAGGCACTTGCTATGCCAGAAGTATGCTATGGTGCCCCCAATTTGTATTTTCTCTTTTGGGCAATGGGTATCAATAATTTGAAAGATGGTGAGGAAATGGTATATATCATCCCTCGCTCTTGGACTTCTGGAGCGTATTTCGAGCGTTTCCGTAAATTCTTGTTCCGTCATTGTGTTATCACCAACATCCATATTTTCGGTAGTCGAGATAAAGTGTTTGATGGCGAGTCTGTTTTACAGGAGACGATGATTATCAAGGTGAAGAAAACAAAAGAGAAGCCACAATACGTGAAGATGTCATCAAGCGAGACTTCGGACTTTGTTGATATTAAGTATTACGATGTTGATTATAGCACTATCGTTGCACCTAATCAGTTCGTATTTCTTGTTACGAGTCAGGAGGAGGCTGAGATTCTGTCGCGAGTCAATAGCCAGTCAAATACATTAGAGTCCGATGACCTGCGAATGCGTACAGGACTTATCGTCGACTTCCGCACACGTGAGGTATTGCGTGACAACGACGAGGATGGTTCATTCCCGCTTTTCTATTCTCACCATATTAGAAACGGACGTGTGCAATGGCCAGCAGGTAGAGAGTCAGAGTATATTGTAACTGATAAAACAGGCTATTTGCAGGAGAATACGGACTATCTTTTTGTAAAACGTTTCACATCGAAAGAAGAGAAGCGTCGTCTGCAATGCGGAATCTACTTGAAAGCAGATCACAGCGAATATAAGTACATCAGCACGCAGAACAAAATAAACTACATCAAGTGCGATACTCCTGAACTGGCATATGGTCTTTATGTGCTACTCAATTCGACACTTTACGACGCATACTACAGAATACTAAACGGTTCGACCCAGGTAAACTCAACGGAGATTAACCTGATGCCAGTACCATCAAAGGATGCTATTCGTGAGATGGGGCGTGAATTGATTGGCATGGAACTGACAGAACAAAATTGTGATAAAATTGTAAACAGATGGATAAGATAGAAAAAGTCAGGAAGTTGTTAAACGACTTGGGCATGCCCAAAAAACAACAAGCCGATATTTGTGTACTAACGATCCTTGGTATGGCTAATCTAAAAAAGACAACCAAGTGGACTAAAGCAACTAATGAATGGCTTAGAATACACGACATTATAGCGTTTGCAAATAAGAACTATGACGTGAACTATGCAGAGAATTCACGTGAGACCTTTAGAAAGCAGGCACTTCACCACTTCAGAACAGCAGCCATTGTTGAGGATAATAGCAAAGCTACCAATAGCCCTGACTACCGTTATAGACTGACTGCTGAGTTCATTGAAGTTCTTCGCAAGATAAATATTTCCGCCACGCCCTTGAAAGAATTCAAAAAGAATCATCAGAGCCTGATGGATATTTACGCTTCAAAAAAGGAGATGGAAAAGATGCCAGTTAAGATAAATGGCAAAGATTTTACTTTCAGCACAGGCAAGCATAACCAACTCCAGAAGGCAATCATTGAGGAATTCGCTCCTCGTTTTGCACCTAATGCAGAATGCTTATACGTTGGTGATACTATCCAAAAAGATCTGGTAAAGCGAGAAGATCGTCTTAAAGAACTTGGGTTTAAGATTACCTTACACGACAAAATGCCAGATGTTGTGCTTTATCGAGCTGATAAAGACTGGATATACTTTATAGAGGCAGTGACCTCTGTTGGACCAATGGATCCCAAGCGCATTCAAGAGATAACTTCAATGACAAGTGGAGTAACGGCTGGGATGATATTTGTCACAGCGTTTTTGGACTTCAAAACCTACAAGAAGTTTTCCGAACAACTTGCTTGGGAAACCGAGATATGGCTTGCAGAGATGCCCGACCACATGATACACATGAATGGCGACAAGTTTATTGGCCCAAGATAGGAGTTTGCGTTTAAGCCAATGAAGGGATAAAAGATTGAAGCCATGATACAATGGGAGAATTGACGGAAATAGAGAAATACGCTCAAGCACCGTGGGTGCATTGTCCTTCTTTGCAATTTGAGGAATTGGGACGTTTGAAGGACTCTGATTTGCTTTCCTCCATAAATCAGCAGATTAAGGATTGTATGTATAGCCGCTTCTATAGCGGGAAAATATCAGAAATTTGGATACAGTTCGAGAGGCTTGTTAATAGTATCTTGAACGATTTACACACCATAGTCGATGACGATACCTGTACAATGGTTCGTATTGGTACACTAAATGCACTACAGCCAAAATGGCTTGTTCTTCGCAAGATGTATGAGTCCGTCAAAAATCTGGGGTATTCCGAGTGTCATATTTTTGCTGACAGGTTTGATTTATTGCTGTTTTACGGGAATGAGGCTGAGATAGTAGTCAATGAAATTCTTGAATATATTGATTGTGTTTTTGGAAATGATCAACTAGTTGATCCAACAGGCGAAGTGGATATCGTCATCGAGGAAAGAACTGTGCAAAACCTCTATTCGACTTTATTTTCCCACAGTCCATTTGACGATAGTTTTGAGAACTACAAGACTTTTCTAACAAGTCTGGAAGATTTTCCTTTCCTACTAAAAGATTGTGCATATGCCCAAACATATTACCTTCAAAAAAACGCGAAAAGTCTTTATAATAATGTTGAAAGGTTTCAGCAACACGAATTCGGCATCTTCACCTCGCGTCAAGAGGCTTTCTTAAGAGATTTCGATAATGTCTTAAAAACACTAGGTCGCAAAGAAGGTGTTCCTAATCCAAAGCATAATCCACAGCTACTAGAAGAGGCTTTCTCTATCACAATTCAAAAATCATTCCCAGAGGCATATGCACTTTACGAGGCTAATAGAGGGAAACTCGAATCGCTAAATGATCCAAGAAACTATTCAGAGGAAGGCTGGCTACAACTATTTTTTAGCGACATCTTCCAGACACACTATAAAGGTGAAGAACGCGATGCTGATAGAAAACTAACAAATGTATTTATCAACCCAAGTGGAAATACTGTAATAGAAGGCAAGAGTGGATGGGAACGATGGATAGACTTTCTGACTGTTATCTCACTTGTTAGAGAGTATGAACAGGAGCAAACACCTACCACATCAAATGGCGTCAAACACAAGAAAATAAAAACATTTCTGGAATTTATTAAAGATACTGCACGAACAGAGGAAATTATAGAAAAGCTACATCATCTCGTCGGTAATCAAACTGACTCTGATGCTCTCAAAGTGATAGCCAAAGCGATGTGGATAGATTGGATTCATAGGCCTACTGCCACTTCAATAAAGCAAGAATTCCCAACAGTCACGTGCTCTGCTACAATTATTTCCAGATGTTTGAATGAACCCAAACCAACTCTTCCAAGTATGATAAAGGAGATAAGGGAGGAGTTTGAACAAGCTTAGTATTACACCGTTACATTATTATAAGTTGAGGTTAGTTTAAGTTAAACTTTCCTCAACTTTGTTTTTTTCGCTATTATTATATCATAATGTACCTTTGCAACTGCATTTGGAAGTAATTCCATTTGCGGGTATCTTTTTTATATGCGACAGTGAATACAAGCAGATAGTAAGATAACATACATGATGCTCTGCCCTTGATGCACAAGATGCGTTTTTGTATTTTCCGAGTGATGTGAGCTGAGAAGTCTCATGAGTTCAACGGGCCGGCCGTTTCAAAGCTTTCTCACTCACAAAAGTTGAACAAACTAAAGCTCGGAGATTATGAGAAAGACATTCAAACAAGTCCACCCTGAAGACTTTGACGTGGAGGCGCTTATGGCGGCAGCACGAGAAGGGAGATTGTATATTGACGAGAGTAAGAATGAAGTCAATAAAGAACAAGTAATAATAAAGGTACGTGCGTATGTCGGACGTATCAAAGTGTTCGTTACTCCTAAATTCTGTCTATTGGTTGATCAGTTGTGGGAGGAGATTTTCCGATGTGACATGCTGATGGAGATTCTGAAGCCTAAACCAAGGGCCAGAAAATGCAGAGATTTTGATAAGTACGGTGTAATGCGAATTGTTGGTGTATTACGCGAAAAGGGTATTTACGAACAGCGAAGTGATCCTCAGTATGATGCTTTGTTTGAAGAGCAAGGCAAAGACAGTCCTTATCGTCGATACCTGAGTCAGGGACTAATGCATAGTCAGTTAGTGGCTCTTAGGCGAATTGTGGAGCAGGTTAGCACTCTTTAAGTTTCTGGTAAAATGATTCCTTTTTACCAGCCTAAAATTCGCCGTACTTTTGCAGCAGAAATTTGAAATTACAACGGTAATAGATAATTTCTAGCGTTGTTTGAAATATTGGTTACACTTACACTTCGGAAATAAATCTGTGTTTTTAATACTTTTGTTTTTATTGGTTGTTAATACTGACATTAGGCGGTCAGCGGACTGCCAGACCCTGCCCTGTCGTGATGACACGGCAGTTTTTCGTTAAAGACCACAGATTGAACGGATTTAACGGATAACGATCACACGTACACATACGCGTACATTTAAAAAAACTATAAAGGACAATGAAACAGGAAATACAGCATAAGGATTTGATGCGTCGGGCTGTGCGACACCTGCTGGTGACGGATGACGACGTGATGAATGAGGCGGAGCGCATTGTGGGGCACACCCTGCAGCGCGAAAACCAAGGTGACGAAGGATGCCTGACGGTGACGGAGATTGCCAGGGAGCTGGATATGGAAGCCAGAGACCTGAACTCGTTTCTCCGCGACATGGGTATCCAACGGTGGAAGCAAGGTCAGTATAGGCTCACGCCCAAATATGAGGGACGTGGGCTGACGCACGACAGGCTTTTCATCTACTACTCAACGAAGGACGGGAAAAAGAAACGTCAGACCTATCTCGTCTGGACTCCCAAAGGTCTGGAATTTATAAGGAGTTTGATTAGAGGAAAAGGAACCACAGATTAAACGGATTAAACAGATAAAGTTTATGAAGAAAGACAAGAAAATGATGGCTATGTACCATCGTGTGAATGCGATTATGCAGAAGAGTGACGAACTGAGCCGCAAGCTGTCGCTGAAGATAGTGGAGGAATGCACTGGCGAGGAATCGGCAATGGTGGCGCTGTATGCGCTGGCAAAGACGGTGTTCGACGTGGTGGACGCTCAGACGGCAGCAGGTCATAAGGACGCAATGGAAAAGTTCATAACCCTGCTGGAGGCTGAAATCCAAGCTAAGGTGATGATGGAGAGTTTGAAGAAGTAAGGAAGAAGATTAAGGATAAGGTAAGGAATTCTATTAACTGTTTAAAAGAATGGAAGCAACAGTAAGAATTTTGAATCAGTCGGGTCTGATTACACGTCAGTATACCGACAAGAAAACGGGCGAGCAGAAGGTTATCAACTCTGTGATGCTCAAGTTGACGGACGGAACGGATTCTTTCCTCGGAGAAATCACGGGCGAGAGAGCTGTGAATTGTCCTAAGTTCGACCCTCAGCACCAGTATAAGGTGCAGTGCTCTATGGTGGTTCGTGAGTGGAACTCGCAACAGACTGGCGAGGCTATGCAGGCTACTACGATTTACGTGGATAAGATCGGGATGGTTTAATTTCGACCACGGATTTTCATTTTGAACACGAATTACCACGAATGAACCACGAATTATCATTAATATATTTTCTTTCAAGAATTAGAGAATTAATTATATGGAAAATTATATGGGCAATTCGTGATAATTACATGTTTAAGAAAGAATAAGAAAAAGAATGATGACACTTGAATATTTAGAATTGTTAGAAGACA
>Ga0310786_10003818_pt1 | contig 21502 bp, 28 predicted proteins | sample AusTroGonzalo_MG_FD_203881 | JGI IMG/M metagenome (GOLD analysis project Ga0310786, IMG submission 203881) | Bovine rumen microbial communities from tropical cattle in Woodstock, Queensland, Australia - Gonzalo_03 (v2) (version 2) | ecosystem: Host-associated > Mammals > Digestive system >...
CCTAAAAAGAATATATCGAGAGAGAATTGCCCCAGATATCGAGAGGATAATGCCAAAGAAAACAGAAGTTAATTGGATATATGCATATTATCAAGGGATAAAAGACGGCTCGTTTACTGTCGGTGAGTATATCCGAGAAATAATGCAATATCTCGTTGACGGGTTGGAACGCAAGGCATTCATATACGACCAAAAGAAGGCAAATGCCGCGATTGATTGGATAGAGGAGCATTCTTTCCACACCGAGGGCAAACTTGCACCGAATAATCTGATTCTTGAGTTGTGGGAAAAGGCATTCATCGCTGCTCTGTTCGGAATCGTAGATGAGAACGGCCTCCGGCAATTCCGAGAGGCGGTTTTGATAATAGGCCGTAAAAATGGCAAGAGTTTACTCGCAGCGGCCATTGCAAAATATATCTGGCAGATTGAGGGCGGTTTTGGTGCAAAGGTTTACAACATAGCACCGAAACTCGACCAAGCGGATATTATATACAATAACATCTGGCAAATGACAGTTCTCGATCCAGAGTACCAAGAGACAAAAAGAATGCTCGATGAAAGAGATGCACATAACAAACGCATCAAGGATGATTCGGAATTGCCGAGACATCGAATGAGTGACTTGTTCATTCCGGCAATCAATTCCCAAGTCAAAAAGATAGCGTTCTCGGCCAAAAAGTCAGATGGTTTTAACCCGTCATTATGCATCTGTGATGAGATTGCATCGTGGGAGGGTGACGCAGGCCTCAAACAGTATGAGGTTATGAAAAGCGGTATGGGTGCAAGAGAGGAGGGCATTCTCCTATCGTGTACCACCGCAGGATACATCAACGATTCCATATACGATGAGATGTTCAAGAGATGTACTCGATTCTTGAAAGGTGACAGTAAAGAAAAGAAACTGTTGCCTTTTTTGTATGTCATCGATGACGTATCAAAATGGAACGACATCAACGAGTTGAGGAAATCAAACCCGAATCTCGGTGTGAGTGTGTCTGTTGACTTTATGCTTGAGGAGATTGCCATTGCGGAGGGATCGTTAAGCAAAAAGGCCGAGTTCTTGACCAAGTATTGCAACATAAAGCAGAACTCATCCCTTGCGTGGTTAGATGCCCAGACAGTTGAGCGTTGTTTTGGTGATCCGTTAAGAATCGAAGATTTTGCGTCATCATACGGAGTTGCCGGAATAGACCTCTCGCAAACGACAGACCTCACCGCCTGCGTGGTGGTTATCGAAAAGAATGGAGAATTGTATCTGTTCGCAAAGTTCTGGCTGCCTGCGGAGAAAATCGATGAGGCAACGCAGAGAGATGGCCTGCCGTACAACATATACATTCAACGAGGCCTGTTAGAGGTTAGCGGTGATAACTTCGTTGATTATCACGATTGTTATAATTGGCTGACCGAATTGGTGGAAAAATACGAGATTCTGCCGTTACAAGTAGGATATGACCGATATTCGGCAAACTATCTGATACAAGACCTTGAGAGATTCGGTTTTCGTTGTGATGACGTATATCAAGGAGACAATCTCTGGGGTGTTCTCCAAGAGATGGAGGGGTTGATGAAAGATGGCAAGGTACATTGCGGTGACAATGACCTATTGAAAATACATCTTCTCAATTCCGCAATCAAAATGAGTGTAGAGCGTGGGAGAGGCCGATTGGTAAAACTCTCACCGAATATGCACATAGATGGAACGGCTGCAATGGCCGATGCATTCTGCGTTAGACAAAAGTGGTATGACGAGATCGGTGACCGCTTGAGGAACGAACAATGAGTTTATTTGATATTTTTCTGAAAAACAGACCGAAAAAGAACGAATCGAACGAGCAGATATTCAAAATGCTCAACGGGTACACACCCAAGTTCACAACGTGGGGTGGCGAGATATACGAATCAGAACTCATCCGTTCTGCCATCAATGCCCGTGCAACGCATATCGGCAAGTTAAAGTTCAATGTCGAGGGATCGGCACGGCCTGCACTTCATAGCAAACTACTCAAAGCACCGAATCAGTTTCAAACGTGGTCACAGTTCCTATATAGAGTATCGACCATACTTGATATCCATAACACCGCTTTTATCGTTCCCGTGTATGACAAGTACGGAGAGCCGAGCGGTGTGTTCTGCCCGTTACCGCAGAAATGTGAAATCGTACAGTTTGGCAACACACCATATCTGAAATATAACTTCGGATGGGGTGAAACCGCATCAATCGAGGTTGAGTATTGTGGCATCCTCACCAAGTTTCAATACAAATCAGACTTTTTTGGCGAGAGCAATCATTCCTTGTTCCCGACAATGGACTTGATACACATCCAGAATCAAGGCATCGAGGAGGGGGTTAAGTCTGCCGCAACGTATCGATTCTATGCACAAGTCAATAACTTTGCAAAGGCAGAGGACTTGGCAAAGGAGAGAAAACGATTCTCGGAGGAGAACTTCTCAAAGGATGCACAGGGCGGTGGCCTTTTACTTTTCCCGAATACATACACGAATATCAATCAAGTCAAGTCTGATCCGTTCGTTGCATCTGCCGATGAGATGAAACTCATCAAAGAGAACGTGTATCAATACTTTATGGTCAATGAGGATGTGCTGACCAACAAGGCATATGGTGATGCGTGGTCTGCATTCTACGAGGGTGCGGTTGAGCCGTTCGCAATACAGTTCTCCGAGGTTATGACAAAGATGTTATTCACCTTGAGAGAACAGGCAGCAGGCAACTTCATTATGTTGACCGCGAATCGTTTACAGTATATGACCAACGCTGACAAGTTGAATGTATCAAGTCAGTTGGTTGATAGAGGTGTCATATCAATCAATGATGCCCGTGAGATATGGAATCTACCACCTGTTGATGGTGGAGATGTCCGAATCATCCGAGGTGAGTATTATGACACGGATGAGAAACTGAATGAGGAGGAGAGTACAAATGAATGACAATATGGAGATTCGCGCATTCAATTTTGAAGTCAGAGCGCAGGAAGATGAGGCACACGGCACATTCATTGAGGGTACACCTATCGTCTACGATTCTTGGACTAATCTGGGTTGGTACGATGAGATGATTGATCGCGGTGCGCTTGCAGATACGGACTTGAGGGATGTGAGATTCCTTGTGAATCACAACACCGATATGATCCCGCTTGCAAGGAGCCGGAACAACAACGAGAACTCCACAATGCAGATGAGCATTGATGATGAGGTAGGAATGAAGATTCGCGTCAATCTCGACACCGAGAACAACGCGGAGGCAAAGGCACTTTATTCGGCAATAGATAGAGGGGATATCTCTGGGATGTCCTTTATGTTTACTGTCGATGGTGATAGATGGGAGGATGAATCGAGTGAACACCCGAAACGGCATATCGAGAGGATAAGCAAGGTTTTTGAGGTGTCTGCCGTTACATTCCCTGCCTATGAGGCAACGAATATCAGCGCGAGAGGCCTGTCCAATGCATTGGATAATGCAAAGGCATCGCTGGAGAGCGTAAAAGCCAAGAAACGTGCGATTGAGTTGCAGAAACAGAAGATTCGCATAATGAGTGAGGTATAAAACTATGGAACTCAAAGAAATGACCATCGAGGAGATGGAGACACGCAAGGCAGAAATCGTTGCCGAGACAGACGTTGAGGGTGCAGACCTTGACGCACTTGAGGCAGAGATGAAGTCAATCAACGAGGAGATGGAAACTCGCAAGGCCGAGGAGGCAGAAAAAGCCGAGAAAAGAGAAAAGGTTGCCGAGGGCGAGGGTACTGTCATCCGCACATTCGTAGAGGAGAAAAAAGAAATGAAAACACCCGAGGAAATCAGATCAAGCAAAGAGTATGTTGACGCATTCGCACGTTATCTTATCAGCGAGGATGCAACAGAGTGCCGCGCACTTCTGACCACAGACGCATCCGGCTCTGTACCCGTTCCCTCAATCGTAGATGAGATCATCCACACCGCTTGGGATAACGATGAGATACTTTCCAGAGTACGCAAGACCAACATCCGTGGAAACCTCAAGGTTGCATTTGAACTGTCTGCCGATGGTGCATATGTTCACACCGAGGGTACATCAGCACCCACCGAGGAGGCTCTTGCACTTGGTATCGTTGAGATGATCCCCAAGAACATCAAGAAGTGGATACACATCTCCGATGAGGCAATCGCAATGGGCGGTGAGACACTTGTTCGCTACATCTATGATGAACTGACCTATCAGATCGTTAAGAAGTTAGCAGCACTTGTTGTGGCAGACGTTGCACAGGCTCCTACCACCGCAACATCATCCGCAGCATCCGTTGCAAAGATCACCGAGGCTCCGAGCGTAGTTGCATTCGCAGACGCATTCGCAAACCTCTCTGACGAGGCAAGAAACCCTGTCATCGTTATGAACAAACTGACATATGCTAACTTCGTAGCAGCACAGGCAGCAGGCAACTTCTCCTTTGATCCTTTCAGAGGTATGACAGTTCTGTTTAACAATAGCCTGCCTGCATACGATAGCGCATCAGCAAATGCCGTATATGCATTCGTTGGTGACCTCTCTGGGGTACAGGTAAACTATCCCGAGGGTGATGGCATCGTTATCAAGTATGACGATGTAACCGAGGCAGAGGCAGACCTTGTAAAGATCGTTGGCCGTCAGTACGTTGCACACGGACTTGTTGCTTGCGGTAGATTCTGCGTAGTTGCAAAGCCCTCAAGCACAACCTAATGGCAAAGGTTAAACTGTTAAGAGATACAAGAATCAGCCACAAAGCAGGGGAAATCGTTGAGGTTTCTCCTGCCGAGATGGCTTTTCTTATGTCCGTAGGCTCTGCGGTTGAAGTTGCTATGAAAACACCCGAGGCAGAGCCGAGAACAGAAAAGAGGGCAAAGGCAACGAAAAAATGAGATTGTTGATTGCTATACCTACCAACGATTATATGCATTATAAGTTTGTCGAATGTTTGACCAAACTCACGAGGAGACTTGATAAGGATGGTATCGACTACGATATTGCATATCAAGGTGCCACACTTGTCTATGTTGGCCGAGATAAACTCGCAAACAAGGCAATGAACGAATGTTATACACATATGTTGTGGTTAGATTCGGATATGATATTCACCGAAGATTTACTCGATGACTTAATGTATTCCGGCAAACCTTTCGTGACAGGCATCGCACACGGCAGACGCGCTCCGCACGTTTCTTGTGTATTCAAGGAGATATGGCCGAGGGTTGATAGATGGGAGGGATGCGAATATCCCTCACAGGCATTCCGAATCGGTGGATGCGGTTTTGCTTGTGTTCTGATTGAGACAGAGATCGTTCGCAATGTGTATAACAAGAACGGAACGGCATTCTTTCCAATGCGAGAGTTGGGGGAAGATTTAGCATTCTGCAAACGTGCAACGGATATGGGGTATGAGATATGGGCAGAGCCAAGCGTTCAACTTGGTCATATAGGCCACATCACCATATATCCAGAGTACGAGGAATTATATAGGAGTAGCATCTATGGCACAGGAGATAACAATGCTTGATAAAGTCAAAATGGCATTGAGAATCAGCACAAATGCATATGATACCGAGTTATCTGGGTTGATAACATCCGCACAGTTAGATTTAGGAATCGCAGGGGTATCACTTCCTGCGGAACTCGATGCAATCTGTGAAACGGCCATTATCACATATGTCAAGTGCAGATTCGGAGAGCCAGATGAGTATGACAGGCTCAAGGCCGCATATGATGAACAGAAAGCACAGTTATCAATGGCCACGGGGTACACAGTATGGACAGGTCAGACATCATAACACTTGTGGCGGTCACACGCACACAGAATGAATATGGTCAATGGATATCGTCTGAAAGTACCAAAGATGTGTATTGCCAAGTAGATAGCGTTACACAGAGCGAGTTTTTTGAGGGTGGCCGTAATGGGTTAAACCCTCAATATCGTTTTACTGTGTTTTTCGCTGACTACAACGATGAGCCGATTGTTGAGTATAAGTCACAAAGATATGCCGTATATAGGACATATCTGACACGCAACGACAGACTTGAATTGTACGTTGAGTGCAAGGGTGGAGTAAATGTCACGACAAGTTAGAATAACACCCGATAGACTTGGAACAGAAATCGCAAAGATTCTGGAGGACTATGGCGGTGATGTAGAACATAACCTTGATGAAATCACCAAAAAGGTGGGGCAGAAAGGCCGTTCCGCACTCCGTAACGAATCAAAGTCAAAGTTCGGTGGCACGGGAAAATACGCACAAGGGTGGATGGTCACTCCTGTCAAGATGCCACATTATACATCGGTTGTTATTCATAACAAGTTAGCAGGCCTGCCACACCTACTTGAACACGGACACGCGCTCGTTCTGGGCGGCCGCAAGGTTGGCGAGGTACAAGGTAGAGAACACATTGCTCCTGTTGAGGAAGAACTTCAGAGACAGTATCTAAATGAGGTTATAGGTGCATTATGACACAGATAAGCGTTGCCGATATGGTTAAGAGTATCGGTCTACCATATGCATATTATCAGTTCCCCGAGGGAACAGGACAGGCACCGCCATTCGTGGTGTTTTTCTTTTCCGGCTCGGATGACCTCTATGCGGATCAAGAGAATTATCAAAAGATATCGACCTTGAACATTGAACTCTACACCCGTGAGAAAGATTTTGCGAAAGATAGCGCAATCGAGAAGATACTCAATGACAATGGTTTGACCTATTACAAAGAGGAGAACTACATCGATTCAGAGAAAATGTGGCAGACCGCATATGAGTGCGATGTAGTTATCAACGAGACAGTTACCACTTGAGGAGGTAATCAAAATGGCTAACAAAGTTAAATACGGCCTCAAAAACGTCTACTATGCAAAGGCAACAGTTGACGCAGACAACAAGGCCACCTATGACACACCCGTTGCAATCAAGGGTGCCGTTAATCTGTCACTCGATGCACAGGGTGACACCACCAAGTTCCGTGCCGACAATATGAATTATTGGATAGGCCAGAGCAACAACGGATATGAGGGTGACCTCGAAGTTGCACTCATCCCCGATTCATTCAAGAAAGACATTCTCGGATACAAGGAGGATGGCGATGGTGCGCTTTACGAGGTAAAGGATGCACCGACAGTATACTTTGCGCTCCTGTTTCAGTTTGAGGGCGATGACAAGGCCACAAAGCACGTTATGTATAAGTGTTCTGCAACAAGACCTACCATCGCAGGCTCAACCACAGAGGAGACAATCGAGCCGGAGACAGAAACCCTCACAATCACCGCAGACGCAATCACAGTTGCAGCCGTGAATGAGGATGTTGTCAAGGCCTCTGTTAAGTATGGGGATGCCGCATATGATAATTGGTTTAGTGCCGTTCATCAGCCGACCGCATCACCCGTTATCACAACCTAAAAGGAGATACGATGTTCAAAGAGATAAAAATCGGAGATAAGAACGTATCACTACTCGCGAACGGATCAACACCGATTCGCTATCGTCAGTTGTTCCACAAGGATGCAATCACCCAGATGAACAAGGGTGTGAACGCTGACGATGCGGTTGAGATGGCATCTGAACTCGCATTCATTATGGCTAAATCAGCAGACAAGGCCGATATGAATACCCTCAACCTTGATGATTATTATGAATGGCTTGAACAGTTTGAGACATTCGATATCGTCACGGCATCCGAGGAGATATTCGGTGTGTATGTGGGGCAGCAAGTGACCACGAGTACCGCTAAAAAAAACAAAAACGCAAAACAGAGCGTGAATTGACCACGGCTCTGTATATACTCCGATGCATTCAAGCAGGGTTAAGCCTGTCAGACTTGGGTGCATTGGAGTATGGAATGATTTTGGATATTCTGACCGAATCATCAAACGATGGCTATAAATATAGAGAAGTAGCCACACAAGATGATTTTGATAGGTTTTGACTATGGGATATAAAAAGATTGCCGGAATTACAATTGAACTCGATGCCGATACATCGAAACTTGTCAAGTCACTCGACAAAGTATCAAGGAACGTTGAGGGGTTAGGCAAGAAGATCACGAATGTCGGTACATCCCTCACGAGGAATCTGACAGTTCCGATTGTGACCGCGGCAGGGGTTGCCGTGTCGAAGTTCGCAGAGGTTGACAAAACAATGACCTTGACGAATCAGACGATGGGCAACACCGCAGAGCAAGCCGACCTATTAAACAAGGCAATGCAGGATGCAGCGTCAAACTCCACGTTCGGTATGGATGAGGCGGCACAGGCATCCCTTAATTTTGCGAGGGCAGGCCTCAAGGCAACAGAGGCGGCAGATGCACTCGCTCCGGCAATGAATCTGGCAGCAGGCGAGGGCGGTGACCTTGATGTAGTATCCGCAGGCCTTGTTGCAACTATAAATGGTTTTGGTGACACATTCGACCAAGCAGGACATTATGCAGATGTTTTCGCAAATGCCTGCAATAACTCCGCACTCGATGTCAATAGTTTGTCCGATGCAATGAGTATCGCGGCTCCTGTGTTCAATGCAGCAGGGTATTCCGTGCAAGATGCAGCACTCTATATGGGTGTTATGGCCAACGCAGGAATCGATGCAGGAGAGGCGGCAAACTCTCTCAAGACGGGCATATCGAGACTTATATCACCCACAAAAGATGCCGTAGGGTGGATGATAAAACTCGGCCTTATGACAGGAGATGGCGAAAACGCACTCATCAATGCCGATGGCACGATGAAAGATACTGTTGAGGTACAGAAACTCCTCAATGATAGTTTTAGTACCTTATCCGAATCTGAACAGATAGCGGCCGCAAGTGCTATTTTTGGCAAGAATCAGATGTCAAAATGGCTTGCACTCATCAATACCGCTCCGGCAGACGTAGAGGAATTAAACGCATCCCTTGAAAAAGAGGGAACGACCACCGAGATGGCCAACGCAATGATGAGTGGTTTTGGTGGCTCGATAGAGAAACTGAAATCATCCCTCGATGTGTTGATGACCTCTCTCGGACAGTTGGCCGCACAGTACCTTGTACCCGTGATTGAAAAGGTGCAGGGTGCCATTGATAAGTTTATGGCACTCGATGATGAAACGAAAGAACACATCATCAAGATAGCCGGAATTGTGGCCGCGGTTGGCCCCGTTCTTATTATAATAGGTAAACTTGTCACGGGTATCGGCTCGATTATATCAATCGCATCTGGGTTGATTGCTGCCATATCTGCGATATCGGCTCCTGTGTTAATCGTCATCGGTGTGATAACCGCGCTCATTGCCATTGGTGTCCTGTTATATAAGCATTGGGATGAAATCTCCGCAAAAGCGAAAGAGATAGGCGAGACAATCAAAAAGCACTTCACCGCTATGGTGGAGGGTGTCAAGATTGCATTCGATATCTGGAAAGAGAATGTATCGGAGACAGTAAACAATATCAAGGACAAGATTGCAAACTCACAGATAGCACAGACCGCATCAAAGGTATGGGATGCAATGAAAAAGACCGCTACGGATGCGTTTAGTGCAATCAAGAGGGCATATGACGAACACGGAGGAGGCCTCAAGGGTGCCGTGTCTGCTACTATGGAGGCAATCAAGCAATACTATCAAGCCGGATACAACTTTATTGATAACATCACAGGCGGTAAACTCTCCGCGATCCGCGATAAGGTGACAAGTACATTCGATTCCATCAAGGAACGGATACGGAGCGCGATTGACTACATCAAAGGCCTGTTCAATTTTAGTTGGTCATTGCCAGATATAAGATTGCCACACTTCTCTGTATCGGGCGGTTTTTCCCTTAACCCTCCTCAAGTACCACAGTTCTCAATACAATGGTACAAAAAGGCTATGAGTGATGCATATATGCTCAATGGTGCAACGATATTCGGTCAGAGTGGTGGTCATTTGCTTGGCGGTGGTGAGGCAGGATCAGAGATGATTATCGGCACCAACAAATTGATGCAGATGATTGCACAGGCAAAAGGTGGCTCGAATACATACAACAATCAATTCGTGATAAATGGTGTTGACCGCGATCCGCAGGAACTCGCACAGGAGATATCATATTATCTCGATATGGAATTGCAAAGAACGGCAGGAGCATTCGCGTGAGAAACTATCTGATATTTAATGGCTATAATTCAAAAGATTATGGTGTATATATAAGTGGCCTCAACACGTTCGGAGGTGCCGAGCGTGATGTTGAGGTGATATCGGTTGCAGGCCGTGATGGTGACTTGACGCTCGACAAGGGGCGGTACAACAATATCAAAATCACATATCCGGCATTCATTTATGACCATTTTGACGTAAATGTGTCTGCATTTAGAGGGATGTTGTTATCCTCACGAGGATATAAGCGGTTGGAGGATAGTTATCATCCGCAGGAATACAGACGTGCGCGGTTTATGGGTGAGTTTTCCCCAGACGTTGTTGATTGGTTGGCAGCAGGCGAGTTCAACATCGATTTTGATTGCGATCCCAGACGATTCCTCAAAGAGGGTGAGAAAGTCTTATCCATCACCACAGGGGATAAGATAAAGAATCAGACCTTTTTCGATGCAAAGCCTCTCATCCGTGTATATGGCACAGGCACAATCACAATCGGTGGTGTAGCGGTAGTGGTAACGACCGCAGACGGATACACAGACCTTGATTGTGAGTTGCAGGAGGCCTACAAGGGAACAACGAATTGCAACGGCAACATCACGTTGACCGATGGAAAGTTCCCCGTTCTCGCAAGCGGAGAAAACACAATCACTTATAGCGGTTTCACTCAAGTAGACATCACACCTCGTTGGTGGGTGATTTAGAGGTATTCAATGATACCGATTCTTTTTTCTGAAAGTTCAAATACATTCACATCAAATGGCATCGGGCGGTTGTCCGATGTTATTTCTTGTGAAGTTACAGAGGAACGCAACGGACAGTATGAGTTGCAGATGACATATCCCTCAACGGGAGCGCATTTTGATGACATCAAACTCCGTGCGATTATAGTGGCAAAGCCATCCGCAGGCACTAACAATCAGCCATTCAGAATCTATAACATCTCAAAGCCTATCAATGGCAAAGTCACAATAAATGCACAACACATATCGTATGACCTCTCGAAAAACGTATCAATGCCGTTTTCCGTGACCGCATCAAGTTCTGCGTGTAATCAATCATTGCAAGGGTTGTTGAGTAATGCGGTGGAGGCTTGTCCGTTTACGTTTTCCACAGATGTGACCACAGTTGCATCATACAATCAAAAGGCTCCTGCATCGATACGACAGAGGCTCGGAGGGGTTGAGGGTAGTATCCTCGATCAGTTCCACGGGGAGTATGAGTTCGATGTCTACGATGTCAAGTTCTGGAAAGACCGAGGGCAGACAAAGAACATACCCTTGAGATACGGAAAGAACATCACGGATATCAAACAGGAGGAGGAAATCTCCAACACCATCACAGGCATTGTGCCGTTCTGGATGGATAACGAGGGCAATAATCTTGTCACTCTGCCGGAAAAGGTGGTTTATTCACCGAATGCATCCGCATATCCGCAGAAATTGACAGTTCCGATGGACTTTTCATCTGATTATGAGAATCAGCCAACGGAGGCACAGTTGCGCACACACGCGCAGGCATATGTGAATCAAAGTGGAATCGGTGTTCCGAAAGTCAGCATTGATGTATCGTTTGTTAATCTGGCAGACACCGAGGAATACAAGGACTTGATTGCATTGCAGAATGTAAACCTCTGCGATACGATCCCTGTTCAGTTTGAGCCGTTGGGAATAAGCACCACCGCCAAGATTGTCAAAACCGAGTATGATGTTCTGTCCGAGAAGTACAAAAAGGTGACAGTTGGCTCCCTGCGTTCAAACCTTGCAACGGCAATCACAGACCAGAACAATGCCATTGTTACACAGACAAACGCAAAGTTCTCCAAAGTGCCAGACCAGATTGACAATGCCACGGCTTGGCTCACATCATCTGGCGGTTATGTGGTTGCGGTAAAGAATCAAGATGGATCGTGGAAGGAACTCTTATTCCTTGACGATGACGATATTGACACCGCGGTGAATGTCCTGCGAATCAATGAGAACGGCATCGGATTCTCATCCAATGGTGTGGATGGCCCGTACACGCAAGCGTGGACACTTGACGGCCGTTTGGTAATCGGTGGCACGAATGTTCCGAGCATTACTGTGTACGATGATAATGACAACATCATTTTCGAGGCATCTGCGGATGCAATGGTATGGAATGCTCAAAACTCATCAATGGATGAATATGGCACGATCACTTGTGATGAGGCAATTCTGTCAAATGCCCACATAACAAACGGAATGATTACAATGATTGGCACAAACTCTTGGCTCACTTTGGATGATGGTGCCATTTATGGAGGAGCAGGAACTGTTGCAGGGCAAAATGAAACAAGCATCGAGTTTGATACGGCTATTGATAATCAGTATGGAAGTATAAGAACTATATCAAATTGGTTGCTCATTGATTCAAATTATATCGGTATAAATGATGGGAAAGGACAAAATCTGTTTTATTTTGGACTTTCTGGAGATGTCGTTACACTTTTTGAGCCTCATACATCCACATTGCAATATATGACCGACTTTCAAATTGACTTCAACACCCAAACGGCAACGTGGACAAATGTGACGATTGATGTTGTTCAAAATATAACGTGGGGTACTACGAGATTTAGAAAAGGCTTAATAACAGGCCATTGATAAAAGGAGCATCTATGGATAGTAATGGACTAAATATGCACGGAACTGTTGCAATTGTGAAAAAAGTTGAGGTTGTAACAATGAGAAATGGAGTTCAAACCACGGAAGAATTGAGTGGTGAAGAACTCACAGAGTGGAAAAAGGAACACGGATATGCTGATACAGAGAACGAAACTGAATCTGATACCAACAGGGAAACCGATAGTAATACCCGTGAATCAGAATGATGAGGGTGACGGGCGGCTTGTGTTTGAGATGGATGATGCGTATGGATCGGTGACGATACAAGGCACCAGACCAGACGGAGGCCATTTTGAACACTCTACCACGTTGAGTGGAAACGTGGTCACGGCAGACCTTGACACAGATATGACATTGATGTTTGGTGATGTGTTCGCACAATTGGTCTGCACCGAGAATGATGAACGGACAGGCTCACAAGTATTCATTTTGAGAGTACAGAAAGAGGCAAAAGAATGATAACACAGACATTTGACCTTAATTTAATACCCGATTCTGCACCCGTGGTGGTGCATTGCGATCAGTATGACAGAGGAATGGGCAGGCTCATCATATCATTGTATGACGGCCCGATTGCATATTCACCGAATGGCACGGCCGTTATTCAAGGAACAAAGCCAGATGGCAGAGGTTTTGATTATGCTTGCACGATGAGTGGCAATGTGGTCACGGCTAACTTAACCGAGCAGATGACCGCGGTTGCCGGACAAGTACGCACACAGATTGTTGTGACCGAATCCACAGGCAGGACAGGCACATTTGTGTTCATTCTTGATGTCCAGAGGAGTGCATTGCCTACTGATACCGATATGAGCGAGAGCGACTATCAGTTGATTGAACAGGCTATCGAGGCAGCACAGGATGCCGTTGAGGATGCCGAGGCTTGGGCGGTTGGCCAGAGAGGTGGGCAGGATGTTCCCTCCACCGATCCCACCTACGAGAATAACTCGAAGTATTGGGCAGAGGTAGCACAACAGAGCGCACAGGGTGGCCTTGTGTATAAAGGCTCTTGTCTGTTCGCAAATATCCCCACATCTGGGATGCATTCGGGGGATATGTGGAATATCGAGGATGATTTTGTCACCGATTCACGATTCCAAGAGGGTAGCGGTATCGCGGTGGCAGCAGGCTCAAATATCGCGTGGAATACTAACAACAAGTGGGATGTTCTTGCAATGGTCAAAGTATCATCCCTTAATGACCTCACGAATGTAGATATCACATCACCGAGCGCGAATGATTTTCTCGGTTATGATCCGCAGAGTAGTGAGTGGAAAAATATACCAATATCCATTGCACCGATGACCGCATCGAATCTCGGTATAGGTAAACCCGATGGCACGACCACCACAGTTGATAACTCTGGCACGTTCTCCGCAAAGGGTGTCGGAATCGTTGCAGATGTAAATAGTGGTGGCACACAGTATGGCAATGATTGGTTGTACTACACAGGCACCACGACAGTTATCACACCCGAATCAGATAAGATGTACCGCGTGACTATATCCGGCACCGCGTATCTGTACTACTGGAACGGCTCTGCATACACGATGTTGGCATCACAGGGCGGTGGAGGTGGTGCATCGTTAGTTGATGTGACCACGGCACAGTATAATGCCCTCACTCCTGCTCAGAAAGCCGATGCCAATACTTGGTATTGGATAAATGATATGAATGGGAATGCAGGGAGTTATATCGTTGTTGGCTCCCTTGCAAGTATGCCCGATACAAACATCACATCACCCACGAACGGGCAAGTGTTGAAATACAATTCCACATCACAGAAATGGGAAAACGCAAATGAAAGCGGTGGAGGTGGTGTCACATCATTCAATACCAGAACGGGTGCGGTATCACCTGCGAATGGTGACTATTCTCTTAATATGTTGAGCGATGCGTCTACATCTGGCGCATCGGGCGGAGATGGCCTTGTATATAATTCGTTGACAAGTAGTTGGATTCCGAAAGCCGTTGTGGATGGAACGAACTTCAATTATCGATTTGGATCAAATTCGGGAATCCAAACTGTTTATTTAACGGCAGGAACTAAAGAGGTTAGTGTAAATGGTGCTTGCCTTGTGATGATTATATCTCCATATAATAAGGCTGCTCTATATGCTTATGATGGCACATATGGTGTTGTTGTCGAGATATTTAAGAGTGCAGACTTTTCCGTTTCAATTGCTCGTAGTAATTCTAAACTTGCAATCACATCTTCAACAGGCACGGAAACCGCACTCATTATAGCTTCATCTGTAAATTAAAATTGGAGGAATAACAATATGCCTGCAATAGCACATCAGAACAAAATACTTGGGAACACATCTGGTGGTGGCTCCACAATCCTTGTGACCACATCCGAATCATCCCTATATGGTCAGACAGTTTCCTTGACGGATGGCACAACCACTATGAACGGCACATTTTCCAATACGGGAGAATGTGAGTTCACAGGGGTGATGATGGTTGGAACTCTGACCGCATCATCTGGCGGTGCATCCACATCCATACAAGTTCCGTATTTTGGGGTGTATTCAATGACACTCTCGTTCTTTTCTGCCACGATCACAGTAACATTCGGTGGTGGTACTTGTACTTGTGTCGGCAATGGAGAGAGTTATACCGCAAACAGTTCTCCCTACACATTTACAGTACACGGGGCGGCAACATACACCATCACTAACACCATAGACGGAGTATCAAAGACCGATACAGTTACGATCACGACAGACGGACAGAGTGAGAGCGTGACTATCTCGTTTGGTACAATAAATGTCACTTATGATAACGACTTTCGCGGTGTATCCATCACTTGTACGCAGGGCGGTACGACTATCACAAAGACCGCTCCGAGTGGCGGTAATACTATGTATTTCTATCCTCCGAATACGGGTAATTGGGTAATATCGGGTACAGTATCAAGTGATACATATTACAGTTCTCCTAACCCTGTCGTGGTATCATCCCTCTCGACCTCGGTTAGTGCAACGCTTGAAACTATCCCAGACGGCTCAACAAAGACACCGACAGATGACGTATCAATATGGTTAAGTTGTGCAGGGATAAGAGACAAGTCCTACACTACCCTTTCGGAAGTCCTTGCAGATAGCGAGACATTCAATGCTCTTTTAGGCGATAGTAATGCTTGTGCGTATATGGCACGTAGTACCACTTGGGCGAGTACGTTGTGTGCAGACCAGTACGCTATGAACCTCATCGGACAGTACGATGTATGTTGTGACGCTCTGTTGGGTAATGCAACGTGGGCGAGTGCGATAGCAAATTCGAGTTATGCGGATTATGTTATTCAACCGCTTGTGCCGATAATGACGAGTAACACTACTCCGAGTGGCGAGTGCGTTGCATACTCATCATATACGGGTATGGATGCGTACAAGGCATTTGACGGAGTAGCAAGTACAAGTTCGTTGCATATCCCCACGCTGAATACCGCAAATAGTGATTACTACTTGGGTTATAAGTTCCCGACCGCAACAGTAATCAACAAAATGGATATAACGGCTATGTCAGCAAAAGCAGATACTTATTATGACATAGCGGTATATGGCGGTAACGATTTAAGCAATCTCACGAAGTTGTCAAGTGATGTGAGGGTGCAGGGTACTACTCTTGCGTCTCAAAGCGTTAGTTTTGCGAATGATACACCATGTCTGTACTACATCAATAAGATTGTAGACACCAACGCAAGCAACGCTCATACGCTGAATACTTATGCTATAGAGACAGCCAAGATACAATTTTATGGGCATAAGGAAACAGGCGAAGCCATCCACGGCACATACAACGAAACCGCATACTATCTTGACGGAGCGACAGAGACACCGATAGTCAATCCGAGTACGTTATCCGCAGGCACATACACGTTTGGCTCGACAGTTGCGAAAGACCCGAGCGACCTAACCGCTGATTACACAAAGACCATAAGGATAACTCCGAACACTAAAGAGATTGTGTTAAGACCTGATTGTGCGTTGTATTGGTATGGCGTGATACAGAATTGCGGAAATGCGACAGGATATACTTGGGAGTCACGTTCATTTATTACTCCGACATATAACAATCAAGATGTTACCATCACCGCAGGAAGTTCAACATATACGGGTGTCGGCTCAACATATCAATATGCGGTCGGAACAGTAGCAAAGATAATTGCACAAGGCTTAACGGCATATTCAAACTCCTATGGTAGTTTTATAGGAACACCAAACAAGGACGTAAGCAATCAGACAGGACTTGCGACAGTAGATAGTGCAAACACGGCGGTGTACTCATTCACAGTTACCACAAGCGCAAGTTATATTGCGTTGCTAAATGCCGTGAGCAGAAGTTGCAAACTGTCGGCACTATGGACTGAATAAGTGGGAAGATGAGGATAGTGACGTATACGAGCATTATGCCGAGATTGAAAAAGGGAGTGATAACGAATGAACATAGAAGAACGTATTAAAACCCTTGAGAACAAGGTAGCACAGTTATCCGACACAGTTCTTGAAATGAACAGACGCAACGTGCCTGTCGTTAGCAAGGTAGACGATACCGCTAACAAGGTAGAGCAGATATCTCCGTACACCGATACCATTACGGCATACTACGGAGAGACATTTAAGACATTCTACGAAGTACCGCAGGGGAATGTAGCGATATTCTTTGATAACTTCAATGGCGATTACACGTTTGAGCGTGAGGAAGATAGGCTTTACATCACGTTCGCAGAGCCATTAACGGAACAGACCAACATCACTATTTCTATTCAGTAAAGGAGAGAAAAACTATGAAATACGTTGTAATGCAGAGCGTAGGCGGTAACACCATTATCAAATCAGAGTGGTCAGATAAGAATAAGGCAAAGCAGGCTTTCCACGATACTTGCCGACTTCTCTATGCAGATGAGCAGACCACAAAGGCAACAGTAACTATCCTTGACGAGAATAGTGATATTGTTGACGGCAAGCGTGAGTTTATCGACAAGACAAAATGAATTACAAGGTAGCACTATTCATTATCATTCTATGGCTCATTATGTGCGCCGTGATGATACTGACGATATGAACCCACTAAGCCTATCAACGATGCGTAACAGGGTGGGTATTTTGAAATCAGACTTAACATTGGGGAAGTCGTAAGGGATAAGTATAACTCGTTCCTATCTATAACCAACACACGGAGAATGTATGACTTGTAAAGATTGCATACACTACAAAAGCATAGGTACTCTTTGCGATAAGTATATCTATCCCGAAGAACGTAACAACGAGCCTTGCGACTTCTTTGAGAACAATGACGGAACATATGAAAACGGCTCTTGGCATTGTCCAAGATGCGGTGCAGAAGTGCCTGTATGGGGATTGTGCAACAAGTGTGAGGATATTCTTGCAAGTTGGGAGAGCGTGAGCAAATGAACACCATAGACAAAATACTCATAGCCTGCGCTATTGCGGTCATTGTGTTTACTACCACAATGATCGTTATTTTTTGCATATTTCAAACCATTCCAGATGTTCTTGTTGAGAACTTCTTTGATCTGTTTACGGGGGAGATAGTTGTCACGTTCTGCATCTGGTGGATAAAAAAGAAATATGGGAGGGAAAAGACCAATGAAATCAAAACTGACAAGCCGTAAGTTCTGGCTCTGTTGCGCTGCCGTATTGGCATCGCTTGGCACCACAGTTGGTGGCATAGTTTCCGGCAATGAGACACTTGCCATTGTTGCATCTATATGCACGGCATTATCTGCGGCCATATACGCAGGGGCAGAGGCATACATCGATGCAAAGGCCGTGGGGATAAACAAGGATGAGTGAGATGGACTATTTAACAGTTGCAGAACATAGAGAGTTTGCAGAGCGTATCGATGCCGAGGAACACAGACAGAATAAAAGGCTCGATAAGATTGAGGAGACAATGTTCCAGATCGGTGAACTAACCACATCTGTAAAGGTTATGGCATCCAATATGGAGAATATGGCCAAAGAACAGGAAAAGCAGGGAGAACGCTTGCAAGCCATCGAAGATAAGCCTGCCAAAAATTGGGATAAGTTTGTTTGGGCAATCGCAGGAGCATTGATTGCAGGCATAATCGGGTATGTTCTGGCATCTATGGGAGTAGGATAATGGCAAAGTATTCAAGCGCAGAGGCAAAGTCATTCATAGAATATATCGCTCCTCTGATTCAGCGTGAAGGATTCGCAAGGGGATATTCCATCGTGTCCACTACGATAGCGCAGGCGATTATCGAGGGAGCGTGTGGCAAAAGCGGTCTTGCAAAGGCTCCGAACAACAATCACTTTGGTCTGAAAGCAGGACAGAGTTGGTTGAAAGCCGGAAAGCCTGCCGTTAATATGAAAACGGGTGAGTTTTACAACGGCAAGTATGTCGATGTGAATGATTGGTTTAGAAAATACGGCTCGACACAGGAATGTGTGGAGGGTTATTATGACTTCATCAGCACATCCAGATATGCGAATCTGCGTGATGCCAAAACTTTCCGACAGTTTGCGGAATACCTCAAGGCAGACCAATATGCGACATCACCATCGTATATCAATACCCTGTGCAATGTGGTGCAGAAATACAATCTGACCAAGTATGACGAGCAAAACATCCATCATTCGTATTTTCCTGCCTATGATGGGAAAACTGATTCCATCGTGGAGGCCTTGACCTCTCTGGGGATAGATTCATCCGCAGACTATCGCAGGGCCATTTACAATGCCAATTTCTCCGATGCATATACAAAGAGTGCAAAGCAGAACACGGCAATGATGATCCTGCTCCGGCAGGGTGCCTTGATAAGACCTTGATTGTCATATATGGTCACGAAAATCAGCAACGATTCCGAAAAATCCCGTAAATATGCCGTTTTTTTCGTGTGTGGTGGACAGTTCAAGTCTTGTCACTCCGATTATTCAAGAAAACCCGTATTTATGCGAGAAACCGCACAGATACGGGTTATTTCTTTGCTTTTCATTATCAGTATTCCTAATAATATGTAAACCAAAATTGTCACGATTCTATGGCCATCTTGTCATATATTGTCACGAAGTTGTCACAAAAAAGAGAAGTTAGATGCAATCGTTTCCTTGACCTCATCCTCATTCATTGCGTGTCTATACGTTGACTTCATAACATTGTCTGTGTTCCATCCTCCGAGTGCTTGAATAGTTGCATCCGATAATCGCAATGTGTCGTGTGCGTATGAGGCAAAGAAATGCCGGAGCCGATGTATACCGAATGAGGGTATGTTCAACTTTTTCTGTACTCTCCGCAAGTGCTTGTCAATCTGTTGCGGATATCCCTTGTATATATATCCCTGTTCTCTGATATCCTCTGCCAGATCGTGGGGCAGAACGATCACTCTGTTGGATGCATCTGTTTTTGGTACATCCTTGACAACATATCCATTCTCTGACCGAACGCAGGCCTTGTTGATAGTCAATCGGTCATCTTTTAAGTCAAAAATGGTGAGCGCACATATTTCCGAGTTACGCAATCCCAGACACGCGAGCCGGACAGGGATGGAATACGGAGTGTTTTTTGATTCCTCAACAATCCTTTTGACATCATCTGTGGTTGGTGTGTATCGCTCCTGTCGTTGTTTTTGTGGCAGGGTGACAGATATATCCACTTTAGGAAAAAAGAGCCGTAAAACGGACAGGACAAAGCCACATTGGTTATGTACTGTCTTTGGTTTGTGGTCTGCGGCATATTCGTTGATGAGTTTCTGTACTGTCAAATCATCAATTGAGTGGATATCGGTCTTGAGGAACTGTTCTGGCAGATTCTTGATGATGGAATTGTAGTTCCTCACCGATGATGGAGATAATACGTTCTTTTTTGATGCGACATACTCCTCCGCAGCCTCCTTAAATGTCATTGGGGTTATATTCGTGTGATTGATTTTATTCTGTATCAGCGTGAATGCCTCGTGAGTGCTTGGCTTGTACGGAACTGTCATCGAGTATGTCTTTTTGTCTTGTGTGTGCCGGATGCGGTACGATCCCGATGGTAGTTTGTCTATTGTCATCCCGTTTCTCCTTTCATTTGTACCAGATATGTATGCGGTTAATATAATCAACCTCAATTCCCTCCTCATCCTCCGCAATAACATCCTCATCGTGGGTGAATCGAGTTTCCGTGATTGTTTTATTGTGCAGGATGTTTTTGACCTTTTTGCACTTCTTTGCAGGAACATACCCGATATGTTTACCATCCACAACGACCTTGATGGCATTCGGATCGTGTTTGTTCTCCGGCTCCTCAATCAGTTCAAGGGAATGTTCTCTCTGTTCCAGATCGAGGGCATAAAATGCCTTGCGGTGGTGTTTTATCCCTGCCACATAAGTATGAAAATGACTTTTGAACATATTACACCTCCTTTTTCTTTTGCAATGCCAACAAACGTGATGGTGTACGGATGTTTGAATTGCCGATGAGATAATCAAGAGACACATCAAAATACATTGAGAGATATTTTGCGTTTTCCAGAGATGGATCATTATCTCCGTTCTCCCACCTCGATACCATTGACTTGTTGATAGGTTTATCGAGTTCATATTTTGCATTCATATCTGCAACAAGCATTTCCATTGTCAAATCACGTTCCATTCGCAATTCCTTAATTTTCAAGCCGATTCCCGTCATAATAATCACCTCCCACTTAATTATATATTATGTTGACCGAAAAAATAAATAAAAAAAATTAAATTGTATGTTGCAAAAGTGCAACAGT
>Ga0310786_10003819_pt1 | contig 21498 bp, 20 predicted proteins | sample AusTroGonzalo_MG_FD_203881 | JGI IMG/M metagenome (GOLD analysis project Ga0310786, IMG submission 203881) | Bovine rumen microbial communities from tropical cattle in Woodstock, Queensland, Australia - Gonzalo_03 (v2) (version 2) | ecosystem: Host-associated > Mammals > Digestive system >...
TAGGAGATCCCTCTTCCGTCCGTGAGGTTGTAGATGCCGCCATGTTTTGCCAGAGCATGCAGAAACGGCGGGATGTCGGAGTTCAGGACCACGCTTCTTACGGCATGTCCTCCGGAAACATTGAAATATAGTCCACGTTTGATCGCATGGATCATGCTTCCCAGATTGCCTGGCGCGTTTTTTCCGGCGACAAGCGGAAGCCGGACAATGCCGCGCATGACATTCTGAGAAAAAGGTGATTCCATAATGATCTTTTCCGCCTGGATTTTACTCTCGGCAAATGGTGTTTTGCCATCGAGCGGGCTGTCTTCCTTAATCATAGCCCCTTCATCTTTCCCGTAAACATTGACGCTGCTGATAAAAACAAGAGATTTGGGCGGATGCGATTGCAATGCCGTCATAAGATGCTTCGTCCCGTTGACATTCACATCAAAGAAACTACGGATTTCCTCTTCTGTTTTGGGGACGATGTGAGCTTTTCCCGCCGCATGAATCACAAGATCGTAAGACGTATCCTGCAAAACCGGGACATTTTGCGCGAGATCGCAGATGATATGAATCCCCGTTTTTCGCGTATTATCCGGAAAAGGCGCCAGACTGAGCGTATCGACTTCCCATCCGTTTGTCTCGAACCACGTTTTGATTTCAGCCGCGATAAAGCCGGGGTATCCCGTAAGAAGTAATTTCATTTGACGTTATTCTTGCGATCTGTTCCTGACTTTGGGGCGATGAAATGATTGGATGCAATCCGATTTTAGAAACTCTTAGTCTCTCTTAAAGATATCCCGTGTATAAACCTTGTTTTCGACATCATTCAAGACAACATCATAGCGGTTGGCGACAATCAGATCGCAGCTTTTTTTGAATCGTTCCAAGTCGTTGACAATGAGAGATCCGAAGAAGGTTTCCCCATCCCGGAGCGACGGTTCGTAAATAATGACGGTCGCGCCTTTGGCCTTGATCCGTTTCATGACCCCCTGGATGGAGCTCTGCCGGAAATTATCGCTGTTGGATTTCATCGTAAGCCTGTACACGCCGATCGTGATCGGACGTTCCTTGGCGGCATTCCACATGGAGTTTGCGGTATAGTATCCGGCGCGTTCCAGAATGCGATCCGCGATAAAATCTTTTCTTGTGCGGTTGGAGTCCACGATTGCCTGAATGATCGTTTCGGGAACATCCTCGTAATTCGCGAGCAGCTGCTTCGTGTCCTTGGGAAGGCAATAACCTCCGTAGCCAAAAGACGGATTATTGTATTGCGTGCCGATTCGAGGATCGAGACACACGCCGTCGATGATATTCTTCGTGTTCAGCCCTTTTAATTCGGCATATGTGTCCAATTCGTTAAAGAAACTGATTCGAAGCGCAAGATACGTGTTTGCAAACAGTTTGACCGCTTCCGCCTCCGTATAATCAACAAATAATGTGGTGATATCCTCTTTCAGTGCGCCTTCCTGGAGCAATTCTGCGAAAACTTCCGCGGCCGCGCGCGTCTCGCTATCGCATCCGATGATAATGCGACTGGGATACAGATTATCGTAGAGTGCCTTGGATTCCCGCAGAAACTCCGGGCTGAACAGGATTTTATCGTATTTCTTTCGTTCTCTCAGGCCGCGCGTATATCCCACGGGGATCGTGGATTTGATCACGATGACCGCATTGGGGTTTGCGGCAATGACCGTATCGACAACGGATTCCACCGCGGAGCAATCGAAAAAGTTTTTCTGCGGATCGTAGTTCGTCGGCGCTGCGACAACAACGAAATCCGCCTCTTTATATGCGGATTCGGCATCAAGAGTCGCCTTCAGTTTCAACTTTTTTTCCGCCATATACTTTTCAATGTATTCGTCATGAATCGGGCTGATCCGGTTGTTGATTTTATCAACCTTTTCCGGAATAATATCAACCGCCGTAACATCATGGTGCTGGCTTAACAATGTCGCAATGGAGAGCCCCACATAACCCGTACCTGCGATTGCAATTTTTATATTGGATAAATCGTTCATGGTTCACCTGTGTTGTACGTATTTTTTATTTGTTTATATATAAGGAACAATGGAATATTGAACGCGTGATGCGGACGGGACCGAAATAGATCCTTACGGCAGATACCCCTTGTAAATGCTTTGGATTTCATGATAGTTCTCGATCGTTCCGATGTCATATCTTTTGCCGGGCATTTCGTATGCGTGAACTGGAGATCGCATTGAAAGCCATGCAATGAAACTGCCGGGTGCATCCGTATTGCAGGAAGTTTCAATTGCCTGTTTCATCAGAGAAAGGTCCGACGCTTTGTAACAATAAAATGGCGGAATGCACCAATTACTTTTGGGAGACGACGGTTTTTCCTCCATGCGGATGATTCTGTCCGATTCATCGATTTCCGCGACGCCTGTTTTGCTGAGCTTGATCCTGTCGGATTCCCAGTAGCGCATGACGCAGGTCGTATTCTTTGCCCGGAAATACGACAAAAAGGATTTCAGGCTGAAATCAAGAAGGTTGTCTCCGGCCATCACGAGCGAATCCTCCCGGACATCAAAATGACTGCGCCACAATTCAATATCGCGAACGGCGCCAAGGCGCTTTTCATTGCATGTGGTTCCGTCATCCAGGACTCGAATCGGGTATTTGCTCGAATCGGCCCATTCTTTGAATATATTGATAAACTTGTGATTGCTTACAACACAATACTGGTCAAATAATCCGCTTTGGTCCAGGTCCTCGATCAGCCAGTCCAAAATGCTTTTTCCCTTTATGCGCAAAAGCGGTTTCGGGAAATTCTCCGTAAGAGGAAAAAGGCGTGTCGCGTATCCGGCGGCTAAAAACAGACAATTCATAAATCGATTCCAAGGCCATCCGCCGTATCGCAAAGACAAGAGCTGTATTTACCTTTCATTTGAGGAAACGCCTTCAGATACTTTTTCTCAACCTGTTCCTGGATTTGTTCCGACTTGTCGGGCTCGATCAATGCCATGCAGCACCCCTTGAAACCGGCGCCGCTGAAGCGTCCGCCGTAAATGCCGGGCGTCTCTCTCATGATCCTGTAAAGTTCGATTTGTTCGTCTGCTCCGGACTGCCAATTCTGAATGCTGCTCAATCCGGATTCGAAACTCAGTCGGCCGTACTCGACGATGTCTCCTTTTCTCCATGCTTCAGCGCCGGCCTCGACCCGTTGAAATTCTGTATACCAGTGTTCGCATCTCCGCATCCAGGTCACCGGAAGTCTGTCCTTATATTTCAGATAAATGTTGTAACTGATATCCCGTGCATTCATTTCGTTGAACTTATTGGTATTTTCCCCGTTGAATGCCTGTAAAGCATACACGCCCGCCCGAAGCTCATCGACGCGAACGTTGAACTTCGATCCGGCCAGAGAATGCTCCAGGCCGCTGAAAAAGATTGCGATCTTATAAGGCTTCATATTGGCCGGCGCAGGAATCAGTTCATAGTGATTGTCTTTGCAATCCAAATATAACAGATTGTTTGCGCGGGACAAGACTTCGCAACTCTGGTCAAGAGTTCCGACATTGACTCCGACAAACACTTTTTCCGCTTCATACGCTATGTCGATTATTTCCTGCGGAGAAAGCCTGATGTCATTTACTTTGCACAAGGCGCGGAGGAATGCCAGCGTAACGGCGGCGCTGCTGCTGAGACCGCCGATCGGAAGACTCCCTTCGATTACCCCGCAAAGGCCGACAGACAAGGCATGGCGTTTGGAAAGAGCCCGGGTCGCACCCCGCAGATAATCGGCCCAGTCACCGGTCTTTGACCCGCATTCCCTGAAATGCCATTGTGCGCGCTTCGGAAACTGTATGGATGACATTTCGATAATGCCGTTCTGCTTCGAATCGAATACGATATGGATGCCTTTGTCAATTGCGAATCCGGTTATTTTCCCGAGATTGTGGTCACTATGAGCTCCGATCGGACAGATCCGATATGGCGCAAAAGTCATTCCGCTGGGGACTCGTTTGTAGATCTTATGAAATAATTCTTCGCATTTCATTGTTACGGCTCGCTATTTGATAGGGGTTGAGGTTGCGTCCGGCAGATCAAACGCTGTAATATGATTTGTACCATTTGACAAAAGCGCGTAATCCTGTACGGATGTCGATCTTCGGGGTAAATCCGAATTCTTTTTCGAGTGCGGAAGAGTCTGCAAATGTAACAGGAACGTCTCCCGGCTGCATTCCGACAAATTCCCGATGCACATCGAAGTCATAGTTCGATGGCAGCATTTTCGCTTTTACCAGTTCCTCCTGAAGAACCGTTATAAAATCGAGAAGATTGACAGGCGTTCCTCCCCCAATGTTGTAAAGCACATATGGCGGCAAGGACACGCCGTTTTCGTCGATTTCCTGAACAGGAGGCCGCTGTACCACGCGAATCACCCCTTCAACAATATCATCAATGTACGTGAAATCACGTTTGCAATTTCCATAGTTGAACACTTTGATCGTCCCGCCGACCAAAAGCGTTTTTACGGCAGAATAATAAAACATGTCAGGTCGTCCCGCCGGTCCGTAAACCGTGAAAAACCGAAGACCGGTAGAGGGAATATTGTAAAGCTTCGAATAAGCGTATGCAAAAAGCTCGTCGCTCTTTTTCGTCGCAGCATAAAGCGATACAGGATGATCGACTTTGTCATCGACAGAAAACGGGATATGCGTATTGCCGCCATAGACGCTGCTTGAGGATGCATAGACGAGATGTTCGACCGGGAAATAGCGGCATGCCTCAAGAATATTGAAAAAACCGATGATGTTCGATTTCACGTAGACCTGCGGATGATTAATGCTGTATCTTACGCCGGCCTGCGCTGCGAGATGAACCACAATGGATGGCCTGTACTTCTTAAAAATCTCTTTGACAAAACTGCTTTTCTCAACAGACCCTTTCAGGAAAAGATGCTTGACCTCTTTTTTCCTGGCGAGATCCTCAATCAATTTAAGACGATACTCTTTCAGGCCGCGCTCATAATAGTTGTTCAGATTATCAACAGATATGATGCATGACGGATGAAACCTCTTGATTAACTCCATAACAAGAGCTGCCCCGATAAAGCCCGGGCATCCTGTCACAAGAATTGTTTTGTTTTTAAGTCTGATCATATTGGGTTGAACTTGTTTTGATGTTTAAGGATAAATCTGTTCTGCAATTCAAATGCTCGCTGCATCACAGGTGAAAGAGATATCGTCGATAAGAAAATGAATGTTAGAGCCGAAAATGCACAGAATGGATGATTCGCTATCCGGAATGTCTACCGATAACGGCAGCTCGACAGTGCGGATCTCCTGATCGGGCGGGGAGATGATATAATACATTTCCGGAGCGGAAATCAATCCCCTGGAACAATAATATAAGCGTTTCAAATAAATAACGCCGTCTCCGCCTGTCCTTTTGACGATAAAGCGCAGAGTCCCCGGTTTCGAAGGAATCTTGTTGAACAAATAAACTCCATATCTGACTTCATCCATGAATTTGATGTCCAGGGAATACTTTCCATCCAGCGGAGTCTTTTCTTCTACAGTCACTTCTGGATAAGGAACAGGATCGATTTCGCCCCATGTGATCAGCATTGTTTCATACTGGGGGATTTTTATGGTTTCGGAGTCGTAAAACTTTAATCCTCTGGATGTCAAATATTTGAGTTTCTTTTTCTGGTTGTCCGAATCTTCAAGTATTTCAATGTCTCCATTTGTGATGCAATTGGAAGAAACATCTGAACTTATGCTGCCTTTTTCAAACAACGGGAGAAAAGCATCGTAGCGATAAACCGACAAAAACGATTTTCTGCTGTTATCCTTGATAAAGCTGCATACTTTTTTCAGTTTCCCGGACGAATCCGGACTTGAATCAGGTTTCTTTTTCGATTCGGCATGTACGACATAAACTGCCCCGCCCCAGGCGGAATACTTTTTTACTGTACTCGGGAATGACGTGTAGTAGGTGTCGGCTCTTTTATGGCTTTCTCCAATTCGGTTGATTTCTTTTGGATGAATCAATGCGATTGCATCAGGATCGTTTTTTAACGAACGGGTTACAAAATCTTGTGCACAGAGAATATAGTTGTTATGAAAAGTGAGGTTGTATTTGATGATGTCGGATCCTATCAATGAAATGATAGAGAGGATGACAATTGTTTTTAATATCCTGCTATTGGACAACGTCTTATTTTTCAGGAAAAACGCAAGGAGGACAAAAAATAGAATTAAAAAAATGGAGCTGTATCTTGTTGAATAAACGACAATAAATCTGCGCCACAAAAACATTGCAAACAGGCTCAAAACAAAAATAACGACCCATTTCCACTTCTTTGCAAAAGAAGCAATCAGCACGATCGATGCAATTGCGTATGGCAACTCCATGCATCTGACTGTATCATTGATTACTTCAAGCATGAATTCGATCCGTTTCTATGTTTCATATTGTTTGGCTGCGCCATTCGATCAAAACGGGAGATTATCCGGTTTTGAAATGTTGATTTTATTCAGCTCTGCAGAATATCCTTTAGAAAAATAACTGAACGGAACATTAATCACCCAAATTATCGCAACAAAAGAAATGAGACAGACGATTCCGAGTTGTACAATCCGATATATTTTATCTGTCCATTTCTTTCCTGGCGTTTTGCAAATCAGCAAAACCGCTATCCATGGGATAAGGAGTTCAATCGCCTCATATCTGCATAGAACCGCCGCTGTCAGGGTGATTCCCCCGAAGAAAACAGTCATCCTTTTGGGGGCATGGATATATTGGATTAACATCAGGATTGTCAAACAGAGGAAAAACACATAGGAATTGTCCCGTAAAAACTGTGTCGAGTAATGAATTAAAGTCGTGTGAAAACATGCAATGATTCCAACCGCAAGGGGTGCAAAAAACGTTTGTGTTATCCGGTAGGCAATCAACATAAGAATGACTATGATGAGAAGTCCCAGGATCATATTGACCAGAACGGCGCCTTTTATCACATCATAATCAAAAAGATAGCTGGGTTCTCTCAACAAAAAAATCCCGAGCGGAGGAATTGTCTTCTCCTGATATGTCGGGATGATGTGCGTGCTATTCCATTCTTTGATCAGTTCGCAATAGATGTAACTGTCCCGCGATTGAACAGGAAACCTGAAAAAGTAGCCGATTCTGATGGCAAACCCCAATACGACGCAGAAAGCCAGCAGAAAATGGAATACTATTTTTTTGTTATTCTTCATGGGACATTTTGAATGCTTGAAGCGTCGACAGAACAATCGTCCTTTTCTCTATATTGAATGAGACTATTCGTTTTCGCTCCATGTGATCCAGAGTTTATTATCGTAACGCCAGCTGTCCGAATATGCTTCCGGCAGGGTTTTGCCGGAGAAGACCAGCAGAACCGAGCCGGGGATGGATGCCTTGATGCAGTTCGCGTATCCTTCCGGCACGCAGATGATTTTGCTTTCCTGTTCGGTCAGATGATATTTCCGTGCTTTCAGGTCAGGTGAGGGGTTCTCCCAGTCGTCGATTTCCACGAGCCCGACCGTGAACGCGCCTTTCACACAGTAGAACCACTTCTTTTCGTGCTGGTGAGCGTGCCATCCGCGGATCACCGACGTGTCCGGGTGGTGGATGAAATAAAACCGTTCTACCCCGGGGAACCGGAATGCGTTCAGGCTGGAAATCTGTCCGCGCTCGTCGCGGAAGATCTCGCCTTCGATGATCTTAACATCCGCCATCGCCGAGTCCCAGGTCCTGTCGGATCAGCTTCAGTTTCTTCAGAAGTTCCTTCATCCCCGCCACGTCCAGGCGGCGCGTGTTGTGGGAATGGTAGGTGTCAACCTCGTTGATCCGTTCGGAGCCTTCCTTGAAATACTTGTCGTAGTTGAGGTCGCGGGTGTCGCACGGGATCCGGAAATAATCGCCCATATCCTCGGCTTTCGCCATTTCCTCGCGGGTCACGAGCGTTTCGTACAGCTTTTCGCCGTGGCGCGTGCCGATGATCTTGACCTCGGCGTCAGAGTTGTAAAGCTCCTTCAGCGCGGTTGCAAGTGTGACCAGGGTCGCCGCAGGCGCTTTTTGAACAAAGAGGTCGCCGTTCGTGCCGTGCTGCCAGGCATAGATCACGAGGTCGACCGCATCGTCGAGCGTCATCATGAAACGCGTCATCTCGGGATTCGTGATCGTGATCGGCTTCCCGGCCTTGATCTGGTCGACCCACAGCGGGATCACCGATCCGCGGGACCCCATCACGTTGCCGTAACGTGTGCAGCAGATCGTCGTCGCGGCATCCTGTCCGAGGTTGCGGCCCTTCGCGATCGCGACCTTTTCCATCATGGCTTTGGAAATGCCCATGGCGTTGATCGGGTACGCCGCCTTGTCGGTCGAAAGCACCACAATGTTCTTCACCCCATGCGCGATCGCGGATTCGAGCACGTTGTTGGTGCCCAGCACGTTCGTCTGAACCGCCTCGAGCGGGAAAAACTCGCAGCTCGGGACCTGCTTCAACGCCGCCGCGGAGAAGATGTAGTCGACGCCGGTCATCGCGCCGTCGATCGCCTGGCGGTCGCGGATATTGCCGATGTAGAATTTGACTTTCGGATTCTGAAGCTCATGCCGCATGTCGTCCTGCTTTTTCTCATCGCGCGAGAAAATGCGGATTTCTTTCACATCCGAATTCAGGAACCGCCGCAAGACTGCGTTGCCGAACGACCCGGTCCCTCCCGGAATAAGAAGCGTTTTGTTTTTGAACATAAAACAGTACCCTCTTGGGGATTATTTTGTTTACAATGAACTACCGCGATGCAAGCATACGCGGTATCTATTACATTCCGAAGTCAAAGACTAACTGCGAGGTATAGAGCTTTTTATATTGCCCCTGCCCGGCCACATACTTTTCTATCACATCACGACTGGCATATTGACCTACTGTGTTTACATAATACCCGCTAGTCCACAGATTCCCACCCCAAAGCATTTGCTTGATTTCCGGATGAGTACGAAACAATTGTCGAGCAGTTATACTTTTGATTGTTTTGACCAACTGAGTAATGGATATGGACGGTACACTTTGGACCAGAAAATGAACATGATCTTCGTCAACCCCGATTTCGATGAACCTAATTTCGTAACGTTCGCTTATGCCTATGCAAACATCCCTGAGCGTGTTTTCTACACTCTCAGAGAATACTTTCCGCCGGTATTTTGCAGGAAATACCAAATGGTATAGCAGTAGGCTCTTATTATGGCTTTTGTAGATATGATCGTCTTCCATGGTAAGAATAATATACACCACTTTTCTTACGATGCAAGCATCGGGGAATTAAACCCTCCTTCGATTAAACAGTTAAGTTGTTCGAGGTTTGTTCAAATACTATCCCTGTATGAATCCGGGTGATTTACATCAAATATCGCCCACATGAATGTTACCCAATCGTCTGTGGAAGAAAGATTGGTTATATTGTGAATGTAACCCGTATAATTCCCGGACGACAAAAATCATAAGTTTGCTCTTTCCGTTTTTTTCCACTTGGAGAAAATCATTATTTCTCAGGCTGTTTTTGATATTAAAGATGGTGTCGCGGCGGGGGCCGTGTTTGGATTTGTTTCAGCGGCAAGAAAAGATCTGCATATATTAACAGAAACGCCGAGCAACAAAAAGAATGATGGAGTGATGTACGTACCGGAAACAAACACTCGAATAATCGCGTTTGAAAAAACTACAATAAAGATGCCAAACATGATCGAAGATTTGGCGCGAACGACACTTTTGATAAGAATAATGAGAATAACTAAGAGAAAAAAAGAGCCCAGAACATAACCGAAGTGAAAAAGAAAACCTAACACAATGTTATGAGTTTGGTATTCAAGCAGTTCCTCATCTCCAAATATGCCGTAACCTGAAGGCTTTTGCGTGATGTAATACCAAATTTCATCATAAATCCTTAATCGAACGTTTGTGCTTGATAGTGCTATGTCCGTGAAAATAGAATCAATGATTCTACTGGACAGACCAAATGATCTTAACGAATTGCGTATGGATATCAGAAGAGAAATATTGCTTGAAATCCAGTCCATTAACAAATAAATTGATCCTATAACAATTGATGCTGTTATTTTTTTCTTTTTAGAAAGAGTCGGACCAAGCAGGTAATAGAAAACGGGGAGGATAATAACAGAAAGTAAAGGTCCTCTTGTTCCCATACTGAGTACAAAGATGATTCCTACAACGGAAATACAAAGACTAATAAATGTTCTTTTCCACAAATAATACCAAAAAACGTAAAGAACATATGGGAGAATCTGATATCCCATCGTCATATTGTCATTGACCATGATTCTCCCTGATGCCAAAAACACAAAAATGTATACAGTATTCAACAGCACTCCAACTATGGATACAAGATAAAGCTTAAAAACATAATCCTCATCAAATCGGAAAAAAAGGCCAATGTAATAAAAAGGAATTACCTGATAAAACAAATAGGGCAGTCTACTGATAACATGTCCTTTTCCTTCCGGGTAAAGATAAGTGACAGAAAGATATACAAGGAAAAGAATCATTATGAGGAAAAAGATATCCGCTTTTTTGACATTAGAAAAAACATTTTTCAAAGACAGGAGACATAGGATTGTAAAATATGTTAAAAAGACACTGCGAGAAATAGTCTCATTCTTCGTTACCAGATCTAAAACAACGACGACGAAATACAATATCCCAACGTATGCCCATGCTGACAACGACAACACGTCAAACGCCGAAAAATCCAGTGCTTTTTTTTCTTGTATGTCAGTTTTATTTTCCATGATTCACGAGATAAATGCTTTTAGAGCTGTTTGGTAAATGCTATAATAAAAAGACCGACTATATATTTCCATTGACTTCCTGCACATGTTTTTATACTCATCAACCGAAAGGGAGCAAACTCTGCCGAATGCATTTTTAATCCCGTCCGCGGACTCATCAATGATGATACTATTTTCCATATTTCTCAGATAAAGGTTTAAGTCGGAAGAAAGATTTGTAATAACAGGTATTCCCATGGATGTGCTTTCCGCAACCTTTGTCGGGAATCCTGCTTTGGCATATCGTTCATTCGAATTCCGATAAAAAATCGTAAAATGGGTTTCGTTTAATTTTTTGAGCACTTCTTTTCTTGGTAATCGCTGAAAGAACTGTATATCCTTAAAACGCGCAACTGTTTCCGAGGATAAACCGAAGCGTTTTGCCAGGGCTGGCAAAGTGACTCCGACCACACGTAACTCAATCATATCTTTTTGATTCTTATCGAGAGAGGTGTATGATTCCAGAATCTCAATCAGTTTGTCTTTCTTTTCAGGCAACCCCGCATAGGTTATGATCCATTTCCCGGAGACTTTTTTTTCTGTCATAGGGTTTGTGGTTGTCAAAATGGCTGGGATCCGGATGGTCTGACATCCTTTTTGCAAGAAATACTCTTCTAAATATTTTGATATTGCAATTACCCTGAAATCTGGATCTATTATTTTGCGGTTCAGGCGATCCCGATGAATATACATCGGATTAAACCTTCCAAACCTAAATTGGCTGGAAGAATACCATTCCACGCTGTCGTGGATTAATTGAATTTGATTTGCTGCGGCATATTTTTTTGTGTATTGGATCGCGGAAAATGGAATGTCAACAATAACGATATGGGAGAACTCTTGACCGAACTTCTTCAGAAAACACTTTACCCTGCTTGTATAACTGAGTCTGTCTGCGACTTTTCCCAAAAAGTTATCTTTATTATATTTGAAAGAATAAAAATCAATTCCATCGTAGTTCGATTTTTCCTTTGATCCAATATGCCCCTTCCCAATGACAACTGGTTTCTTCCCGCACAGTTCCATCAATTTTGCAAGAGCATGTACTCTGACAGATCCGGCATCACCTTCCGGATACTTGCAACCACAAAGAAACAAAACCATATTTTTACTCATAGCGAATAGTCTGTTGTGTATATGTTCAGCAGTTCTTGTGTTACGGCGGATTGATCAAATTCGTTTTTCATTTTTTGATATGCGTTGTGTTTTATTTCTTCCGCATATTCCGCGTTGTTAATTATTTTTTCTACCGCTTTGCGGATGCCTTCTGAATCTTTGGAATCTACAACGATCCCTTCCCGTTCATTTGTTATTAATTGTCTCACTCCACCGACATCCGCCGCAATACACGGTTTCCCCATCGCCATTGCTTCCATCAAGGCATTGGGTAACCCTTCATGAAGAGATGGAAGAACAAATATATCGCTGTTATAAAGGATGTTGTTGATATCTTTTCTTGCTCCCAGAAGGAACACATTGTTCCTTAAATCCTGTTCTTCTATCTGTTTTTCCAACTCCCCTCGAATGCTTCCTTCCCCGACAATAAGCGTTCGTATCGGGTACTTCTCCTTCAATTTCGCTACTGCATTCAGCAAATACTTTTGTCCTTTTCTTTCCTCCAGAGCTGCGACATTGGACAGGATGATATCTTCTTTGGAAAAACCAAGCGTTTCCCGCAAATCGGAATATTCTCCATCTTTATTGAAGCATTTGAAATCGATTCCGTTTTTAATGGATACGACTTCGCAGCGATTCCGAATTACCGTTTTTACTTCGTCGCGAACTTTATCGGATTTAACAAGAAATGCTGACACGTATTTCGTCATCCATTTATAAAGCAATGGATAGATTATCCTGTTAATGCGTGAAATCCCGTCATAGATTACAGGATTGTTGACAGTGACGAATATCTTGCCATACTTCTTCTTTTTCCATGCGGCGACACCGAAGCATCCCCCACTGAGAATAAATGTATTCGTGATATCCGGTTGGAAAGCCTCGATCACAGATGACAGTTTCTGGATATTGCGCCACGAACTATCCATAACTATAACGTTTTCAGGAAATTCTTTCAATTCATTTGTCAGCCATCCTTGTGGCGCAACCAGCTTTACCGCATGTCCCATCCGGGTCAGACACAGGAACATTTCCTTAATATGTTTTTGCGCTCCACCGTTGATGGAACTGCTTGTGATAAATAGAATTTTCATACTGATGCTTCAGTGTTGAAAAAAAGATACCGGAAAAAACCAAGCATATAGGATATGTTCAACGAAACGAAGTAATATGCAATGCCGACCAGTTTCCATTTCAGCCTGCATTTCGAATAAACCAGCATGGAAACATAGAATAGCACCTGGCACAGGAACAGATAGAACATGAACGGAATGCGGCATGCGAGTAACCCGTTTGTGATCAAGGCGGTTACCATGTTCAGCCAAACAAACCATTTCAGGACTCGATGCGAGATATAAACAAAGCTTCCTTTTCCCGGCATGAGCATCGTCTTCAGGAAAAAGAATGCCTGCCAATAGTCGACTGCATCCTGAATGTGTTTTCTGTAATTTGTTCCTTCTTTTCTTTGCTCGAACGATTTTGCCCCGGGCTCGTATACAATTGCTTTGCCCGACCTTGTTAGCAGGGCGGCAATGCAAAACGATTCATTTCTTATTTCGTCCGGGACCTTGATGATGCAGTCTTTTCGGATCGCAAAGATGGAATCCGTGACTCCAGATACGCATCCAACCCTTGATTCCAGCGCTTTTACCAGGTTCTCATATTTCCAGAACGCAGAATTTCCTTCTTTACAGGTTTGCTGCCCGACGACGCAGCCGACATTCGAATCGGCAAAAGGCTTTACGATTTCCGCTACGGCGTTTTTGTCAAGGGTTGTTTCCACATCTGTAAAAAACAGAATATCATATTTGGCTTTTTTCGCACCATCCTGAATCGATTCTGCTTGGAGTACCTCGTATTCGGGGTATTCCAGTTTCTCTACATCAGAAATCTTTTCTTTTGATTTTTCTTCTCCCCCGATAATGATAATGGATACTGGCGGAGCTAATATCCCTTCTTTTACGCGACGCCTTTTTAAGGCCCGTAATAGGATCGGGTATAATGCATACGTGTAAAACGGGAGAAAGAGCGACAGAACGAAAAGCGAAGAAAGGAAAACAAGCAAAGCAATCACCGGAAGAGATACTTTGCAAAGGTCTTGAATGCCTTGGCCGTTCTTACGAAATCGTCTTTATTGGTCAAACACTCGAAGAACTTCATGACCATATAGCTGGGACGAAGATAGTACTTCTTTCTCGCATAGTTGCAGAAGTCAACGAGTTCCTGACTTGACAACTCCGGTGTGGAAAGAACACAATTATGCATTCCCTCAGGAGTGATCCATTCGCTGTAATCCTTGGTCTTGATGTAATTGTTTTTCTGCGCCCAGTCCCATGCTTCCGTTCCGGGATAAACGATCAACGGGAAAAATTGCGCGGTGTCCATCCGCAAACTCTTGGCAAAATTCAGAGTTTCCATCATGGTTTCCTTTGTTTCTCCCGGATTGCCGACCATGAAGCAGCCGTGGATGCGCATCCCGGCTTTTTTGGCGGCATCATTGAATTTCCTTGACTGCTCGATCGTGATTCCCTTGTGCATTCCGTCAAGAACTTTCTGGCTGCCGCTTTCATATCCGACAACGACAAGACGACATCCGGCCTTTTTCATGAGGACCATTGTTTCATAGGTCAAATTGACTCGGCATTCCACAACCCATTTCAATTTGATCTTGTTTTCTATCATCAGTTTGCAGAACTCCTGAACATTCTCCTGGTCAACGGAGAAGTTATCATCATCGATCAGGATCTCCCTGACATTCGGAAATTCTTTTGTGATATAAACGCATTCGTCGAAAAGGTTTTTCGCCGATCTTTTGCGGTATCTTTTGCCGAACATCACCTGAGAGTACATGCAGTAGAAGCATTTGGACGGGCAACCGCGACTTGAGAAAATACTGATCGTCGGATAGCTGACGTGTGCGTAAAAGTAGTCTTCGATATTGAGATATTTTTTGTAAACTTTGGAAACGAACGGAAGCTCATCCAGATTCTCGAAGTAAGGACGATCGGGTGTTTCGATGAGATTCCCGTTCTCGCAATAGCTTATGCCAAGCACATCGGAAAGATTCTTTTTCCCTTCCAATGCCTCCGCGATTTCCGGAAGCGTGTAATCATATTCATGTCTTGCGATGATATCGACAAAATCCGCATGTTCGGGAAGGATTTCACGAACCGTTGCAGTCACATGCGTTCCGACCAGGCAAATACATGTTTCGGGCATTGCCTGTTTTGCCAACTTCGCAAACTTCAGGTCATTTATGATCGACGGCGTCGAGGTGTCTATGACAAGCAGGCGCGGATGAAAGTCTTTCATTTGCGCAAGGACTTCATCATTGGAAAGGCACTTCGCGGGGGCGTCAATGATTTTCAGCTCATGACCTTTGCTGTCAAGGACTCCGGCAGCATAGGACAACCAGAGAGGATAATAGATCGTTCCGCTTTTTGTTACGGCGGGACTGCGGGAACTCTTGGAATACTTATTCAAAAAGGGCGGGTTAAGCATTAGGATTTTCATAGAGAATGCTCCAGATTTTAAGGGGTATAGGTTATTTTTTGTTGAAAGTGCAATGATTAATCGGGTTCAGATAAAATGCTTTACAACTGCATGGAAAGCATATTTTGAGAAATAGTACAGACTGCGGCAGATAGAAAACTTATAATAGTCCCTGTAAATGTTCCACTGTTCCTGCGCTGCTTTTGTTTTTTTATTGGTCATGGATGAATTCCCTTCCCGGTACAGCGAAAGCACCTCATCCAGTCTGTAGCCTGTGTAGCCTTTTGACAAAATAATCTGCCAGGTGATATTGTCTTCCATGTGTTTCAGCAGCGGCATATGAAAAGCTCCGGAAAGAGACCGGTTGACCATTACGGTAAGGCACCCTATCGATGTGTTTCCGTAAATCATTTCCGCAGTGATCTTCGCCGGCGCCCGCAGGATCTTTCTGCTTCTTTCTCCGGTTGAAGAATTGAACTTCTGATAATTCGTATAAGTCAAAACATAATGACCGTCTTCCATGAACCGTATTTGTTTGCTTAACTTTTGCGGAAGCCAGAGGTCGTCCGCATCGCAAAACGCGACATACTCTCCGGTCGCGGCATCCAGTGCTGCATTTCTGCTTGCGGCGACCCCCATGTTTTCAGGATTGCGGATAACTTTGATTCGTTTATCCTTTCTGGAATACTCCTCTGCTATTTCGAATGTCCTGTCCGTTGAGCAGTCATCGACGATTATCATTTCCCAGTCAGCATAGTCCTGTGCCAAAACACTTTCAATCATTTCAGCCAGATATGCCTCGGAATTATATGCCGGAGTGATAACTGATAATTTCATTGCTCTTAATAACTGTTGCTAGAGGCTTCAACAGTAAAACAATCAATTTAAGCTTATTGTATGTCGTTTTGAACTGGATGGATGCAAAGCCAATAGCTTGAATAATCAGCGACTTATTGCACGCTTTAGGCCGTTGTAAGCAAATCTTAATTTGTTGTAAACATAAAAATTTGGGATAAAAACCAGTCTAGTATAATACTTTGTCATTTCTTTTTTGAAGCTTTTTTTGTGCGAAATGTAATAATAAAATCTTTTGAAAAAATTGCTTGAAGAACACCCAATCCCGTCCTCGCAAAAACGGATTTTATAAGAAATTGGAATAGTGTATTTGTGGTCGAAAAAGGTATCTACATCGCGCCAAAATAATAGACATCTTTGCATTAAGTCTCTGTAATTCTCTCTTGTTGACCGGTCTTTTTTTGAGACGCTATTTCGATTTTGAAGACGATATGTTCCCATTATGTCTGAAAATTGGTGACAGTATGAGTCTTTAACCATATAAAGCACAATGCCTATTTCTGCACAGGCATTACGACGAAAAAAAGACGGTTTTTCCGCTAAAAAGAAAGATCTTTTATAAAATAGGGAACACATATAGAAGTATAGGTTGTTTTTGAGAATGTCCCCAGCGTAATAATCTCCTTCTTTGATTTTTCTGTCTTCCATTTTTGATGAAGAAAACTCTTCGTAAACTTTGACTCGATGAGAACAAACATTGCATTGAGGATGCTGTTCCATATAGTTAAATTGTTTTTGTAGTTTAAGCGGGTCTATCCAGTAGTCATCTCCTTCGCAAAGAGCAACATATTTTCCTTGTGCCATATCATAAAGTGGTTGCATAATTGGTTTGTGTTGCGAATACAGATTCTCTTTTTCTATAATCACATGAAACAGATCTGGACGTTTCTGGTAATACTCACGAATGATATCCGCAGTGTGATCCGTTGAGGCATCGTCATGAATGATGAATTCAACCGGAAAAGAGGTTTGTTGCATCATAAAACCTTCCAGGCATGCCCGAATAAATGGTTCGTGATTATACGTAATAGATATAACTGAAACCAATGGCTTTTGGTTCGAGATTCTAGGCAGAATGAGCGGTTCCATTTTCCTTATAATGTCCTTTCCTGAATCATTTTTTTTATTTCACTGGGAAAAACGTGTGTGAGTAATGTGCTGATGAGATAAAGCAATGCAAACAAGATGAATCCCACAATTAGTTTTGTTATTGTATAATTAATAAATGAAATGGCGAGATAAGTCGTTGTCGAAACAAGTATCGTGATTAATACAACAGGTACGATATCCCAAAGCTGTTGCCATGGTGAATAGTCTATTAGCTTTTTGTTGTACCAGGAATTCTCAATCATTCCAATTAGTCCCATTACTGCGCCAGCTGCAACCATAGTCACTACTCCAAATCGGTAGGTGATGGCAATCACGGCAATTCCTTGGATTTTTTTGATTATTTCAAGGACTAAAACCACGTCACTCCGCCCGCAGGCTGTGATGATCTGGAGGTTTGTCGTATGAAACGGCCAAAAAAAGAATGTGATACAGCAAAGCCGTATGAAGATTACGCTTGGGAGCCATTTCTCCGTCAACAGCAGGATCGTAATGGAATCCGCAAATACGAAGAGGAACGCCAGCGCAGGAGTTACCAGAAACATGATGTTTTTCAATCCCCGCTTTGCAAGTTCCTTCATCTTCGGGCAATCACCTTGCAGTTCAGAGAATGCCGGAAGAAAAACGCTGCCGATGGTCGAATTGATGACATTCATTCCCAACTGCGGATAATGCTTTCCTCGATCATAATAGGAAAGCATTTTCAAATCTGCAATTTTTCCGATGATAAGGGAGTAAATATCATTGTAAAGCGTATCAAGAAAGCTGGAGCAGAACATCTTCCAGCCGAAACTGAACAGGTCTTTTGTCCTTTCCCAGTCGAACAGCCATTGCGGACGCCATTTGACCAAAATCCATTGCATGACCACGGTTACAAACGCATTGGTCAGTTGCTGTGCGATCAACGACCATACGCCGCATCCGGAGTAGGCCATGCTGATCCCGACGATGCCCGATACGATCAGTGCGACCCAGCTGATGCGGAAGCTGAGGTGAAACAGCATTCTCTTCCGCAGCAATGCGTTTTGGACCAGCGAAAACGACCTGATGATGATGACCAGCGAGAAAACGTGAAGATAGAGAGATAAGTTCTCTGTTTCATAGAATCCCGCGATATAGGGAGACGCTGTATAAAGGATGCCGTAAAGCACAAATCCCATTACGATGTTGATGTAGAATACGCTGCAGCAATCCACCTCCTCCATGTCTTTCTTTTGGATCAGCGCCGTGCTGAACCCGGAATCGATGAAGACCTGGGACAGCGTGATAAACACCATCATAATAGCAATGACACCGAATTCTTCCGGGGCAAGACGTCGTGCAAGGACGATGGAAACAACAAAGCCTATTCCGTAACTGCCGATTCGTTCCAGCCCCTGCCAGAAAATTCCTTTTTCGATTTTATTTTTTAATTCGCTCATATTCTAATATCTTAATCAGTATTAAAAACAAAATCATTGTTGAGGATTGTAATCTTTTTCCCGTTTTTGCTTCATCAACACATACCCTTCGAACAAATCCAGATCTTCTTTTCTCGTGATCTTGATATTTGTCTGTGAGCCATAGGAAAAGAAAATCGGCTTTCCCATGGCATACATGAGTGTGGTTGTATGAGGTTCAACCGTGTTGATGATTCCAGTTTGAATCGCTTCTTTGTAGAGATCGCAAATGAACCCGTATCGGAATGCATGGGGAGTATTCATCACGGCAACCGTATCCCGATTGATGTATTCATCAGAATAGTTGTTGGAATCCGTAGTTGATGCGGTCGTTTTCTTTTTGCCGGATAGAAGCAGGAAATCCGTTGTGGAGATCGCATTTCCTTTTTCCGAACAGACCCGGATCACGTCGGAAATAATGTCTCCTGTAATAAACGGTGATGCCCCGAAATGGAATAAGACAATGTCTTCTCGTCGAATTTTTTCTTCCAGGAATCTGACACCATTCAGCATAGACTCTTGAAATGTCGCCCCGCCTGCCGTGAGCCATACCAGTTTGGTGAAGTTGTACTTTGTTTTCAACTCCTCCATATACTGGAGATACGACTTGACGCAAACAACAAGAATACAGTCGATTTCCGGATGTTTTTGGAATTCTTCAATTGTGTAAGCGAGCACAGGTTTCCCGAGGACTTCAACAAATTGTTTCGGGATACCTGCACCCAGGCGGTTCCCGACCCCGCCGGCAAGAATGACTGCGATATTCATTCTGAACTCAGATTGAGAAAAAAACTGGGAATTATTGTTGTCAAACTTCTTTTGCCCGGATCAGATCGTTGACGGTATCGACTTCTGTCCATTTGTATCCGGCAATATCCTTGTAGTAAAGCCTGAAGTCGTTGGAAAAGATCATTTGCGTCAGAGCGTCTTCATAAAGCAGATCATACATTTCCTGATTGATCATGCTATCGACTTCTTCTGCCAGGAAGCGCGCGGATACTGCATCAAGTTTTGTAACAGATGCATACTGCGCAAAATAATCCGACAAGGACTTGCTCATCACGCACACGGAATCGCCCTCAACCTGAACATTGTATTTTCCGTCCTTCCGACCGGAATCAATGAGAACAAAAGGTTTTTTCGTTGTCTTGCAGATGACATCTTCAAACAATTTGTCTTCCGCGACGACATCCGAGTTCAGGATTGTTACATTATCGCGTTCCAAGTGTTTCCGGGCGAACCAGAGCGAAGCGATGGAACCGGTCTGAGCGTAAAACGGATTTCTGACGACGACCGCATTATCTTTTTCAAGTTCCTTCAGTACAACAGAATACATAAAGCCGGCGACGACCACGATTTCCGCGTTGCTGTCATAAGCCCGGATATTCCTTGTCATTTTCTGAAGCACGGTCATGTCCTTGCTGAGTCGATACAACGATTTCGGCGTCTTCAGCGTTAATGGCTGAAGATTGGTTCCTTTGCCAGCGGCAAGAATGATATATGTCATTTTAGATTCCCTCCTTATACATGTCAAGGGCTAGTGAACTGTATTCTTTGGCAAAGCGATACCACAATGGCTTGAGATATCCGACTTTTTGACCAGTAGATTCTTTGAACATGCACCAATGCATGTAGAAAAAGCCGGAGATTGCGATCCATGCATAAAAATGTCTCTTTTCAATCGGAGTCGGTTCGCGCCGGAAATAGATGAAAAGTATTTGATCCACTTCCTCCCTTGAGTGATCACCGCCAGCGATATAGGTCCCGATATCAAAGCCGGGATCTCCATAGCCAGCATATTCCCAGTCAATCAAATAAATCTCATTGTCGTTGATCAAAAAGTTTTCATCTCTGCTGTCACCATGGGAAAGGCATTTGGAAATATTATCTTTTCTGGAAAGTTCGTAAAGCTTATAGACTCTGTCTCTTATAGCTGAAAAACCGGGATACTCGGCAAAGTTGTCTCCGTACTTTTCTTCGGGGATCATGTCGCGAAGCTGTTCCCACTTTTTCTGAACATCGAATTCCCAGCGGACCTTAACCGGAGCCTCATGCAGTTTGCGTAAGGTTTGAACTCCACGCACAACATCACTGATATTCTTGTAATCAAAAGTCCTACTCGGCACATAACGTGCGATACGCCATCCATATGCAATGCTTGTAGCGACAAGAGTTGAATCTATGCCTATTTCCGACGCTAGACTTTGAAGCATGGCTTCCCTGCCCCGATCAACCAATATCTCTGAACCAGTGTCGGGATAACGGTAAACATATTTCCCGCCTCTGCACACAAAAGAGAGAACAGAATTTGTGATTCCCTTTTGCAATGGCTTAAGATCGGTGATTTCATCTTTTCTGCACGAAAAGACATCCGCAATCGTTTCGTAAATGGCATCGATATCGCTTTGATGCAGAAGCCCGCCGGTTGTTTGAATGTCTGACATGTTTATCCCTTCAGTTAAACAATCATTTCAAAAAAAGCATCTACTTGTCAGAGAAGAGATGTTGATATTCGTTTGTTGTGTATTCATACGGTGGTGTTATGTTGTTCAAATTCTATATGCTTTAGGCGAATCGCATACGGGGTATCCGGATCAATGATTACATCTTTATGCCATGTTCCACGTGCATTCACGGGTGGATATTTCATATAATCGCCATAGGA
>Ga0310786_10003820_pt1 | contig 21498 bp, 18 predicted proteins | sample AusTroGonzalo_MG_FD_203881 | JGI IMG/M metagenome (GOLD analysis project Ga0310786, IMG submission 203881) | Bovine rumen microbial communities from tropical cattle in Woodstock, Queensland, Australia - Gonzalo_03 (v2) (version 2) | ecosystem: Host-associated > Mammals > Digestive system >...
GGACGGAAACCCCTACCTCATGGCCGGTGCATACTACAGCATCACCGACAAGAGGGCCACCACTTGGTACGTCAAGCCCGTCGCCAACGCAGTCGGCGACGTCCTGACCTACGACTATGTATATTTCGAGGGAATGATCACCGGTCCCGGATTCTACATCAGATCCAACAGCGGAATCACCATCGGAAACATCGACATAGTCGGTACTGAAGAGAGTGTCGTGTGCGTGGTTGTTCAGACCCCTCTGGTATCTGGTGTCATCGACCTCGACTGTGCCGGAATGGTCATTGAGCCCGGTCTCGGATTCACCGGAACCGTCTCCAATGCTGACGGTGCACTCGCCATATCAGGAACCACCTTCGACGAAGGACTCTTCTTCGGATCCTCACCTGAAGAGAAATATGATGCTCTTCTGGCCGGAGGAAACGTCACCGGATCCATCACAGTAATCGGAAACGTCATTGCGATGGATTTGATCGCAGACGATGCCATCGTCAACGGAACCCTCAACATCTACCTTGAAGAGGCTGTATGTGCGTTCAACAACGTGAAGGTCGTCGGAACCTTGAATGTCGCTTCCGATGCTACACTCATCGTGAACGATGTGCTCCTCATCAACGGGACCGTATCGTCCGAGGGAAACCTCTGGGCCTCCATCATACTTGTCGGTGTCGATAAGAACGGAAAGTCCACGATCTCGGCGACCCCTGTCGTGTCCGGCAACTTCGAGATCGGAGACTACGCCCTGTTCAACCCCAACGTCGCCATTCCCGCAAGCATCAGCGCGGCATACGCCCCCACCGTGTTCTACGGAGAGAACGACGCCAAGGTCGTCACCGCATACGCAGCCGACCCCACCACCGGTGTCAACGACAACATTAAGATCACCGTGGTCAACGCATGGTTCGCAGGCTGGATGAACGCCGCCGGCGACATCGTCAGCGATGCCGCCTACGGAGCATACCCCGCAGTATACGCCTCCATCGACTACCTCGTCTACCACATCCAGATCGTGGCGGACTACGGAGTGCAGAATGTTGCAGTGGATGGAATCATCCTCCCCCACCTCAGTATCAATGACAACACCTACAACGTCGACCTTAAGGCGGGAGCCCACACGGTTACCGTCACCACCGCGCACGGTTACACCGGAACCGCGAAGGTCTACATGATCGAGGGAACCAGCATCGTCGAGCAGCCTAGCGGCAAGTTCACTGCTTCCGGAACCCCTGCGACCGCAGAGGGTATCTTCTACAACCTCCAGGTTGCAGGAGTCGAGGCCAGCAGCGAGGAGATCATCATCGATGTCGATCCCGCAGACCCCACCGTCATCATCGAGCACGAGCCCGTCAACGAGTGGTCTGTATCAACCATACTGATGCTCGTCCTCGTCGTCCTCATCGCTCTGATGGCTGCCATCCTGTTCATCAGGCTGAACCGCAGCTGATGACGATAGTCGGTCGATAACGCTTTAACAAAAACAGGTCTCCGGGCTTTCCCGGAGACCGCCTTCATCCTTCTCAAGTTTTGTTGTGCGGCTCGCTCCCATCATACCGGGCAATCGGTCCATGATTTTAATGAAGAGAATATAGGGATGACCTTGTTCAGTCGCACCCTGTATGATTATGCACAAAGTTTCATCTATGCATGATGCGGAAATCGCAATAATCAGAAATCTTGCATCTGTCGCAGCGAGGACGGTTGGGAAGACAGACGACCTGGCCGTGCCTGACCATGTACCTGTTGACGTCCGACCATCTGTCCTCAGGAGTTATCTCCATCAACGCGAACTCCGTCTCCTCAGGGGTCTTGGTATGCACCAAGCCCATAAGGTTGGATATCCTGTGGACATGCGTATCCACGCATATGGAGGGGATGTCCATGGCGTAGGATCTGACGCATGCGGCGGTCTTCCGGCCCACCATAGGCAGCTTCATCATCTCATCGGTATCGGAGGGCACCTCGCCGCCGTATTCGTCCCTAAGGATCCTGCAGCACTCTACAATGGCCTTCCCCTTCTGAGTGGGGAACCCGGCCGGGTGGACCAGACGGATAACATCGTCCACATCCGCATCGGCGATGGCATCGATGGAATCGTAGCTGTGGAAAAGGTTGTCGGACGCTTTCCTGGTGTTGTCGTCCTTTGTACGCTGTGAAAGGATCGTGGCGATGAGGACGTGGAACGGATCGCACGGCCATTCGGGATTGAGTCCTTCAGAATTCCTGCCAGGGTATGCTCCCCTGTTGTAATCGGCGGACAGTATGTCCAGGATCTCGCTCATAGTGTTCTTCTCATCCATCTGAGGCAATCCTCCGCGGTTCTGAACGATCCAGTCACCAGGACCATCCCGCAATCGTTCATGGCAGCTTCTACCGCCGCTCCGACGGTCCTATAAGTGGTCACGCTGTTATGATATTTCATGTAATGCGAGGCGAGCGATCCGGCCGTGGCGGCCCTGGGGGAATCGGGGGACGATACGTAGACCTTCCTAGCGATGGGGGAGAGTATCTCGGCAACCCCATCCAGGTCCTTGTCATCCAGCATCGCTGTGACCAGGTTGACCTTCCCGTAGAGCTCGGATATGTCGTCCCTGAGGCATTGTGCCCCGCACTTGGTGTGGGTTACATCCAGAATGACATCGCATCCATCCAACTTCTCCATCCTTGCAGGCCAATGGGCCGATTCCAGGCCGATGGCGATGAAGGATGTCAGTCTGCTCCATTCCTTCAGGAGCATCAAGGTCTCTATCGCGAGAGCGGCGTTCCTTGCCTGATGCCTGCCGGGGATCCCGATGAAGAATTCGCGGGAATGATAGCGGATCCTTATCCCGTCGGGATGGCTCTCCTGTACCTCCAGTTCCTCTGTTCCGACCTCAACGAGGGGGCATCCCGTCTTAGCCGCATGCTCCCGGATGACATCCAGGGCAGGTCCGGAATTGATGGTCACGCAAGGGACTCCAGGTTTCATGATGCCGGCCTTCTCCGAGGCGATCTCAGCCAAGGTCGAACCCAGGTATCTTGAATGCTCCAGGCTGATGTTGTTCACCACAGTGACCTCCGGGAGTATCACGTTGGTGGAATCCAGCCTGCCGCCCATCCCCACCTCTACGATGCACATGTCCACATCTTCCGTCCGGAAGGCGAGGAATGCGCAGGCTGTTAGTGCCTCGAAGTTGCTGCATTCCTCTCCCGATGATTCTGCAGCGGCCTTCACTTCGGATAGGAGTCTTTCCATGAGGTCCAGGGAGATTTCCTTTCCGTCTATCCTGATGCATTCCCTGATGTCGAGGATATGCGGAGTGGTGAACATCCCGACCCTCATCCCAGATGCCAGGAGGACGGATTCCATCATGCAGCATACGGAGCCCTTGCCGTCGCTACCGGCCACATGTATCGCTCTCAGACCCTTCTGCGGATTACCAAGGCCATTCAGAAGATTTGAAATGCCATCGAGCCCAGGTTTGATGCCACGTACGGACAGGCCATTGAGCCATTCGATGAGTTCGCCGCCCATGAGACTACAGATGCAATGGCGATATAAGTTCTGATGGCCGATCCCTATGTAAGGGTGGCCTCAATCCTTTTGATACAGGTAAGAATGGATGCCCCCAAAAGGGTATGCCGATCTTTCGGCACGGAATAACCATTCGGGGATGTTAGGTTTATCGAGCGCCACAGAGGGCCTGGCATACGCCAGGCCATGTAGCACGATCACTCGAAGATCTCTTTGTAGATCTGGTCCACAAGCTCGGAGTAGGTCATTCCCTTGTCCGAGGCCACCTTCCTGACCAGGTCCATCGTTCCGGATCCGTATTGTGCGGCCTTCTTCTTCTTTTCGGCGATGAACGGGTACCCGAGGTTCCTGGCGATCTGCCTGAGGAGCATCTTCCTGTGGTCCTGGTCCACCGGCTTCAGTTCGGATAGGTCCATGGCGTTGACCTGCATGGTGACTATCGGATCCAGATAGGGGTACAGGACCTTCCTGTTGAAGTGGTCCGCAACCTTCGTCTCATGAGGTATGGTGGAGGAGATGAGCTTGCCGAGGTCGGCCTTCCTGGTCCTCTCCAATTCGGCGTCGTCCATCCCAACGTACTTGGAGTACCCGGCGAACAGCTCGTCGGAGCCCTGGCCGCTGAGAACATACTTCTCGCGCACGGTCCTGCAGACGAAGAAGAGCGGGAGCTCGAAGGAGAGGGTCAGGGGGCTCGAGGTACCGGTGATGGATATCATCTCTCTGAGCCTGGACTCGATGTTGTCCTCCGTCAGGGGGATATGGAGCCAAGGCAGCCCGAGGTTCTCGGACATCTCCTGGGCCATGACCACGTCATACGACTGGTCCTTTCCGGACGTGTAAAGAGTCACAGACCTGGCGTATTCTTTGGCGATCGCGGCCACCAGACCGGAGTCCAATCCTCCGGAGAATGCGACGGCGATGTCCTCGTCCTGGACCTGGCTCCTGATAGCCGAGACCAAGGCGTTCTCGAGATTGTCTGATTCGACGGACATGCTATCGGGATGGTCGACGGGTTAGATAAATGTGGGGATGGGAACGATGCCGGACACACGGACCATGCACGTAATATGCGGTCCCGCGGACCGATGTCAGAGGATGCTGGATATGTCCGATACATCCATCGAGTAACACTTATTTATCCCAGAATATTAATCTCGGGGTCATGACTGGTGTTACGCGCATTGGTGTCTCATTGGAACCGAATCTTTTGGAGGCCTTCGACGAGGATATCGCCAAGAAAGGATACAGCAGCAGGTCCGAGGCCTTGCGCGACCTCGTCCGTGATTCCCTGGCGGAGAACGAATGGAAGAACGACGACGAATGGATGGTCGGCACCATAGTGATCGTCTACGACCACACGGCAACCGCCGTCGGCGACAAGATCACGGATGTGCAGCATCAGCACCACCACCTTGTGAAGACGTCGGTTCATGTCCACCTCGACGAGGCGAAGTGCATGGAGATCCTCATCTGCGAGGAGAAGCTCTCGAATCTGAAGTCCTTCGCATCAGAGATCATCAGCCTCAAGGGCGTCCTTAGAGGTCGCCTCACCATGGTGGCGCCCTCCTCGGGGAACATGCATCACGTGGGCCACAGGCATTGACCGGACTGTACGTTCCATCGTTGTTCGTCCGTTCGGACGAGGTATCAGATAGCATACCGGATCGTGGATGGCACACTGCTTAGTCTGGGTGTTAATGTCGGCCAAATAGAATTAAATAAGCACGTCCAGTTCGTGAGGCCCGATGAGGAAGCTGATCATTACTGAGAAGGCCAATGCGGCCAGAAGGATATCCACCATCCTTTCCGATGGGAAATCCCAGTCCAAGACCACAGGCGGTGTGACAACGATTTCGTTCACCGCCGGAGGGGACGATTACAGTGTGATCAGCCTCAGAGGACACATAATAGAGCTCGACTACCCCAAAGAATACAATGATTGGGGTGCCATAAGGCCCGCGGATCTGGTCTATGCACCGCAGGTCAAGACCGTCCGCGTCAAGTCGATCCTCAATTCCATCAAGGACCTCGCCGGCCAGTCCGACGAGATCATCATCGCGACCGACTACGACAGGGAAGGAGAGCTCATCGGTATGGAGACCGTCAAGGCCATCGATGCCGATATGAGCAAGGTCAGGAGGGCGAAGTTCAGCGCCCTGACCAAGGGCGAGGTTGAATCCGCATTCGCCAATCTGACCGATCCGGACGAGAAGCTCGCCGACGCCGCGGAGGCGAGGCAGATCGTTGACCTGTCCTGGGGAGCCGTGCTCACAAGGCTGATCTCCCTCTCATCCGGCCAGGTGGGCAACAACTTCATGTCCGTTGGCAGGGTGCAGAGCCCTACCCTTAAGCTATTGGTCGACAGGTACGAGGAGATCGAGAAGTTCGTCCCTGTGCCGTTCTGGAACGTCATAGGCAAGTTCGGTATGCTCGCCTTCAAGGGCGACCATGAGAGCAACCCTTTCTGGGAGAAGGACAGGGCCGAGGCCGTTCTCGAGAAGGTCAAGGCATCCCAGACGGGAACGGTCACCAGCTACGACACCACGGAGAAGGACGAGTACAGGCCTGCTCCTTTCGACACCACCATGATGCAGGTGGAGGCCAACAAGATCGGTATACCTCCGACCACGGCCATGAAGCTGGCCGAGGACCTGTATACCGGCGGTTACATCTCATATCCCCGTACGGAGAACACGGAATACCCGAAGAGCCTCAACCTGAGGTCCGTACTGGAGAAGCTCAAGGAATCTGATTTCAAGTCCGAGGCCGCGGAGATCCTCTCCCAGGAGAAGATCTATCCTTCCAAGGGGAAGAGGAGCACCACGGACCATCCTCCGATCTACCCCACTGCCGGCGCCACATCCGACAAGATGAAGGGCGACAAGTGGAAGCTGTACGAGCTCATCGTCAGGAGGTTCCTGGCCACGGTGGCGCCCAATGCGAAGGCGGAGGTCACAAAGTGCACCATCGAGGTGGCGGGAGAGGTGTTCAATTCCAGCGGATACGTTCTCAAGGAGCCCGGCTGGAAGAAGTACTACAAGAAGTACCTGCCAGTCAGCGACAGCAAGCTCCCGGTGCTCAAGGTCGGCGAGGAGGTGGACGTCAGGTCGATGTCCATCGTGGAATCCGAGACCAAGCCGCCGTACAGGTACAATCAGGGTTCGCTCATCCAGGAGATGGACCGTCTCCAGCTGGGAACAAAGAGTACAAGGCATGACATCATCGGCAAGCTGTTCTCCAGGAACTATGTCCAGGGGAACTACATGATCCCCACCCCAAGCGGTATAGCGCTCACGAAGTCGCTGGAGAAGCACGGCGGAGGCATCACGGAGCCCGATATGACGGCCAAGCTGGAATCGGACATGCTGAGCATCTCCGTCGGGGAGCGCACGCTGGATTCCGTCGTTAAGGAGTCGCAGGATATGCTCCACGATGTGGCGGAGAAGATCACCGAGGCATCCGATGACATCGGGCAGGAGATCAAGGACGCGCTCCACGCGCAGCAGCACATAGGCAAGTGCCCGTCCTGCGGCAACAACATGACCATCAAGAGGTCCAGGAACGGCAACTTCATCGGTTGCGACGGATACCCTGATTGCAAGCGCGCATATCCGATCCCCAGGGGCGCTCTGATCCAGACAGTGGATGCCGTGTGCCCAATCTGCGGTCTTCCGCAGCTCAAGGTCATCAGGAAGGGCAACCCGCCGTCCGTCGAGTGCATCGACAGGGATTGTCTTAGCAACGAGGTCAAGAGGGACCTCGGTCTGTGCCCCACATGCAACAACGGTCACATCAAGATACTGTTCTCCAAGGCGGGTCGCAGGTTCGCCGGCTGCTCTGCATGGCCCAACTGTACCCAGACGTATCCGTTGAGGCCCAGAGGGCTTATAACGCCGTTAGGGAAGGCCTGTGCCCTCTGCAACGCGCCGATGATCGCCATCGGCACTCTGGAGGAATGCATCAACCCGGATTGTCCCGGCAGGAAGAAATCTGCTCGGTCCACCAAGGAATCTTCCAAGAAGAAGGCTGAATCCTCAGAGTGATTCCGCTTCGAATCTGGATGCGTATGCTGCTATGATTGTGTCTTATATAGTATCACGAAATTATTATTCGTGTTACGATTTAACATTCTTAGAATTAAAAGGATTCCTCTGCGATGACCCCGTTATAAAGGTCGTTGAGGTAGTCTATTTCCTGGGAGATACGCTGGTTCCTGCAGACGCTGCATTGGAGCGGTTTCCTAAGGGACATCTTCAACTCCATCTCCGAGCGATCCAATGCAACGACCCTTCCACACGAGCAATAGACGTGTATCTCGTTGTCCACTGGAATTATGTCCAGACGTGTCATGGCTAATTTGCGACAGCCATAGCTATCGCTGTCGCAAACATGGTTTTCAATCACTTGCAGTCCCCCGACCTACGGGATTCCCCTATTGTTTTCAACAAATGAGGAATAGCAATCCCGCAAACGACCCTACGTAGAGGACCGATATAAACCCTTAGACTAAGAATCTAATAGTTGGGCCGTTAGTCAATATTTGTTGTCTTCGCGTGTATGTTTTTGTTGCATAAGCTTTATATATAACATATACGGGAAATTAACACAGTTTAACGGTATAAAAGGCGAATCGTTAATACGATTTCCGCAATTTCGCCACGGATTCCGTTACTGCTTCGAACCTTTGATAAGGTCGGTACGGCAATTCCAAAGTTTCTGGGAGAGATCGACGTAATAGCCGTGGGGATTGGAGAAACGCTTGACCTCCTCCCATAACGTGTCCATCTCCCTGCGGCAGTGATCCCTGATCTCATCGATCGGCGGGAGGTCGTAGACAAGATCCCCGTTTTCGATGACCTTAACCATCAGCTCGCGGACAGTGTATTCCTTCATGACCTTCTTCTTCCAGACGGCCTTGGGGTCGAAAAGCCCCAGAGGCTTGGAGGTGTCGATGACCTCGTCATGCACGCAGATGAGGTCGGCAACGGCCTTCCCGCAGCGGTCGTAGATCCTGTAGGGCTTCTTGAAGTGCGGAGTGGTGATCTTCTCCACGTTGTCGGAAATCTTGATCCTCGGCACGATCCTGCCGTCCTGCTCCACGGCGACCAGTTTGTACACTCCGTTGAGCACGGGATCGCTGTGGGAGGTTATGAGGTTGTCCCCTACCCCGAAGGAATCGATGATCGCACCCTGCCCAAGGAGATCCTTTATTAGGAACTCGTCCAGAGCGTTGGAGACCACGATCTTGCATTCCGTGAGCCCCGCATCGTCGAGCATCTTGCGTGCCTTCTTGGTGAGGAAGGCAAAGTCCCCTGAATCGAGGCGTATGGCGAACCGGGTCTTCCCCATGGGGATGAGGACCTCCTTGAAGGCCCTGATTGCATTCGGAATGCCGCTGTTCAGGGTATCATAGGTATCCACAAGGAGAGTGGCGTTGTCTGGGTAGAGCTCGCAGAACCTCTTGAAGGCCTCCAGCTCGGAATCGAACATCATGACCCATGAATGGGCCATCGTGCCGCTTGCGGGGACGCCGTACCACTTGTCGCTCACGGTGCATGCCGTACCGCCGCATCCGGCGATATAGGCGGCCCTGGCGCCCAATATGGCGGCGTCTGTGCCCTGTGCCCTCCTGGAGCCGAACTCCAGCACCGTACGTCCATCTGCCGCCCTGACTATGCGGCTGGCCTTGGTGGCGATGAGCGTCTGGTGGTTGATCGTGAGGAGTGCGAAGGTCTCCAGTATCTGCGCCTGGGCTATCGGCGCGCGGATGGTGACGAGGGGCTCCCCGGGGAACACGGGGGTCCCCTCGGGTATGGCCCACACATCACCGGTGAAGCGGAAGTTCCTCAGGTACTCGAGGAACTTCTCGCTGAAGGTGTTCTTCGAACGCAGGAACTCGATGTCGCTCTCGCTGAAGCGGAGGTTAAGGATGTAATCCACCAGCTGCTCAAGGCCTGCCAGGACCGCGAATCCCCCTTTGTCGGGGACGGTCCTGAAGAACAGGTCGAAGTACACCACGCGGTCCTGCAGCCCGTTCTCAACGTAGCCGTTGGCCATCGTGTACTCATAGTAGTCGCACAGCAGGGGGATGTTCCTGTCGTTCATCCAAGACCTCAGATGTGGAACTTCTTCAGTCCGGGGAAGACGGCCTTGGATCCGAGCTCCTCCTCGATCCTGAGGAGGCGGTTGTACTTGGCGGTCCTCTCTCCCCTTGCGGGCGCACCGGTCTTGATCTCGCCGGAGCCCCAGCCGACCGACAGGTCGGCTATGGTGGTGTCCTCGGACTCTCCGGACCTGTGGGATACGACGACGTTGTATCCGTGGTCAAAGCTCATCTGGGCGGCCTCTCCGGATTCGGTGATGGTACCGATCTGGTTGACTTTCAGCAGGAGAGCGTTGGCCGCTCCCACCTCGATACCCTTTGCAAGGCGCTTGGAGTTGGTGACGAACAGGTCGTCGCCGACGATCTGCACATGTTTCCCGACCTTCTTGGTGAGTTCCGCGGTGGTCTCGAAATCGTCCTCGAAGAACGGGTCCTCGATGCTTATGAGGGGGTGGTCCTTCGTGAGCTGCACATAGTGGTCAGCGAGCTCTCCGGCGGAGAGCTTCAAGCCGTCGACCTCATACACCCCGTTGCTGAAGAACTCTGATGATGCTGCGTCTATCGCGAGGAACACGTCCTTGCCGGGAGTGTATCCCGCGTCGGATACTGCGGAGACGATGGTGGACAGCGCCTCATCGACCGTGTCCAAAGGAGGAGCGAATCCGCCCTCGTCACCGATGTTTATCGCACCGACGCCGTACTTGTCCTTGAGGATGGACTTGAGGTGCATGTAGACCTCGGACGACATCCTGAGACAGTCGGAGAACGATTTCGCACCCGCGGGGATGATCATGCATTCCTGGATCTTGAGGTTGCCTCCGGCGTGCTTTCCGCCGTTGATGATGTTGAGCATGGGGACGGGGAGGGTCACATGGTCCTTCCCTATGTGCTGGTAGACGGGGACGTTGTTGCACATGGCACCGGCCCTTGCCACTGCCAGGGAAACGGCGACGGTGGCGTTGCCGCCCAGGGACGTCTTGTTCTCTGTTCCGTCGACCTCGATCATGGCGCGGTCGATGCCCTCCTGGTCCGTGGGGTCCATGCCGACTATCCTCTTGGCGATGGGTCCGCGGACGTTCTCCACGGCCTTGAGCACTCCCTTGCCGCCGTACCTGTCGCCTCCGTCGCGGAGCTCGTGGGCCTCCCAGGACCCGGTGGATGCACCGGAGGGGGCTATGGCGGTTATCCTGTGACCGCTTACCGTGATCTCTGCCTCTACCGTGGGGTTGCCCCTGGAATCCAGGACTTCCCTCGCCCAAACCTTCTCTATCTGCATGTTATCTCCTCAGTTAGAATACACGGACATGTATCCGAGTATGAAGTTGCGGTCCTTGTCGCTGAATTCCTCGATGGCCGTTGTGTCCAGCGACACGACGAAGGTGACCATCCTCTCCCCGGGCTTCCTCTGGACCAGCTCTTGGAGGAAGACCAGGCTCTTGTTGAGCGTGTTGCTGTCGACTATGTCCGTGAAGTTCTCTATGAGCACGATGGGCTTGTCGTGCTGCTGGACATAGTTCCTTATGAATATCATCAGTGTGCCCAGGCCCCTGATGTCCATGGATTTCCCTTTCCCGTTGGAGGTGAGGGTGACCACATCGATCGAATCCCTTCCGTAGCTCTGCTTGACCGCCTTGGGGTTGTCGGACGAGATCACCATCGTCGAATAATCGGGTGTGTTGAAGATGTTGATGAAATCGTGGATCTTGTTAGGTTCATCCTCGAAGAAGACGTAGGACCTTCCGAACATGGGGACGTTGGATCCCAGGTACTCCGCGACGATCGCCTCGTTGTCCACGGAGATATGCTCCTTGCTCGGCGCCTGTTTCTTCGGGGAGCGCTTGAGCTTCGAAAGGAAGCTGCCGCTCTTCGGGGCCTTCCCGGCCGCGATCTCCTTCTCCGACTCCTTCTTGTCGATGACGGTCTCGATGGCGATCGGGATGTCCTTGGACTTGAGGGGTTTGTTGACGACAGCCTTGATGAACGGGTTATCCGTCGGCGCCTCCTCGTTGGTGGTCTTTAGGAGTATGACGTTGAGGTCCTGCTCGGGCTTCCTCTCGCGGACGCGTGAGAGGACCTGGAGCCCGTCGGTGTTGTTGACGGTGGAATCCAGGATGACGATCTGGGGCTCCCATGAGCAGATCATGTCGACCGCATCAGAAATGGAACCGGATATCTCGACGACGTGCCCCAGTTCCGAGACGATATCTTTCAGGATCTCCTGAATGGCCACGTTGTCATCGACGATAGCTATCTTCATCCTTCGTAACTCCGAGGCTCGTACGTGGTAAAGGGTATATGACACTCGCGATTGACGGCCGGCCGGCGGCATCCATAGCTCACGCTGACGGAGTGGATGACCGGCCGGTTAGGCCGTAAAAATGTATGGGGAGCAGCAATCACTGCTTCCTGCTCTCTTTTGCTTTGGGCCTGAGGTTGCTGTATCCGCACTTCCTGCACTTGGACGCCTTAACGGGGTTGGTGGCGTAGCAGTTCATACATACAGTCTTATCAAGGAGCCTGTGCTCAGCCTCTTTGAAACGTGCCATTCTTAATTCCTCTGGTTTCCCGATTATAGATTTGGTATAAAAGGATATGTGGCTCTTTCAGCGGGTTTCAGGGGTGTCTGACACTGTCGGGACGGAAGGTCCGATCGGTCCAGGAGCCCTCTCTGCTGGACGAAGTCCCGGATGGGATCATGGCCGTGCCCCGGTAGTTCGTGGATGACCAGCTCCGGACATAATGCATCGATGAGCTCCTTGCATCTGGGGTCGGTGAATGGAAGGTGTTGGTCGAGCGTCGTTATATGATGGTACGAGCCGGCGATGAAATCCGTTATGGGCCCTTCCTCATACCTCTCCTCCTTGAAGCTCTCTCTGTAGGCCGCGGAGGCGCTGTAGTGGAAGTGCATGGCGCCGATGGCATCCTTCAGGTCCTGGCTATAGCCGTCGAAGATCCTCAGGAGGGACTCTATCCCGTCCTGCTCGGAGTAAATCCCTGGTAGGGTGTTCATCAGGTGCCCCGTATCGAGGCAGATCCCCCAGTTCTCGAATTCCAGGCCCTTCTCCAAGATCCTGAAGTCCGAATCGTCCTTTAGTCTCAGTCCCGGCCACCACAGGTTCTCGAACGCCAGCCTGAACGGGGGCTCGCCCTTGGGGAAGAGGGATATGGCCGAATTCATCATCTCGCAGAAGGTCCTCAGCACCCTCGAGGAATCCATGGAGTAGTTCCTCAGACGGAGCTCTGGCATGTCTATGTTGCACGCATGGATCACACCGTGGGCCGGACGCAGCGGAGCTGCGTACCCTATCATATCGGCGACAGTCCTTGAGATCTCCTCACGGTCCCTTCCGTACATGTAGTACTTCGAGAACTCGTCGGACATCTCGTACGGCCTGCCCTCCCAGGCGGATATCCAGTCTGTGGTGTACGGGAGATGGACCGAGACGGTGTTAGGATAGTATTCCGGCCTAACGGGCTCATGGGAAGTGAGCATCTCGAACCCGTCGCAACGGATGCGACGGAAAAGCGACGGGATGTCGCTTCCCAGATCCTCTAGGTTTTGATAGACCGAGTAGCTGAACAGGTGCTTCATCAGAACAGCTCTAGGGCCGCCGATACAGCCGCGACGATGGCGGACTGCTTGGTGGTGCCGCCTCCGATTATCAGCGCGTCGTCGGCCTTCATGCCGTACTCCTCGCGGATCTTCTTGGCGACATCCGGCCTCTCGACATCCAGGTTCCAGTCCGGAGGGATGCAGAGGTTGCCGTCCCTGTAGACTATGGTCGTGCAGCCCTCAGCTCCGACCTTGATGCCGGCATCCCTCTGTTCCATACCGTTGTTGACCTTCCCGGCGACGCCCTTGACGACGACGCCCTGCTGCTCCGATCCGATGACGGAGCCCTCGAGGAAGATGTCCACCGGTCTGATGGGGATCTGGTCCAGGAACGACTGGCCGGCCTTGGTGATCATGATACCGGTCTGTTTGATGGAGATGTAGTCCCAGTCCTGGAGGGTGTCCAGGATCCTGCGCATGCTACCCTCCCCGATGCCCACTTCGTCGGCCAGCCTCTTGCGGCCGATGCGCTTGCCGTCGGACAGCAGATACATCGTCCAGTAGACGTTGGCATCGTTGAATCTGAACATCGGTCCGAATTGTGGAGCGTCTATGATTTTCATTAAACCACCAGCGTTAGTTGGATGGGTGTCAGAGTATTTAAAAAATGACGGGTGGAGGGATGCTCCACCTTAAATAGTTTCGGCAGTCTGGACTCAGAAGGTCCTGACCTTGCCGTTGATGATGAGATTGGAGACCTTGTCGACGTTGTCCAGCCACTCGAAAGCGATGGATTCCGCCTCGGAGGACCACTTCTTGAGGTTGGGATTGCTCTCGGCCTCGGGGAGGACGATCTGCACGGAGCAGTTCAGCGGGTTGCTGACCGGCTTTCCGATCTGCGAGAGGATCCTGACCCTGATCTCGGCCTCGTCGGTGACCTTCTTGGCGACGTCCTCGGCGATGAGCTTGGACATCACGTTGTAGATCTTACCGATGTGGGTGATGGGGTTCTTACCGGAGGTGGCCTCCATGGACATGGGCCTGTAGGGGGTGATGAGCCCGTTGCACCTGTTGCCCCTTCCGACGGAACCGTCGTCACCCATTTCCTGGGAGAGCCCGGTGCATGTGAGGTAGTAGATCCCCTTCTTGTAGTTGTCACCGGTGTTGATGTCCAGCTTGAACTTGACATCCTCGTCGCCGATGATCTTCATCGCGTTGTCGGTGACCAGGTCGTACATCTGCTCGATGGCGGACTTGTAGCTGTCCGCATCGGGGATGTACTTGTCGACCATCGCGCAGGCGATGGTCATGGTGACAGTGTCATCTATCCTAGAGCACATGACCTTGACGTCCTGTCCGGTCTCGGGGAGCTTCTTCTTCATCGCGCCGTTGATGTACTCCTCGGTCTTGAGCGTGAGGCTGTCGGTGACGGAGTAGGGCGCATATCCCACACCGAAGGAGGTGTCGTTGGCCAGGACTCCGGATGTCTTGTAGACTCCGGTAAGGTCGTCGGAACCCATACCGATCTTGGCATCGAGGATGACCTCCGAGTCGACATCGAGGTTGGGGAACGTCTTCTTCAGGTACTTGCGGGCGGCCGCAAGGGCGACAGGTTTGCAGGGCAGGTCCTTGACCTTCTTGCCGTCATCGATAAATGTTGTGGCACGGCCCACGAGAAGCATGTAGACGGGGTCGATGATGTGTCCGCCTCCGAATGCGGGGGCTGCGTTACCGGCGGCCAGCTGGGTCTCGTCGGTGTTGTGGTGGAGGACATGGCCGACCTCCTTGATGTACATCTTGCACAAGGCCCTGGATACCTCCTCGCCCAGTGCGTCGGCGACGGAGTCGGGATGTCCGATACCTTTCCTCTCGACGATCTCCACCTTCTTCATGGGTGTGGGGATCTCGTTCAGGCCTTCGACATAGATGTTCTTAGATTTCTTAGGCATGAGGATACGATTATTTTCTTGTTTATATAAGTTGTCTATAATAATATTCATATACGAATATTTTTATCGACGGGCCCATGAACTTCCCCCCAGCTACGGACATCCGCAGGATCAGGACAGGCATGGGCATCACCCAGGCCGAGCTATCCGTCAGGTCCGGCATCAGCCAGGGGACCATAGCGAAGATCGAGCGTGGGAAGATCTCCGCAAGCTATGAGACCGTGGTCAAGCTCTTTGAGACCCTGGAATCCATGAAGCACGAGATCGGCAAGGGCCTGACCGCCTCCGATGTCTGCTCCAAGGGCGTCGTTTCGATCCAGAGCGATGACACGATCAAGTATGCGGCCCAGATCATGGGGGAGACCGGTTACTCCCAGCTCCCCGTTTTCACCGGTGACAAGTCCGTCGGCAGTATATCGGAGAGGGACATATTCGAGCTGATAAGCGGCGACAAGCCGATAGATTATGTATATGGCCTGAAGGTGGAGGATGCTATGGGGGAGCCCTATCCGGTGGTCTCGGACAGGACTGCCCTGAGCACGGTCGCCGGCGTCATGGCCAGCTACAACGCCGTGCTGGTCTCTGAAAAGGGAGCCATAGTAGGCATGATCACCAATGCGGATATGCTGAAGCTGATATGAGCCGGTCGTATTGTGGTGTCTCAACGGGCTCTGTGCAAGGCCGTCATCATTCAGGGTGCCGAAGGAGACAACAGTGCGGCCGCAGATTCTGCGTCAGAGGGGATCACACTTTGATCTTTTCGGGGAGGATTGGATGCACCAAGACCGAGTGCACCGGCATCCACAGACAGTATAAGATCAGAATATGCAGCGATGCGTAGAGCTGTTACGCGTTTACAAAGATATCCACGGTACTCAAGGAAACTACGTAAGGTAGATCCAGGACAATGAGGTCGTATTCTTCGCCTAGCATTACAGCGTGGTCATAACTATATTTGATGTTCAATGGTTTGGAGGGGAGCAAACGGACCATCTCGGTCTTTGCCAAATCGTTCCTATTCGCTCTTTCAGATCTGGAATTCATTCCGTAGAACAACGATCTGATTATGCTAGGGCCCTTCGTATAACCTGACAGTTATTTCATCGGCCGTCAGGTCAGAGTATATTCAGCACAGGAATGATTGAAATAGGGGGTGACTGATTATTCGCGTAAACATGGAGCCCATCAATAGATTTAATTCGGATGTCGAACGTGGAAAATATGTTAGCTTCGCTGTCAAATACATCCTTGCCAATGGCGAAGACATCCAGAAGAGTATCGATGGTTTATTCGATGAAGAACGTAAACGCTGGATTTCCCGTAAACTTCGTGGCTCTGAGCATCCTGACATAGAGTGGTTAAAACTATCTTCATCTAATGAGGTCCTGAGAGAAGCGGTTTGGAATGTTTTCAGATACAGGGCCATCAATCTGAAGGTCTGTTGTGATGCCTATGCCGCAGATCTGGGCATGGGATGCAAAGATTTCTACAATACGATAGCAACGGCATTGCCCAGTTCGAAGGTCAACCTTCCCAACGGAAGTGAATGTTCACTTTTCGACACCCTCAAACTAGTTAGGGATCAGTTGGCCCATGCCAATGATCCCAAGCACCGGTCTGATAGAGAAAGGTTAGGCATCAGCGATGTCAGATCATTTCTGTTGACGAAAGTTCGCTTCTTCGATGACGGTCTCGATAAACGTTTGGCCTCATATGATCTATGCAGTCAGAACATCCAAGGCGAACTGTACTTGCATTCCGGGGTGGATTATGAGAACGGTTCATTCTCATTCTACGAAATTCTAGAGCAGGAGATATGCAACGCAATCAATGCATATGACGCAATCCGTTCAGGCACATTCAACGATGAGGCTGAATGCATAGAGAAAGGCTTTTGGAGACCTGTCAGTTTTGTAAAATGATTGTAATGTTCAGAATCCTCTCAAAGAGAACTTTGAGACTGCCCTTTGAAAGCAGCTACAATCGAATCGCAAGCGTCGATGCCGTTCTGCAGATATCCTATCATAATCCTATGTTCCTAAGAAATGTATGACTACAACGTAATCAAGTTTAGTCATCATACCTTCTCGATTGCCAGATCAGAGATGCTGGCCTATCTTTTGGGATCCCGCCGATTGCAGTGGATATTGTAGTCTTACCATAGTTATGTGTATATAGTTTGTAGTCATGCCTATGACTACTTAGAAGGTAATTTGATCTATGGCGTATATCCACGTTCAAAAACTGGTGAGGGATGAAGCTGGAAATGTTTTATCCGGCAGTGCTTCGGTCATGGAATCCGTATACAGACCGAATAGTGGTGATCCCAAGAAGGGACATTCCGTCCATCGGCAGAGGGAGAAATTGGGCAAGGTCGTTTGGCTGTCCAAGGACAAGCGTGTCGGCATCTTCAGATCGCCGACTCGCGGTCTGGTCGAATACGATGCGGACGATGACGCCTTTTCAGAAGTCGAACCGGAGGATCCGCGGCTGTCCGGGTCAGAACTGTTCCAGGAACCGCAGAGACACGTCACCTTCGGTGACGCGTACATGGTCCTGGGCGTCATGCGCAGCAGCGGATACCTCTCTCTGCTCTGGGGACTCTTCTCTTCCGAGGAGGAATTCCAAAGGCTGTTCGCACACATCGTGGGCAAGATCATCAAGAACGGCAGCAAGGCACCGGAGGATGTGCGCATCAACAACTCGTTCCTCTCCTATCTGATCCCATCCATACCCTCGGCCTCTCTCCGCTCCGATACACGCTTCTTCACCATGATGGGGGACGACAAGGCCAAGGTGAGATTCTTCAGGTCGTTCGTGCGGATGATGCGCAGCATCATCCCGGAATTCGGCACAGGCTGCTATATCGACACCACCCCGCTTCCCAACGACATAGAGAACAACCCCTTCAATGCGCTCAGCAGCCACGGGGTGGGTCCTGTGGGCATCCAGACCAGACTCGCCTTCATAGTCGATGACCTCACCGGGCTGCCGATATGGTTCGAGATAGTCTCCGGCAACATATTGGATTTCCAGATACTGAAACAGCATATGGGGGATGTGAGGGAATGCCTTGGCATAGACATCAGGGACTCTGTCCTTGATGCAGGCTACGTGTCCCAGGAGATGATCTGCGCTTTCGATATCCGGGAAGCGGAGAACAACGGACGGACCTTCACCGCCAGGATGCCGGCCAAGAGAGGCTATCCCTTCAGGGAACTGTACAGTCAGAACCGCAAGTTGTTCTCCGATGGCAAATACTCCTTCGAAAGAGAAGGCCACATTTATTTCGGCATCAGGCGGGAGATCGTATTATTCGGTCACATGATATACGCCTATGTGTATCTGGATAAGAACAACGCCGTCAACCTTCTTGCGGAATGGATGAAGGATGACGACCACCGGAAGTTGTACGAAGGATTGACCGATCGCGAGAAGACCTGGTATGAGTTCAGATTCGGATTCTTCGTTCTGGTATCTAATCGCGACGCATCTCCGGAGGAGATGCTATCCAGACACTTCGACAGGATGACGATAGAGGGCGGATTCAAGACGATGAAGGAATACCTGGAGCTGTTGCCGCTATGCGAATGGAACGAGCTGACGATAAAGGGAAAGATACTGTGCGATACGATATGTCACATCATATTCGCAAAGCTCAGGGAACACGTGAGGAACAGGCCGATATCCGTGAACGAGATGCTCGGCAACGGGCAGGGGTTGGTATGCCTGAGGAGGTCCGACGGGATTGTAGTGGTCGACTCGCCGACCAAACAGGCCAGGGAGTCCTTTGCCGCCTGTGATCTCGATATCCCCACGTCTTTCGTACTTGAGGATTATATCATCGAAATGGGGATGCGATTGTAGTCATACTTTTCCGAGTAACGTAGGATAATGGTGTCGCGGGACGGTCCGTATGGGTGATTCCGAAGCTTGTTCAATCATTGTTGGTTGTGGATTATTGGTCTGATGCTAGGCCTTTCAGTTTTTTTCAAACCTACAAACTGCTTATATGCTCCGGATTTGACGTAGAATGACTTAAGATCGATTCCCATGGGGTCCATAATCGATACGGCAAGCGCGTATTCCACCATCTTCCCTTTCATCTCATCCTCGCCTTTGGCAGTAAGCTTGAATTCCCAACTATCGTCTGATATTTGATCGATTGAGAACAGCTTTTTGAATCTAGGCGAATAGATATTGCTGTTGTTGCCACCATCGTCTGTCTCATTTTTGTTAGCAGATAATTTGATGTAGGAACGGACGCAATTGGCGCCTTTGGTTCTGTCTACCCTACTGTCTGATACGCATGTGACAGATACCTTGAATCTGTCTCTGCGTTGTCTATCCATCTCTTTGTACCCTTCAGGAATAGCGATGCTGATAATCTCCTCCTCTCCAACTTCGATGCTACCTTCACGAACCATCAGTACTTCATTGTTCATATGTTCTGATACCATCCCTTCGTGTATTAGGCCGTGCCCCAGCAGATCATTGGGATCGATATCATTGCCCGATTTCCAATCAGGCATCTTGGCCATGTTTATGAGAACTGCCTGGGTTAACAGGCCACGATCGTCTTCGAGTTGGGTCCGGAGGTTCTCATATACACGTACTGCTATCGATGGTCCAAAACTGGTACCGGCTTTGTAATCGATTCCTTCCGATGCTATCAATCTCGAATACACATCTCTTTTGCATCTTCCTCTGATGTCTACGGTACCAGATCTTACAACGACGTCGGGCTTCCTAACTCTGCTGACTCCCGGACCTCTGCATGTATATGGGGATGGGCAGTCTGCACGTGTTACCGAATCAGGCATATCGCTGCCAGCGACTGCGCCTATCGTTAAGGGAAGGACCGCATCGGAAGGGGATCTGATCATAGATGAATGTTCAGTGAACAGTTGGCGGAGCCCTTTACCTCTGTACTCATCATTGTTCCCCATGGAGTTTATGAAAAGTACGTGATATTCTTCCGAAAGACTGTCTAGCATCCTGGAAAGGGGATCGTTGTGATTATTAACGGGTTTTTCTGTGTTGATGTTGATCAGGAAGATCTTGATCTCGGGATGTGACTTGACAGCTTCTTTAACGTATTTCGCTATGTCGCGCGTACGGTGACCGTTATTGTAGACGCAGAGGTCCATTATCCTAAACCGAGGTGTTAGAACATTTTCCTCATCATCGTTGATAAGGCCGAAAGCTGCTCTAGTTGCAACCGCGGTGCCATGCCATGGGTTTTCGATGGTCAAACCCTCTGGTATCCAATGCCCCACCACTATGCGTTCTAGATTGGGAAGCATCTCGATACCTCCGTCAAGTATGCCGATGATAGGCAGGGTATCGATATCGACATCATCGGATAGCACCCAGTTGATCTCTTTGTCGAGCGGATCCTCGATCGGCTCCTGGACGGCGATGTTTTCCAAAGACACATCAATTACAGATGATTGAGAGGCCAGGGCGTCTAAGACAGGTCCTTGAGTTTCAATCAGATAGGATCTCTGACCGCCGCCCAGGTCTAGCTCATCCAATATCGTTATGTTGTACCCATCCTGAACACTTTCATTTAACGACGATCTATCTTTTATGTCACGGGATGATATGGCCAGTATCTCGCATCTGAATATCTTGCCGGAATCCATTTCATCTCTGACCGCCCCATCAATCTTGCGGTCGGGCGAATCGTTTGGAATCAGTTCTGAGAGCCGTTTGAAGAGGCTCTTGCAGTTTCTTTTCGCTTCTGGATGATTACGATAGCGATTTGCCTTCTTTTCCATTTCATCAAATGCGTATCCATTCATCGAGACCAATGCCAGATTCCGGTCGAAACAATACAGAACCTTTGCACCCAGTTTCCTGACGCTACCTTCATCTACTTTGCCGTTTGTCCGTATAAGGAACATGATCATGTCTTCCTTGCTGAGATTTGCTGATTCCCGACGCAAGGATTCCTTGATCGAAGAGATTCCGACGCATATGTTCTGCGCATGGTTTTCAGATACCTCGTATCTCGGATGTTTAGCATTTGGCTTCTGTCTCCTAACCTTATCGTCACTTATGTAGAATGCATTGTCTAAGAATCCCATCATCTTCCCTTCTTTATTCTGTATTCGATCGTGGTGCGTGATACCCTAGTTAATTCCTCCATTTCGCGGTATGTGAATCCCATGGAATGGAGAGTTGTAAAATCTAGTTCGTTCCAACCGAAGCGTATCCTTATTACGACACCGTCTTCTATATCTCTGAGTTCATTCATCAGCATGTATCTCGCCAGTGCAAGTATGAAAGACTCTATTTCCGCATAGCTGGAGCCTTTCGTGAGCTTTACCAGTAGATCCATATTCGGTTTATACCAAGGTATGTACTTCCCTAT
>Ga0310786_10003821_pt1 | contig 21497 bp, 34 predicted proteins | sample AusTroGonzalo_MG_FD_203881 | JGI IMG/M metagenome (GOLD analysis project Ga0310786, IMG submission 203881) | Bovine rumen microbial communities from tropical cattle in Woodstock, Queensland, Australia - Gonzalo_03 (v2) (version 2) | ecosystem: Host-associated > Mammals > Digestive system >...
TTACAATGCCCTGTGTTTAATTCTCCGCAAACTGCTATCTTGAAAGTCATATCATGTCCGCAATTCTCACAAGGTACGGTCATTTCTTCCCAACCTCTGCCCGGTGTGACGGGTGGCAATTTTTCAATATCTTTTACATCAACAGTCATTCCACTCCATCCTTCTTCCGTCTCTGTATAGATTGCTTTATCAATCGCCGCTTGTCTGCTTATCGTATCTTCACAAGACTCTAATGGCGGTACGGTTTCAGATATATCATCATACTGACAGTAGCCATCTTTCGTTGAATATACGCATTTATCACACGGATCTTGCTCTGCGAAATAATGCGGTTTTGCGGTTAAGATATTAGAAATCATCTTGCATTTTGTTTCTGCATCTACATCACAATTTATTACTTCCTCTATTTCTTCCATATCTCTACTTAACTCTTGCTTATATTCTGTGAAATACAATGCTATCCACTCACCATTCACCGAACCTGCATCTATTCCATGCAGATATTTTCCATAACCATCCTCAAAAAATTCAAAATCTCGAAAATCATCTGTTTCGATAACAGCTTCATATTTCATACCTTCCTTATCGCCCCTTTCTTGTTTAAATCTTGGTTAAATCTTGGTTAATCTCTCATTCTCGCTCCGAAGTTAGGGCAATACCTATCAGCATCATATTGATGTAATTCTTGATGCCATGTTTGAGGGTCTAAATCAAAACCACATTCTGAACATCTGACTTGATAATATATAGGATCACTCATCCCATCATCTTGTATAGGCATTATCCACTCCCCCGTCTGCCGTACTGTGACAGGGGGCAACGCTTTTATACGTTTTGAGAATACCGCTATCAATTCTTCGGGTTTATATTCCTTGTCGGGTACAAACTCTCCCGTCAAACACATCAAACACGCTTCACGGCTTACCGCTTCCAACGTGTTTCCAACGTGTTTTTCGTCTGCGTTGGAATTGCGTTGAAGTGTGACGGATGATAAATCTCTTATTGCTTGCACCGCATCTGATACCCTTATTGTTGGATGACCTATGTATAAATAAACGTCCTTGCTCATCATTAGTGCTGTTTGTGCTTCGGCTCGGCTTATTGTATCTTCGCATGTCTTCCCATCACTTAACTCATTCAGCGGACATTCCTTGCATATCTCATTAAGCTCCGCCTGTGTTTCCGTGTTGAAGGGCCATTTGCAATAGTTGTCGCAGATGCTTGCTTTAATCTCCTCAATACTCATAAATTTCCCTCCCGTATCGCTTTCAGCTCACCCAATAGGTAAATAATTTCCTTTAGGTCATGCTCCGTGTATCTGGCTGTAACCGTTTCGAGCTGATTCATTTTCATGATGTCCAGAAGGTTACGGAAACGGTCGTATACTTTATCAATGTCTGTCATAGCTTTAACTCCTCCTGATATGGTACGAACGCCCCACACTCCCATTTGATGGTATGTAAATCACCCTTGTAGTAGTAACCCACTCCACCCGCAGGACAGGTAAATTTGATAACCTCATGCCCCTGATTCCGTGTCAGCTCCTCTGTGCACTCTGGGAAGTATTTACAGTCCTTGTGGAAGTGATAATGTTCTGATGCACTCATGTATTCACCCCTTCCTGACATACGCCATCTGCCCCGTCTCAAACGCCATATGCATTATGTCTGTATAATCGTAATAAATACGCCCATCAACTATAAGCATATCCGGCAGCAGTCTCAATTTACGCTCAACGATCCTGTGCTTCAATACATAATCTTCGCCTGATGTTAGGCAGATTTCCTTTTCTACTTCTGCAATAATCCTCTTATTGTTCATAAACTCACCCCTTCTTTCGATGCGGCATCCAAAATGCTCCTGAATACTACGATCATTTTGAATGCCTGTTGCGCTTCTTCTTCGTTTGTACTGTGTTCCTTTATCGTTTCCCAGAGCTTCCCCAATGGCTCGATGTAATGATCTGGATCGGGGATGCCATGCATGAATGGTTTGATCTGGGAGTAAATCCATAAAATTTGTTTTCTACTCATGCATCCCTCTTTCTGAAAGTATTGATTTTACTGGGCTCGTGCTTACTCGGCAAGGAGTTTTTCCCGTAAATACGGGATTTTTGCTTACTCGGCGTCTGCTTACTCGGCAAGCAGAAAAACCATTTTCTCTACTCTACTCAGATATAAACACGGAGTAAGGAGCAAACGCCCTATTTATGCGGGCTGTGCTTATTCGGCAACGATGCCGAGTAAGGAGAAAAATCACTCATTTTTTGACCATTTTCAGCTCCTTTACTCCTGCTTACTCCGTGTCGTTGCCGAGTAAGTAGGACCCGTATATTTACTGACTTTTCACCTTATTCCCCCTTCGTTTTTATTTGCAGTGTAGAGCATCCATTTTTTATCCTTTCCGAACCCCATACTTTTGACCCTGATGAGTTTGTCTTTTTTGAGCTCAGCCCTTGCATTTTCAAGTGTTCCTTTGGATATCCCTGCTGCCTTTGCTATTTTTTCAAGCTCTCCGACCTCGATACAGCCCTCCACATTCTCTAAGATAAAATCTTTGGCTTCATCAAGCTTTGGAGATGGTACTGTTGTTGTCGCACCTTCCGCCACATAATCCCTGTCTTTTTTCTTTGATGTACCTTTGTATTCAATACCGGCATCAGTCACAGAGAAGAGAATGGTCTTCTGTAATCTCCCGTAGTTGCTCTTTTCATGGGATAAATAGCAAATTTCTTCATCTTTTGTGCGGCCTGCCATGAGTGCCGATCGCCCAAGATCCCATATGTCGGAGCTGTCTGCCATTCTCTGCCTGCCGCTGTTGGCTGACTTGTTTGTGTGCATGACCATCAAAAATGATGTTCCGTACTTTGCCCCGAGTGCATTTAATGGATTAAGTGCATCACGCATGTCTTTACGTTTTGCCATGTCCACGCCATCAGGGAGGAACGCTTGCAGCGTATCAAACACCACTATGTCCGGTCTGTACTTCTCCACAAGCTTTTCCAAAAGTAGCGAGCCATACCAAATTTTCGATAATCGCTCATCATCTAATCCGAAGCATTTGATCCTGTTCTGGTCTGCACCGGCTTCCCTGAGCTTCCCTTTTAGGATCTCTTCTGTGGGATCTTCCTTCGAAAAATACATTACTGTGTGCACCGTCCCTGCATGGAATGGTATGTCCAGAGCCTTGTCAAATATTGTGCTTCTGCCTGTGGTAAACGCCGCCAGAGTATCACACCATATTGATGTCTTTCCGATTCCGCCATCCGAACATAACAAGGTCACACACCCTTTCGGGATATATCCTGTGACAAGCCATTCTTTTTGACGCTCCTCGAACTCACTTAATGAAGGCATCTCGAGATCGTGTTCTGTGACCTCTTCTTCAATGGCTTTTCTTGTTTTTCCGTAATATTTCCGTTTTGCCACCGGATCAGAATGGTCTTTAATGCTTACAGCTTCACCTTTGGCGTACTTCTGCGCTTGCTTAACCTTCTGTTTGATTTCCTTTTCGGTAAGTGGAGGCTTACATCTCAGCTCATTTTCTTTGAGTAGAGCTAAAAGCATGACCTCATCACTCATTCCCATTGCCTGATACTTGCAAGCAAGCTTAAACATAATCTCGTCCCTGTGACCTTCGGGAATCTCGTCCGGAACCTTCAAAGGCTCGTTTGTGGTATTGCTTGCCGCAATGATGGAATTCATCACATATTCAACATCAATGTCATCTGTGGTTATGAGCTCCCATTCATCCGGAGACTGTTCCCACTGGTAATGAGATCCATTAGGATGGACAGATGGCGGAGCCACAATATAAGCCCCGTCTGCCCTTACATCCACATCCTGCAGCCATCCTATTTTTGATTCGACCGGAAACAATGACTTGTATATCAGATGATAACCACCACGGCCCGTGATGCTTAACCAACTGTCCGGAAGCACAAGGAAGTTATCCTTGCACCATTTCAGCCATACGTGATAACCGTCTTTACCTACCTCTTTGTCAACATCTATATCAATGGCTACAATTCCGCCACTCATCTGACCTGTGGCGATTCCAACATTTGCTCTCGGGTGAATACTCCACCATTCTTCTATTTTTCGAGGGTCTGTTGTGGCATCTTTAAAGCCGTTCTTTGTAAGCGGATGCTTGTCCTTTTCCACTAATGGAAATACAGCAAGCCCCATTTTGGCATATTGTAAAGCCGCTTCTTTAAATTCGTTCATCCCCTGCTCCCAACAATTTTATGATCTTGTCTGCTGCCTCTTCCGGTGTGCAAAACTCAAACCGCACCCCATAACGCTCGCTCATCGTCTTCATAGCCTTCTCAAGTCTGTCACCGGTAATGGCCCTGGGTCTAAAGATGGCCTCCGGATTTATCCATTCATGAACCTCGTTCACAGAAGTGATCCCTTCTTCGTTCTCCACCAGAATGATGAGCTGACATCCCGCCTCTTTTGCCGCAATACATTCACGTTTGAACCTCTGATGGTCATTCCCAATGTTTGAGGCTATTTCATCCATGTTTTTCTTTGTATCAATGGATATAGTCGGCGGCTTTGCATAATCTCCGAATGGCAGCATGTTCCGCACGATCCGCACGCCCATTTCATCAAAATGAGCATGCTTTATCTCGTGCATCCCTTGTTTTTGTCTCGTGTCTTCAATGATGACCATCAGTTAAAAGGAACCTCTTCGGCATCGCTTTCCGGCGTGACAAAATCCTCGCTGTTGGAAGTGTTGGAAGCTTCTTCTTTGAGTTTCTTCAACTCGGGGACCTTGTACTTCCCTGATTTGATATCATCAACAGGGACCTCTCTCACCACATAGAGCCTCGTCTTTTTGGCTCCATCATTTCCGATGTATTCCTCTTCGCCCAAGATCAGCCCGACAAACTTCCCGATCAGAGTGGATTCATCACAATGGTCATTACCATCAAAGATGAATTTCTTGTTGCTTTTCGTGACCGCTGAGCACATCCTTTTGAACATAGGCAGAGCTTTTTCCGTGTAAGATCTGTAACACCTTCCCGCCCAGAAGTCCATGCGCTCTTCGAGTGCCTTGTAATATCCGGCAAACTCACCCTCTGCGATATCGAACTCCATATACAGATAATTCTTCTCGGGATTATCCGTGACATTGGTGTACTTGCAGATATATCCGCCTGCGGGTAATCTTACGGAATCCCCTGCTTCCTGTACTGTTGCGATGTTTTTAATTGGTTTCATAAAATTATTCTCCCTTCTTTGATTTCTTATTTACAGCCATTCCGTAATATTCACGGATGGCATTGTCAACTTCTTTCAGATCGTTCGGTATTCTTAGGTCGAACATCCCTTCAGGGCTCTTGGCTGTGGTGTATCCATCAGACTGGGTGATGAAACAGTGTTCTGTACCCTCGACCACACAGAGGAGCACGATATTGAAACATCCCTCGACCGTGAGCTGATTATCGAGCATCTTGCCGACCGTCTTTGCCTTGATCTTCCCCGTGTTGCTGTCTGTCTCTGTATGGTGCAGAAAGTACACGATGATATCATCCGGCATGTTATGGTTAATGAAGTGTATGAGATTTCTGAAATGCAGGGCTATATCCGTGAATTTTCCATACCCCGTGTCTTTTGCCTTATCAAACATCTCATTCACTAACAGATACTGACTGTCATCAATGATGTAGGTCTTCTTCTGCGGATCTCCCTTAAATACCGTCATGATGGTTTCATAAGTCGCATGTTTTGCGATCTTGAAATCCTTCTTGAATGGCAGATAGGGCTTCTCAATGGAGAAGATCCCGACCTCTTCCGTGTCAAAATTCTTAATTGAATAACTCTTGCCTGAGCCTGTCTCGCCCAAAACTAATACTGGCATCCCCATAATTCTCATTTTCCTTTCTTTAAATTATTGCCCGCTTCAATGAGCATTTCTGCGAGCTCTTCAATGTTTTTGTTTCTTTGAATGAAAGTATTCAATTCTGCCCTGATCTTATTCAAATAGATATTCCGCTTTGATTCATCTTTTAGAGCTTCATTAATACTCTCATAATGCGTGACACTATCATTTGATGTATCAACATATGCTCTGATAGCAACCTGATCACCGGAGCTCATAGTCTGAACCACTCGAAGTGAACCGATGGCACATCTTGCTGTATGCAGCCGATATAACTCTGCAGCTTTTGAATCATCCCATTCAAATAATTTGTGTGTCTGAGACTCTTCCGGTCTCGATTCTTCAAGAAATATTTTGCTTGTTACGGATCCATATTTCTTTTCTAAATGCTCAAGCATTCCGCCTGCTGTATTAGCATCTACTTTGAAAGAAAATCCGTTATTCCATTGATATTGTTGTTTTGGTTTGTAAACCAAGTAATCACCCCTTTCTTATTTTTTTTTGCAGACCAGAACTAACCCAACCCCGCCATAACAGAACGAACCTATCCCTATCGAGCCACACCTTAACTGCCTAAACTTGCCTAAACAAAAAACAACCTACCGAGCCGAACCGTACCAAACTGCGCCCAAACCTAACGAACCCACCTAACCAGAACTGCCATACCACGCCGACCCACACTAAACCTCGCCCCGCCATAACTCGACAAACCCCGACTGCTAAGACCAACCGAACCGAACAAAACCCAGCAACACCATGACATAACATAACAAACCTAAACTGCCATACCTAAACGAGCCGCCCGTAACGCGCCCCGACCTGGTCTGCCGGACCCTTCCGAACCGCAACTGCCTAAATCTCTATATGGTACCTTCCAAAATCTCCATCTTTTTCCGGTCTCCATTCTCCTATACCAACAGAATAACCACCGGCATTGATGACATTGATAATCTGCTCAAGTGTGAGCTCTCCGTCTGCGTTATATTCCAAAATCATTTCCATAGACCAATTCTGATACTCTGCTCTGTATCGAAGATCTGCGCTTCCCATTCCGATCCTAACCATGTCCTCACGCATTATCGGGGTACTGTTAAGGATCTCGACCATATCGCCCCACTCTGACCGGAGGAAGTAAGATCCTCTTAACTGCATCTGATTTTTAACCCATCCATTACGATATGCAGCAGCATTACCCGCCATCTTGATGGACCCAATAGGGAAACCCCATTTTGCTCCGGCCTTTACTGCCTTTTCAAACGCTTCCGGAGTAGATTCTTCCGGCTTTTTATCAAGCCAGTACATGGAATTGATGAAATCATCATAAGGATCACGGATATCCTTTGCTTTTGTCTTTGTGGTCTTCATCTGGGCCTCAAGCATCATCCTTTTTGCCTTCTCGCTCCATGCATGAACGATTAACGGAGTATCACCAATAATCTTAATCTTCACTTCCTTGCGGTTAATCGCCTTAATCTCAATAACTTCTTCTTTCTTAGTTGCCATACAAATCCCCATCCTTTCTTTATTTAATAATTATTGATTCACGCTGTTCCTGATGTGCTCCTGCGACCGTATATCCACCCTGTAAGGCTTCCTTAATCAAATCTCGGCTGATCCAGTCTTCCTTTGGCTCTTTCCAATAATTCTTCGGAACTGCCTTAAAATCATCAATAATAACGCTTGTTGTCTTTCTGTAAGAAACTGAACAACGCTCGGTTTTAAATTTCTGACCCTCGAGAGCATAAGCGATATAACGCTTTAATTGCTCGGCTTTATTCTCGGCAACTCGTGCCCGCTCCGTCAGCTTCTTTGCCTCGTTCTTTACAGCTTCCATCTCTGCAAGAAGGTCTTTTCTCCATAAAATAACACCCTCTATCTTGGCATCTCGCTCCATTTCCAGAGCCTTCAACTTCTCAATGTCTACGATCTCACCGGTCTCGGTGTCCACGCATCCCATAATATCCGCATCTATCTCGTATAATGGTCTCATCTCTCGTCCTCCCATTTCTCATACATAATCTCGTCTATAAGCTGCTCTTCTCTCTCTTCGTCAGTCATCATCATCCACCTGCTTCCCCAGAACTATTCTAATGAGATTCGGGATCTGATATTTTCCGGCATGATCCAAAATCTCGTTGATGATATCCAAACTCTGCAAGGCTCTGATACTTGCCTGATACTCGGTCTTTGACAGGAGCACATACTGATTCATCAGCTCCTGATCTGAAATAATATTGCTCATAAAGTCTCCTTTCTTGACTTATCCACTACATCTTGTATAATGATGGTGGGTCTGTGATATATATCTTGTGGTTAGGTAACTATTAACAGGCACAAATCCCCTTAATGAATGAGCTCGATCCCACCCCGATCGGGCTTTATTCTTTTGTGACATCCTGCACGTAAAAGCAGACATTATCTTCTCGTTCGTAGCGGGTAACATCGGCAATAGCCATCCTGCAATGGAGCTGATAAACTCCCTCTTTGATATGGTCTCCGCCCTTATTGATGTAGCCGGAGCTGTTCAAAACTATCGCCCGCACATCCTTACCTTCTTTGAGCTCGTTTATCACGTCTTCTCTTGCTATCTCTCTGAATTCCTTCATCTTATTCTCCCTTCATAAATACTTTTTTAAGACCATCAAACTGCCCCATAACAGGAGCCCCAACATGATTATTTCCATCTACCACCTCCCTTTTCTGTTGCGCCGCTTCCTGTCCTCTTTGATACTGCATATAAGCGCATCCAGTGTGAGCAAGAACAGCATTATCGCCCATGTCAAAAAGCAAATATAGACATCCGTTGGTTGATTAAGTAGTCCCTTCATCTTTATAGTCTCCCTTCTTTCCAGAGCTTGTACCGCTCTTCATAAATCTGATATGTCCATTTACTGCTGCCCTCGTACTTGATGGCATCACCGAATGGGTACATACCTTTTTTCAGTCTCTCCCGTACTGCTTGCTGTGGTATCTGGAGATCTTCTGCGACATCTGCGATCTTCATTGGTGTACCCTCTCTACGTATTTAATGCCACCGTAGCTAACGATTTTTCGATTACAGAATCATCAATGGGACTTTCTTCTTTTGGTGGTCTGTGTCCCATTCTGTACTCGTAAAGCGGGCATTTTTTGACTGTACAGTGTTTGATCTCTGCGAACTGTCCACAACTGCAGTCCATGCATTTGGCTCGGATCGCTTTGAGTGGTGTTAGTTTTGCCATATAGCCCTCCCTTCTTAAATACTCGTTTCTGTGGTATTTTTGGGCATAAGAATATTATCTAAACTAATGTTTAGACTGTCCGCCACAAGTATCGCTTTGTCATAACGCATCTCACCGGGATTATCTTCCCATCTGCGCCATGTATTTACATGGACATCACAGAGCTTTGCCATCTCTTCCTGAGACTTTCCCCGTGCTTTTCTCCATGCAGATAATTCAAGCTGCATATTTTCCCTCCTTTCAATATCCGCAAAATGATGTGTTCCGGAATCATCTTGCGTCAATATGTTGTACACTACGTATCATAGATTATACTATTTTTTGTAGTATGTCAACACCCTATTGTAAAAAACATCCTTTTTATACTATAATGTTGCCGGAGGTGATTACATGAGTATAGGAAACAAATTGCGAAGCGTAAGGGAAGAACATGGATATTCTCAGGTAGATTTGGCTAAGCTGATAAAGTACTCACAAAAAACAATATCATCATGGGAGAATGACCGGACCCATCCGAAAGTAAAAGAACTCAACAGGCTGTGCCAAATATACGGATGTACTTATGAATATCTCACAGGAGTCCGGCAACATGATGTTAATGACATAACTGTGAACGATATCTTAATCAAGGCCGAATCTTTTACTTTGTCCGATCTGATACTTCTGAGTGAACATATCAACAAACTCATTAAAGTAAAAACTGAAATCGAATCAATTCAAAAAGAAAAAATAGAGCTCGAACAGCAAATAGCCAGATACAATAAGAAGCTTGAAGAGCTGAAAAAGAAATAAGGGAGGAATGACCTATCAAGAACCCCAACAACTACGGCTGCATAGTCAAGCTAACCGGCAAACGCCGGAGACCATATGCATTAAAGAAAACACTCGGATATACAGAAGATGGCAAGCTAAAATATACCTACATATCTTATCATGCCACCAGAAGGGAAGCACAGCGGGCACTGGATGAGTACAACAAGTGCCCGTATAATCTCGAAAAGACAACCTTTGCCGAGATGTTTCAGAGCTTCATGGAATATAAAAACTATCAAGGCGAATCCCTGCGGAAATACAACCTCGTCTATAATAAATACTTAACCCCCCTCCATGATGTCTATGTGTCCCTTCTGGACATGAAATATATGCAGCATTTCTTTGATAATTTGGAAGCTTCCAAAGACATATTGAAGCATATTAAGATCGCCTTAAAGGGATCCTTTGAATACGGTGCGAAGCGTGGATATATCCCACTTTCATATTTAGAAATGTTCAAATTGTTGGATATCAAGCCCACGAAAAAGACAAAAGAAGTTGCTCGAGCTGTTTTTACTCCGGAGGAGATCCGGTATCTTTGGGATCATTCTGATGACGCAATTTACAAAGTGATCCTGTTCTATATTTATACCGGTCTGAGATTTTCAGAATTGAAAAATGCAGAATGGTACGATGACCACATCCATGTTACAAAGGCGAAGACACCGGCAGGCATCAGAGATGTTCCTCTGTCAGATAAAGCGAAGAGCCTGCTGCCGCTTCCCGAGATCGACTACTACAATTACAGATATGCGCTGCAGCTCCTCGAAAAGCACACCGGAACCAAACACACCGCGCATGATACCCGTCATACGTTTATATCTCTTATGACAGAAGCCGGAGTGGATGCACGTATCATCAAAAAGATAGTTGGTCATGCTCGGGGAGACATTACAGAAGATATCTATACCCACATCAGTCTGCTCGCAATGCTCGAAGCAGTAAATAAAATATAGATTCGTTTTTGTGGAATAATTTGTGGAATAATATGTGGAATAACGCAAAAATAACCCTGCATTTTCAGAAATCCGTAAATCGCATAATTACGGTATTCTTAGCACTGTTGACAGCTTGAAATATTCCCTTGATGTTAATTGAGAATGTCCTATTTAAAGGGTTTTTCCGCATTTTTGTGGAATAACTTGTGGAATAACCGCAAACTAAAAAAGAGCCCCTTACCACAGCCGATCCGACTGGATAAGAGACCCTTTTTAAAGAAGGTTTATAATACAAAATGAACAGAAGAAACGCCAATGTTATTTGCCAACAGAATCCCACGTTTTTGGGCCGATGATTCCGTCAGCTTTTAAACCATGTGCAGTTTGATAATCTTTAATAGCTTTCAGGGTGTTATCCCCGAAGATCCCGTCTGGCTTGAGATTATAGCCGCATAAGTTGAGATAATATTGCCATGCCAGAACATACTCATTGATATCACCAAGTTTGAGAGTTGGTCGAACATCCGGCTGTGGCTGAACCGTACCATCATCATACTGTGTGAGATCGTATTTCTGAATCAACTTGATAACGGAATTAACCTCTGTGGAACTCGTCATGTATCCACAAGCCTTGATCTGCTCCATTTGTTCATAATAAGGAACACCGGCAAGCACCCGTTTATAAAGATTAGTATTGAGCAACTCATAATAATTGAACACGCTCATCCGCATGTCTGGGTAAGCTCTGAAAGCGGAAGTGATGACAGTATGAGTGCCAATGGTATACTCCTCTTTCGTTTTGGAAGTGAAAAAAGCACCCTGCCAATACTTTGTGGCTGTCTTGCCGCTTCCGACCTTCTGACCGAAGAAGGCATGGTGTTCCCGCATGATTTTTGATGTACCATATGCGGATTCAACACAAGCCATGCCGATACAGACGGAGGGAAGCACTTTGCCAAGTGTATGGTAAGCTTCCTGAGCATATGGAGCTATCTCTGATATGAAGGATTTTATCTGCTGCTCTGTTGCCATAGTTATTCCCTCGATATTCCTTTACTGTCTACCCATGCTTCACAGAATGCATAGATGGCAGATGAAACAATGGTGCATATGATCCCAACTGTGGTGATCGTTTCGTTTGAAGTACATAATCCGGCAATGGAAGCTCCTATTGATGCCAGAGCTGCTGCCAAACACATTAAAAATTTACGGCTCTTGAACTTTTCCATGCTTCTTTCTCCTCTCTTTAATGCTCATAACTATCCAAATAATCAACGATAACGGTGCAGGTAACGCTATGCAAGCCAAAAGAAAATACAACATTCCATCAGTCAACATTGATTTATCTCCCATACAATAAGCGCAATAGCGGACAGAATAACAGGCGAAAAGTAAAGCACTGTGCCGATTAAAGCGTATATATCACTTGCCATCGTCAACGTCCTTTCGTAAGTCGCTGATGTCATGTTCTACGATGTTCAGCCTGTCTTCGCATTTATACATACGCTCGATAAGGTTATTGTGTTCGCCAACCTTCTTTTCAAGCTGTTCTAAACGGTATGTGACAAGTTTATTGCTTGCAAGTATTCCGCCAAGTGTACCGATAAGCGTACCCACGAGGGATAGCAGTCCGATTAAGATTTCATTGCTCATTGCTGTACCTCGTTATTGTCAGATTCGCTTTCGATAGATTCAACGCAGATTTGTACAATTTCAAATAATTCGGATATGCTATGTTCTTTCATATACTCGTAGATTTCTGATTTCAATTCTTTTTCTGTCATCTTTAACTCCTTAATGTATCTATCAATGATATTCAAGATCTCTGCTTTCACATCAGCGCCCAATTTATATCTTGTACCAATAATTGCATCATATCCATATAAAGGCATTGTCGGTGATATCTGCTCTATCTCTGCTCGTATCTGTTCTAAGACAGATTTTTCATGTTCATTGCTCATTTTGCTGTACCTCAAAATTATCGTAGAAGTTTATCCCCGTCTTATGGGAAATGCTTTTGATGTATCTGTAAACGCTTTCACGTTCTTCTTTTGTGGCATCACGCATTTTGCTACCTCGCCTGTCCGTATTGCTATCCCAAAGAAATCATCATTCTTTTCCGTTGCTCCATCCGTCTGTATCGTCACTTCTCCGCCACTCGTAATCGGTGACTATCTCGGCTTCATTTTTATCCCACCGTATCGCATCGGTAACTTTGTAAACTCCCGAAAGATAACTGTCATCATTTCGGATAATAACCTCTATATCCTGTGGCATATATGATAATTTTTCGATTAGTTGTTTTACTGTCATTTTGCGTGTACCTCGTTAGCTACTCTTTTTCATAATGTAAACTTCTTTGTTTGATGAAGCATACACTTTTATGCTATCTCCGCTTTTTAAATCGTATCTGAAATAGTACAAACCTTTATCAGCAGAATCCGTAAAATGCTTTGTATAGACTACGTTTCCTGCTAAAGTAATGGTGAGGTCTCCGTAGCTGTTAAAGTCCATATTTACAAATATTGATAATGTCATGTCTGAATCTGCCGTGCCGTTGTATGTGTTTCCCGAATTTGGAGAATTCCATTTCTGAAGTAATGTCTCTCTTTCGGGATTTTCAAAAGCACCGCCGCCACCGCTTGCGCCATTTTCCATTCTTTTCCACATAGGAATTCACCTCCTGATTATTCCTCATTAGGCTCCGGCTCCGGCTCTGGAGCAACATATGTGCTGTCAAAATCAGCTAAAATCTTGTTGCCATAGCTGTCATACAGGATCACTGATGCAAAATCATTGCTCTCCTTGATAATAGCTCCCATATTGGAATAATATGCCTGTTTTGCGGCTGATACGGTATCATACATACCGACCATCTTATACTCCCAATTACCTGATTCCTTAATCCTATAAGCTCTGCATACAAAATATTTTGTTTCCATACTCTTTTCTCCTTTTCTGTGAATTATTTAAGTATTCTAAGCTTTACAGTTGCCCCGTTATCCGCATCTGTTGTATATGTCAATGACATTGAGCTTGTTCCTGCTCCTGTTATGGTGGATAGCTCCGCAGTCGGATTTTTGTTTGTGCTATTCCCGTCTACTTGAACAAATGGCTCGAACCCCCATCCCTGTGTATCGTCTAAGCCTGTGAATGTAAATCCGCCGCTTGATACTGTGGCTGTCGTATCGTACCATTCATCACTCGCCCAAGGAACGTTGACAGAAAGATCTCCGTTCGCATCAAGTCCGACTGCATATTCTCTGTTCGCCGTGCTTCCTTTTGATGCCGCCGTTAATGATGATAGCGTTGCATTCTGCAAAGCGGCTTTAAATGTTGATCCATCAAGCCATACACCGGTACTGCCACCATAAGTATGATCTGTAAATACTGCATCAGCCGGAACAGTCTTGTTAAGCGCATAATCCATCTGTGTAGCTGCACCATTGGAAGCAATATACACACCTCTCGTGGCTAATCCGACCGCTGTACTTGCCGGATGAGTTACCGCTGTGTTTGAATCCTGTTTACTGCTCAGTGCTGATGAGTTAATCCACTTTGAACCGGAAGAGCTATATACAAGAATCTGACCATCTGCTATGGATGTGATGTCTACATCTTGCAGATCGGAGAGAACCGTTGCACCACCTCCGCCACCGGATATGGTGAAGTCATACACCCATGCGGCAACTGATGGAGCTCCGCCTGTGGTACAGTGATAGACAGCACCCTCAGATGTATTCATGTACATATCACCGACATAGGCATTAGTGATACCAGAGCCGCTGAATATTGTCGGATTTACGCTCTTACCGCTTATAGCTGTTCCCGTGTACCATTTGTTACCGGTAACACCATCGGCTCCATTGGTAACTGTGAACGTGTCCGTATCACCGTCCGTGTAAGTGATGGTATAGGTATCAACAAGCCCTGCCGTGCTCGTCTTCTCAACGGAAGCAATACCAACACCGGCATCACCTTTGAGAAATCCCTGAGACTGCCAAGAATCTGTCCCGATACATTTCCACAGCTCTTTTGTGCTCGTGTTAAAGTACAGGGAATCCGTGTAAAATCCTGTTGATGAAGAGGATGCCGAATCTACTGCCGTACCCGTAGTTAGTACAACTTCGGAGACATCATTTATGATCTCTATTGCATCATGGATAGATCCTCTGACATCTTCCCCATACACCGCTGATAAAATACGTGCTAAATACAAAGATATATCAGCCATTTCTTACTCCTTTCAGCTATTTATATGATTATTCAAATACCGCATAATATCTATCCATTGAAGGGATATATATGCCCCTTGATCCTGTATGGCAACATTCTGTCCACCTATTTGGAGAGTTGCACCATTCTCATAACAGGTCAGATAATTCTCACCATAACCAAGATTCTGAATCTCTATCAGACCTCCGGATATCTTTGTGTAAGTGCTGTGCGCTCCGTATGACTGAACTGTTGCACCCGTTACGCTTCCACCCGTGATGGTCTGTCCGTTAATGACTCCACCATTCAGACGGTCACAAGACATTGTCCCCGATGTAATGAAGTTTGCGACAATACCACCATCCATCGTTGCCGCAACTGTTGGCGGATAATCATCCCAGTCATCGGAAGCTGACGGTCTCGCTTGATAAGCTAACCCGCCAAGATTCCATCTCCACCGCTTCGTAACGTTCTCATCAAGCTCCGCATTCTGGATGACCATTTCTGTAATGTTATCATCGGAATCAGTTACAAATTTGACATATCCGCCCGTGACACCATTCAAGATGGCAAGGGCGTTCTGACGAGCGGCATCTAATATGCTTGATTTGCTCGGGAGATTATCTATCAACTTTTGGGTGCTCTGTGTTTGGCTCGTCAGAGTCCGCCCTGTAACCACATGGCCTGAAAGTGTTATCGTATTTTTGCTTATATCCTGTAAATCCCGCTCAATTTGAGTGAGATATAACCACTGGTCAACTGCGAATGGCTTAGCAATGATCCTGATGCTGTCACCGAGCTTCATGCTGTCCACGTTCTCGATCTCACCAAGGTCAACAGCTTGTACTTCCATTGTGAGCTGTGGCTGTGCATACCGTGTCAGATATGCGGCTGCAAGCGCATTCAAAGTAGCAAGGTCTGAAACGTTATCAAATACCACGCTTTTCGAGTGCCTTCCGTAAGCCGCCACAGATGTATCATCACTGATGGTAGTGCCCTGCAAGCGTGCTGCATAACCCGAATAAACCTCTGTGTCGAGCTCGTCACCATAGGGAGTAAGTACATTGGTCAGATTACCGTAGTCGCTCTCTTTCACGTAATCCAACAAATTATAGCCGTATTCAATATACTGTGATGCCTGCGAGCCATAATCAGAGAGCTTCACAATATCGATATATCTCGTTACAACTCCACCTGTTGTGACCCTTCTAACTTTCAAATAACCATCATCACCGCAGATGCAATTCCGCAGATCGTCAAGGATGCTCCATTCGTACTCAGTCACCCATGAGCATGTATCTGATGATGTCCGTGCCGTAAGATATCCGCATGTGAATTGTCTGTCAGAGGATCTGTTTGTGTTATATGCAGATATTGCCGCTTGAAACCGCTGTGCAAAGGTCTCGTTCGTAATAGCTGCCGGAGTAAGGAATTCATCCCCGAGCCATGCCAGATCCTCAATGCAATACACTTCGATTACTTTGGCAAAATCCGTATGCAGCTCTTTTATCTCACCACGCCAGTATTCTTTCTTATCTTTCAGAATGGTAATGAGTGCACCCTGAGCAATAGAACTGTACAGGGGATTTGTCGGCGGAACCTTGAATGTGAATTCTCCGGCAAGGCCGACTTCTTCATTCAGATTAGTGTCATATATTGCGTATTCTTCTGAGGATGGATAATATAGAATATTGCTCCCAAGATTTACTTGCCACATTATAAAGAACCACCTCTGTATACTATCTGTACCGTTGCAGACCCCGTGAACTCGAGCTCAACTTCATCATCACCACCTACCATGATGGATGGAATGATATTCGTACCCGTTGCGAGCTCATAACTTGAACTGTCAAAAGTAACCTCAAATGTTGCACTCAGCAAGTCTGAGACAACTATCTGAGGAGTGGTAAGCATATGTCCACGAGGAATTGTGATACTTCCCGTGCCGGTGATGGTCACAGCTCCGATCTGGGTGATGACACCTGTCTCGAAGTTGAAGGGGTCCCATAACCACGGCTCCGTTGAACTTAAGACATCATACTTATACGGATCAGCATCAGGCATGTTGAGAGTAAACTGCCCGAGACCTCTGAACCGGTCAAAATCCTCAATGAACGCCCTGCCATACCAATAATATGAAGTATCGTTATCGAGGACCACTTTGCATTTTTTTCCGTGAATGTTATTTCTGAGATTAGATATAACAGCATCCCAATTATTCCGCTCACGGACCCCACCGAGACTAAACGAGAGCTGACGCTTCTTGAATATCGGTCTTCCCGATATAGCTTCTGATGCGTCTATCAGACCATCACGGTAAGGGACATTGATATATGTGGTCTCCATCTGCGGATCAGAAATATAGTTATTATTCCCAAGAGCGAACCCCCAGTCATCCAATGTGTGGAAGGTTTTATTTGTGGATTCCACAATTATAGTCAAACCATTAGAAAGAGCATTCATCTTTTACTACCTCTGATTCCAATAGTGCCAAGTGTTGTATTCATCTGTGAAGCTGTACCACCCACAAGAGCACCGGTGTCCAAAACTAACTGCTGTCCTGTTGCCAGATACGGCAGATACGTTTCAAGCAATGCGGTAAGCTCTGAGGCTCCATTCTGCCCGCCGAGTGGCTGTACAATGGCCTGCCCGTTATTGACAGATAAGAGCTCTGCGCCATTCTCACCGACAACAGCCGTGCCCTGCGTAAGTATTCCGCCAGATTCCAGATAAGGAATATGCACGGGGATAGTAGGTATATGAGGGTGGAATGAACCACCACCGAGCCATTCAGGCATATCAAAACCAATGCCATTAAATCCGGTGATAACCTTGTTGATGCTGTCTATCGTGCCGTTGAGCATACCGATAATGCCATTGAGCGGAGCTTTTGCAAGTGCTTCCAACGCCTTAAATGCTCCCCCAAATATTTCCTTGACACCTTCCCAAGCTCTTTTCCAGTCTCCGGTAAATACTCCACGAATGAAGTTAATGATTCCATCAAATATGGTCTTAACAGCATCCCAAACGTTTTTCACGTTCGCCATGAAAGCATTCATGACATCGCCAAGAGCTCCGAATTGTTCTGTCCAGTCTTTAGTAAAAATGTTCTGGAAGAAGTCATCTACTCTTTGGAGTGCCGCTTGTATTTCATCACCCTTTGTAGCGATAAGCACCACAAGAGTAATGATGGCTGCTATTAACAATGCAATGGGATTCGCCAACAGCCATGAAATAGCTGCTCCTATCTTTGGTATAATGGTCAAAATCGTCCCGACTGCGCTCGTCAGCTTTCCGATAACGATTAACAGCGGAGCTAACGCCGCAACAACCATCAAAACATTAAGGATGGTCTGCTTCTGTGAATCATCCAAACTGTTGAATTTATCCATTAAGCCTTGAAGCTTTTCAATAACGTCCCTTATGACCGGCATCAGCAGATCGCCAAGAGATATGGCGAATTCCTGTACCTGACTTTTTAGGATCTCCATCTGTCCGGAAGCGTTATCCTGCATAGTGGCAGCCATAGCCGCAGCCGCTCCGTCATACTGTTCAAGGATCTCTTTTCCTGATGCCAAAGCCTCATTCAGAGGAATTATCCCGTCTTCTGTCTTTGCGAATGCCTGAGAACTGTTATCAATAGCCTTCGTCAGCTTGTTGTAGTCTTCTTCTGTGGCGTTTGCTATTGCAAGCAAACCAGACATAGCACGAGCTCCACCAAGCATGGCAGCCGCCCTTGCTTTTTCTGCTCCCTCCGCTCCAAATGTCCTCAGATTAAGCTCTTCGAGCTCATCATCATACTTTTTCTGCGTCAGGGTGCCATCTTCAAGAGCCGCATCTAATTGGTCAAGCTGTGCCTCGTAGTCTTCTATCGATACATTGATATTTCCCATTGAATCACGGAGCTGATCCATGATGTCACGGAAAGCATACATCTTGCCCTCATCGTCATACAAAGCAATACCGAGCCTATCCATTGCGTCCGATGATTCTTTTGTGGGCTTAGCCATCCTCTGAAACATGTTTCTGAGAGATGTTCCCGCCATAGATGCTTTTATACCGCTGTTAGCCATTAAGCCAAGAGCAACAGCAACATCCTCCGCAGAATATCCAAGAGATCCCGCAACAGGAGCCGCATACTTGAATGATTCGCCCATCATAGCAACATTGGTATTCGCATTAGATGATGCAGATGCCAATATGTCGGCAAATCTTGCAGATTCCTCCGCAGACATTCCGAAAGCTGTCAACGCATCCGTTACGATGTCGGAAGTGGTCCCGAGCTCTTCACCGGATGCCGCTGCAAGATTCATGATCCCGTCTATGCCTTCAAGCATCTGTTCGGTTTTCCATCCCGCCATAGCCATATAGTTAAGGGCTTCTGCCGCATCAGATGCTGTGAACTTTGTAGTAGCTCCCATCTCACGAGCTTTGTCCCTTAATGCGTCAAACTCTTCGCCTGCCGCACCGGATACAGCCGCAACTTTCGACATAGATGCATCAAAATCCGCTGTGGTTTTTACAATGCCTGTCAGAGCACCGGCAGCCGCACCGGAAACATATTTCAAGCTCTTCCCTGCTGATTCGATTTTACTTCCGACACCTTTGAGCTTTTCGCCTGCTGCCGACATAGCTTCAAAAGCTGTTTTGGCACTTCGAGCCTGTTTTTCAAGCTGTTTTAATTCATTCTCACATGATACGATCTCACGGGTCAGAGCATCATATTGCCTTTGTCCCTCTTCTGTTGACATATCAACATTCTTCTGAGCTTCCTTGAGGGTGTCGAGCTTTGTCTTTGTCTCGGAGATGGCATCCGTCAAAAGCTTCTGCTTCTGCGCCATAAGCTCCGTGTTTGTAGGGTCGAGTTTCAGGAGCCTTTCAACATCTTTGAGATCCTTTTGGGTCTGTCCGATGCTTTTATTAACGCTTGATAGGGCTTTAGTAATGCCGCTTGCATCAGCTCCTAATTCTATTGTTATGCCACGCACTTTTGTAGCCATATCAGTCTCCTAAGTCCAATTCCCCACGGAAGAATGCAGCCATAGATCCCGCAGGAGCTTTCTTGTCATATTTCTCATGATCGTTGCCTTTTTCGGTAATCATGTCATAGACCATACCCATAGTCAGCTCATCAAGATCCTCTGTGGAAAGCCCGAGCTCCGCACACCTCAGCATGAAGATGGCTCCATTCGGCTCCCTATCTCGAGGAGCTATTTTTTTTTAGGCTGTGATGTCTGCAAATTGTTAAGCTGCCACAAGTCCAAAATCTGCGGGAGGATCTCCCAAATGGAAAACATCCCGAAAGTATCGAGCCATTCATCGGCCGTTTTTTCCGGCATATCTGGAGTAGCTTGCTTCGCCATCACAAAAGCCGCATTCTCAAATATCGTTAGATCCTCGATAGATAAATTGTCTACCGTATCGGGATCTTTCTTCCGTGCATCTTTTACTCTTTTATATGATTTTGACAATGAATTCATGTCCTGAATGAGATCCCGCATAAGCAGACCTCTGTATAGTCTGGGTGTTCGTGCCGTAGCACGGAATTTCACTTCCCGCCCATCTATCTCGATAACTTTATCCATTTTGTATTTCCCTTCTTATGTTCTCAATTAGCTCCTTTTCTGCCGCTTCTGCGACCGGAGCAATATGAGGAAACGCCCTCGTTCTTCCGCCATTCTGTTTGGCGTGTCCCTTCTCTAACAAATGAGTAAGCTGATAATGGTCTTTGTTATGAACAATAGACATAGGATTCTTCTTCCGTTTCTTCTCATTCTTAACGGTCCATCCTCTGTTATACTCATTCCATGATCCGTATTGACCACTACCCGCAGGATGAGCAGAGCGGAGCTTTTTTACAGCATTTTTTGCTGTCTTCTTAACTCCGCTCTCACAGTCTGCATCTGTTGCATCAGCGAATTCGTTCATTATTCGATTAACTTCCTTTGCCAGATCGTCAACAGATATTTTTTTGCTCATCTTTGCCTCTTACGTTGTTGTTGAAACAGGGATATAAGGAGCTGTATGCCATGAAGCCTTTACTCCGTCCGGAGTGGTTGATGTGGTCATGGACATTACCCTGCCATTCTGCAGAGGAGCAGCCGAAACAGTAAGCGTCTGTGTTACGGGTGTCTTGCTATCCTCTATGGTGTTGAGCTCCTTAGTGGGTCTCGTAGCTGTGCAGTTATACAGTACGAACTTTGTGCCGACCTGATCGCCATCCTCTTCAAAGGTCATAGCGAATGACTTAGCCTCTATGGAAGCATTCTCACACATAACCCCGTTTGCATCGGGAATCTGTCCAAAGATCTTCTCATAGAATGCTTCGGGGATGAGTGCAAGGGTAAGATCGCCCTCATATCCGTTATTTGCTGCACTCTGGTAATAAACGATATTATCAGCGTAGAATTTGTTGATGTCT
>Ga0310786_10003822_pt1 | contig 21487 bp, 15 predicted proteins | sample AusTroGonzalo_MG_FD_203881 | JGI IMG/M metagenome (GOLD analysis project Ga0310786, IMG submission 203881) | Bovine rumen microbial communities from tropical cattle in Woodstock, Queensland, Australia - Gonzalo_03 (v2) (version 2) | ecosystem: Host-associated > Mammals > Digestive system >...
CCCATGGCACCCGCATGGTGATTCCTATCTTGGGCGGGACCTTCTCCGGGCCCAACATGAGGGGCGAGATTCTCAGCGGTGGTGCTGATTATCAGTTGGTTGACCAGGAACGCGGCCGGAACGAGATTGAGGCCATCTACTCCATCAAGACCGACGACGGTGTCAATATCCACATCCGCAACTGCGGCCTGATCACGATGAACCGCGGCGAGAACGGCGCACCGGGCTTCTATTTCCGCACGGCACCGAAGTTCGAAGCGCCGCAGGACAGCCCCTACGACTGGCTCAACAACGCCATCTTCGTCTGCATGCCCGGCCAGGCCACCGACTGCATCTGCCTCCGCGTCTGGAAGGTGCTCTAATCGGGTCCATGAAAATCATCGACAGCAAGAAAGACTTCTACGACTATCTGTCCGGGGTTTACGGGATGGACGAACTCGCCGTGTATGACCGGCGGGGGTCGATGACATGGGCGCAGTACAAGGAGCGGTTTCAGCTGTTCATCGACACCAAACGGGTCAAGGACGATATCTTTATTCCCCTCAAGAAAAGCCGTTGGTGGCGTCCGCATCGGCGGTTTCTGTGCGTGGAGGCAGGGAAACGGCAGTTTCTGATTATGGCCGAGCGGGTTGTGCCCAAGGAAACCTCGGAGGAGGTGGAGATACGGCTGTCAATGCTGGGGTCGCGGACTGTGGAGGAGAAGCATTCCAAGGCGCCCTTGGCGGTCTTCGAGTGCATGATGTACTGGAGCCCCTTCGACCGCAAGCAGGCATTGGACTGGTCGGCGATGCGCTACTGGAAGAACTACCCCCGCTACAACGACACGACGGAAGAAGCCCTCGTTGAAAACCCCATCTTGGACGGATCCTTCATGGCGGCAATGATACCCGCCGATGACATCTGGAAGGCTCTGTACGAGTACCTCATGTCGCTGAATGACAAGCCTATCATCGACAACCGCCCCGACGACCTAAAGATCGAGGCCGCCGGTTTCGACACGAAAACCAGTTTCCGAAAACTATAACCTCCATGAAACACCTGAAAACTATTCTCTGCGTCGCGACCGCCCTTGTGGCCGTCTGCGCCTGCACGCCTTCTGACCCGCTTATCGTCCGGACGAAAGCCGGACTGGTCAAGGGCATTGAGGAAGAGGGCACATTGGCCTTTAAAGGCATCCCCTATGCTACCGTGGAACGCTTTATGCCGCCGCAGCCGGTTACCAAGTGGGATACCGTCATGGTCTGCGACCATTTCGGGCCGATGGTGATGCAGGGGAACGGACGGCGCGAGCTGCCGGACAGCATCATGTCGGAGAAGAACTCCTGCGTGCTGAACGTATGGACGACGGACACCAAGGCCTCGAAGCCCGTGATGCTGTGGATCCATGGGGGCGGGTTCGATTCGGGGTCGGCCGCCGGCAATCCCGGCATGGGCCTGGCCAAGCAGGATGTGGTGGTCGTGAGCCTCAACCATCGGCTTAATATCCTTGGTTTCATGAACCTTTCCACCTTCGGGGAGAAGTACAAGCACTCCGGAATGGTGGGAATGCTGGACATCGTGCAGGCACTGGAGTGGATCCGGGACAACATCAAGGCCTTCGGCGGCGATCCGGCCAATGTCACCATCTTCGGTGAGTCCGGCGGTGGCGGCAAGGTCGGCACCCTGATGTGCATGCCAGCCGCCAAGGGGCTTTTCCACAAGGCCATCATCATGAGCGGCACCATCCTCAACGTCAATACCAAGGCGATGACCGAGGAACTCGGCCGCGCCGTCGTGGAGCAGCTGGGCATCGGCCCGGACGAACTGGACAAACTGGCCGAAGTGCCTTACGGTGAACTGGTTGCGGCCGGGCAACGGGCCATGGCCGCGAGCATCGGCACCCGGTCCCCCGGTGCGCCGATGATGTGGGGCTTCGGCCCCGCCCCCGACGGAGAAGTGCTTCTGCAGCAGCCCTTCCAGCCCGATTTTGCCGATATCTCCTCGGACATCCCGCTGATGATCGGCACCACCTTCAACGAACTCCAGCGCTGCGCCTACGGCACGCCGATGACGCTGGATGAAGCCAAGAAATTGCTGGAACCTACCTTCGGCGACAGGGTCGATGAATACGTAGCCGCCTTTGCCGAAGCGTGGCCCGACTACACCCCGCAGGACCTCCTTTCCATCGACATGATGTTCCGTCCCAAGACCTTGATTACCGCCGATAAGATCGCGACCTCACGCAAGGCCCCGACCTACATGTACATGTTCACCTGGAAATCCCCGGCGGATCAGGGTTCGGTCCATGGCTACGAGCTGAACTTCTGTTTCAATACGCCCAACCTCCACGGCCGCGTGCTCCCCGAGCCGTCCGACGCCGACTGGAAACTGGCCGAAAACATGAGCCGCAGCTGGGCGAACTTCGCCGCCACCGGGAATCCCAATGTCGACGGTCTCCCGGCATGGCAACCCTACACCCCCGAGAACGGCGAGTGCTTCATCTTCAACTACGAATGCCGCGTACGCAATAACTTCGACCGTCCGCTGCAGGGCATCCTGAACGACTGCTGCTTCAAGCAGCTCGATGAGTTCAACCGGAGCAAAGAACAGTAATCAGCGGCCGTGTGTCGCCTCATGGATCATGTCCAGGAAGGTGTCCACGATGGCCTTCTGCGCATATCCCTGCTTGTAGCGCGAACCTAGCACTTCGAAAACCTGGGCGCCATAGGACTCATCGTCCGGAATATAACCGCCCCAGTCGCTGTGGCCGTCGGCCACGGTCGTCATGATCGTGTAGGCATAGGGAGACTTGCTCTTCAGGTCCATGGCAATCTGGTTGTACACCTCCCCCGCGACTACGCACACGGGGATTTCATCGAGCATCAGCAGGCCTAACTCGAGCTTGATCGGATCGGCGTCCTCATACTCGCCCGCATAGCCGGCGCGGTCGCCACCGTTGGTCTGGCGGCGGCCCGGGCAGCTGATGACCCGGCGCGTGCAGGACAGCGTGACATCCGTCTCGAAACGGCGCATCATCATGATGACGTACTTCACCTCCTCGCCGAGCAGCTGTCCATAGCTCTCCGCCATTTTCTTCTGCTCCTCCATCAGGCGGTGCACCTCAGGGTCGTTGCGGTCCAGGCCGACGCCACCCGGAGGCATCCGGTTGGAGATGTCCTCGCCCCGCTTGGCGTAATCCGCGATGCGGATGTCGCGCAGGTCGAAGGTCTGCTGGAAATAGAGCGGATTCTGGTCCCCAGCGGCGCCGGAGGCGAAAACTGCCACGAAATCATCGCCATAGCGGCTTTCGATGTACTTCTCGGACTGCCCCGGGAAGTCGCCGGTAATCATGTCCAGCTGACCGGTAATCACCGCATGCATCGCGTAGTTGTAGTAGGTCGCGATCGGCTTGCCCTCCAGGCTTTCGAAATAGATGACGGCGACGGTCTTGTCCGACTTGCCGTCATAATCGGGGCCTTCCCACCACGTTCCGCGTTCGGGGTCGAATAAATCGCGCTTCACGTTCAGGTAGCTCACGCCGCTGCCGTAACCCACCTTCGCGGGAACCATGTTCTCATAGGCCTTCCGGACCGCCTGATATGTCCGCTCGATCAGTTCGTCCTGAGGAACGGTGCCGGTTGAATGACAGTGCGTGCCGTTGTAGATGATGTTTCCCGGATGGATGCCGAGGTCTTTCTCAAGCCGCTCGTTGACGGCGTCGATGACACGCTGGTTGGTGTTCCCGTCCACATTGGCCAGGCCGGCTATAGTCTGTCCGTTCGTAAAAACGATGGCTCTCACATGCGTGTGGTCCAGGACGCCGTACGAATTCCGCCCGAGCTGGTCATCGGCGGGGGTGACGTCCACCTTGGCCGCGCCGGCCAGCAGCTGGCCGCGGACGGGGGCCGCCGCGAACGCCTGGACGCAAAGCATCAGCGCGGCGCTGGCGACAACGATGAGTCTGATTCTTCTATTCATTTTTTGTTCAGGAAGTTACAATTGTCGAGGAAGTTGTACATCAGCGTCGTCCAGATGTAGACCGACTGCCCGTTGTCGCGATATCCGAACCCGTGGAACCCTCTCATAAAAGAATGAACCTCTAAAGGCTGTCGGGTCTTGTTCCAGGCGTTGTAGAGCGCGGGCATGTCTCCGAATCCATTTGCGGAAGAGGCCTCGGAAGTGCTGGCCGCCAGAAAGAGCGGCATCGGATCGGCCGGAACCTCGGACTCGAACCACGCCGGATAGATCATCCCGAGGAAGTCGGGGCGGCTCATCTCGTCGTGGTCGAGCGCAACGTGGTAGACGATGTTGCCGCCCGCAGAGAAGCCGATGATCCCGATCGCGTTAGGATTGACGCCGTACTTTTCCGCATTCTTGCGGATGTAGGCGATCGCTACCCGGCCGTCATTCCAGGCCATGCTACGGTCGTAGCCCTGCTCCTCGGCGATTTTGGCGTGTTTCTCCGTAAGTTCCCGCATACGGGCGTCACGTCCCTGGTTGCCATAGGAATGGTCCACGACATATTTCATCTCCTCATAGTCACCGCCAGAGAAGGCGATTCGGTATTTCAGGACGAAGGCTGCGATTCCGTGAGCGGCGAACCACTTCGCGACATTAGGCCCTTCCTGATGCCAGGACAAGGCCGTAAACCCGCCGCCGGGACAGACCACGATCGCCGCGCCGGTTTCAGTGCCTTTCGCGGGAAGGTATGCCCACAGTTCGGGATTGACGACGTTAACGATGCATTCGCCCACCTCGCCGGGGTTCATGGGAGTGGTATATTCGAAAAGCGTTTCCTCCTGGGTCCATTTTTCGGAACCGGGAGCCGGACCGTCGTAAAGACGGATCTTCTCGGCCTGTGCAAAGACACTGGTCGCGCACAGGACAAAAGTGAATGAAGTGATGATCCTTTTCATATTCCACTATCTTTGAGGTGCTCCCTGCCGCGGCGCGCCGGGGGCGCCGCGCTGGCCGCGCATGCGGTTTACGGCCTCATACTGTCCCGGACGGACGGTATCGAGCCAGTTGGCGTCGGTACGGGGCTTCAACGACCGTTCCACGCTGTGCATCTTGATGTCCTGGCCGCCGAGGACGATCCGGTCCATGAACGAATCGATCTCATTCCAGAACCATTTCAACGGCAGGAGGGCCATGCAATGGTCGCCGCCGGCGTACTCGAAGAGCATGTACGGGACGTCCATCGCATAGAGCTGCCGGCTGACGTAGTACGGACCGAAGCCGTGACGGGCGGGGCCGCGCTCCACATCGAAGGTCACGGTAGGGTCGGCCGAACCGTGGAAGAAACACATGGGGCACGGCTTCTTTTCCCATTTGAGTTCGGTGTCGTTCTCTCCCGTCAGATAGACGGCACCCGCCATGGGAATCACGCCGGCATAGTTGAAACCCTCGGGAAGGTTGTCCTTCGCGATCTGGTTGCCGGTGCAGATGTAATACTCGGCGTTCATGCTGTTGATCGCGCCGGCGCTGCTGCCGCTGATGACGATTCTTCCGGGGTCGATGTTGTACTCGTCCGCATGCCGGACAAGCCAGCTTGTCGCCGCATAAATGTCCTCGACGCCGATGTCGATCGAGTACTGGAAAGGATTATACCCCTCCGGAGGGGTCATGAGCGGTTTCCCGTCCCTGCCGCGGGCGGAACCGAGGCGATAGTCTATCGCAACGCAGACCCAGCCTTTCTCGCAGAGATGGTCATAAAGCGGATTGCAAAGAGCGTCGATCCGGGAACCCATCGCCCAGGCGCCGCCGAATGAATAAATGAACACCGGGCGCTTGCCTTCGGTCTTCTGGTCCTTGAACTGATAGATGTCCATCAGGATGGGCTTGCCGTCGCGGACGACAAACTCTACCGTCGACCTATCCGCCTTGGATTCAATCTGAGGGTCCTTTGATTTTCCGAGTAAAAAAAGAACGGGTACTTCCAGACGCGAAGCCCAGGACCCTTCGACATGGGAATGGCCCGGGTAAACTTTGCTGACATAGTGGGCGTCGTCCCAGCCCGCCTCCCGGAACATTTTGTCCAGGCGGTCCTGATACTTGGGGTACTGGGCATCAAGGGTCTGGTCGCCACGGTCCATGTAGATCTTGGCGCCATTGGGCTTGAGCGTCGCCTTCAGGTAGTCGACGTAACACTGGTTTGCGGCATCGACGGACTCTTCCTCCGCACCGTAATTGGTGATGTAGAGGACGGAGTGGGTCGAGAGACACCCCGCACCGCCGAACACTTCCGGATACTTTGCGACGGCATAGGAGGAGATCAGGCCGCCCATGCTCGACCCCATGTGAAAGGTGTGGTCCCTGTCCGTGAGTGTCGAGTAGGTCTTGTCGATGAAGGGTTTCAGCTCTTCGACAAGAAACTTGAGGTAGTTGTTGCCGAGGAGGTCTTCCCCGCCCATTCTCTTGCTCTCCGCATACTCCTTCAACGCGGGAGAATAGCGGTCGAAGACATCCTGGGGGAAGTATTCCTGACTCCTCGTACGGGAGGCGTTGGCAACCCCGACGACGATGCAGTCCTGGATCTTCCCCTCCCCGAGAAGGCGGCCAAAGACTTCGTCGACGCACCATTCCTGGTGGTTGAACATCTTTTCAGCGTCGAAAAGGTTCTGGCCGTCGCTCATATAGACGACGGCGTACTTCTTCTGCGCCGAGTAGTTGTCCGGAAGCCAGACATAGACGTTTCGAGGCGTGACAAGTCCGGCGTCGGATTTAAACCCCGGGTAGAAATCGAGGCGTCCCGCCGAGACGTTGGGTTTGTCGGGGTTCTCCTGGACGGGCTGCCTGGCGCCACCTTCCGTTTGCATTTGTCGTCCGCTTCTCATACGGTTCAACATCTCGACCATCTCGGAGAAGTTCATGGGCTGTTTCTTCTCCCTCCGCTCGGCATCGGCGGCGACCTTGCGGCGGTCCGCTTCGTCGGAAGGAAGGGTGTAGAACGCCTGCTTCTTGAGTTTCAAGGATTTCTTCAGCGCGTCCACGAGAATCCGCTCCATATCGTCGTAGATGTTGACGGCGGGGTGGATTCCGTCGTAGGAAGAGTCGTCGTCCAGACCTTTCTCGGCATTGGCGAGCGGAGTGAAGTAGTCCACGTATGTTACGTTCTTTTGCGTGTCCGCGTAGGCCTTCAGGCGTGCGTTGAAAGCTTCGATGATGGAGCCTGCGTCGATGTCAGGAAGGATCATGTAGTGCGCACAAGGCGTGATGGAGCAGAGGAGGACCTTGATACCGGCGGCCTCCGCCAGCTCGCACATCGCTACAATGTTATCATAGATGGTCTGGTCGGGATAATAGGCTTGGGAAGCCATGTTCTGGCAGAGATCGTTGGTTCCTGCCATGATCGCAACGGCCTTGGGCTGGAGACGGATGACATCCTGCTTGAAGCGGGTAAGCATCTGGCTTGCGGTCTGACCGCTGATTCCGCGGCCTGCGAAGTTGTTCTTCTCGAAGAAGTCGGGGTCGTTGTCGTACCAGAAGTCGGTGATCGAGTCGCCCATCAGCACCAGGAGCGGGGCCTCGGTCAACGCAGCGTTCTTCTCCTCGTATCGCCTGAAGTTGGGCCAGTCCTGGGGACCCCTCTGCGGCTGGGCGAACGACAGGGCGGACGAAAGGATGGCAACGAGGAAGAGTATTCTCTTTTTCATAGCTTTATAGGTGTTTAATCTCTTCAGGGATGGGTGGCATGGCACCACTCTGCGTGCAGACGTAGGCGCTCACGTTCACGGCAATCTGGTGTGCTTCGCCCACGGTCTTCCCGGCCAGGATGCAAGCGACGAAAGCCCCGGTAAAGGAATCTCCCGCACCCACGGTGTCGGCCACCTGGACCTTAGGAGTCGTCAGGTAGGACATTCCGTCAGCATGGAACACATAGCTGCCAATGGCGCCGCAAGTGAGGATGAGCATCTTCAGGGAATACATGTCAATGAGTTTGCGGCAGGTATCTTCGAAGCCGAGCCCGGCAATGCCGAAAATCTGGGCCACCAGGACGATTTCCTCTTCGTTGATCTTGAGGATGTCGGCCTTCTTCAAGGATGCTTCCAGAACATCCTTGCTGTAGAACTGCTGACGCAGGTTGATGTCGAAGACCTTCAGGCAGTCCGCCGGAACGGCGTCCAGGAACCAGCCGATGGTCTCCCGGGAAACGGCGCTTCGCTGAGCCAGCGAGCCGAAGCAGACGGCCTTGGTATCGGCAGCGATGGCGACCAGCTCCTTGGTGTAAGGAATGTTGTCCCAGGCCACGCCGGTCTTGATTTCGTACTGGGGAACGCCCTGCTCATCCAGGGACACCTGTACGGTGCCGGTGGGCTCCTCCACGCGATCCATGTGATAGTGGAGACCGTGCTCGTCCAGGGCATTGATGGTCTCCTCGCCCAAGGCATCCCGGCCTACGGCGCTGATGGCCAAACCGTCCAGGCCGAACTGGGACACGTGGTAGGCAAAATTGGCGGGTGCTCCGCCCAGTTTCTTTCCGGTAGGGAAAACGTCCCAAAGGACTTCTCCGATTCCAACGATAAATTTTGCCATACTATTTTGCGACTTTTGGGAAATAGAAGAAAAGATAGATCACGCCAAGGGTCATCACGGCAACGGCTCCAACCTGGCCGACGGCATCGGAGGCAAAACCCATCAGGAGCGGGAACACCGTGCCGCCGAAAAGGCCCATGATCATGAGACCGGAGACCTCGTTCTGTTTCTCGGGAACGGCCAGGAGGGCCTGCGAGAACACGATGGAGAAAATGTTGGAATTGCCGAAACCAACCAGGGCGATGGCCACGTATAGGATAGCTTTGGTAGTACCGAAGAAGAGGCCGCACATGGACAGGGCCATAAGGATGACACTGAACAAGAAAAACTTCTTGTGGCTGAACCTGGAAAGGATGAAAGAGCCCGACAGGCATCCGATGGTACGGAAGATAAAGTACAGGCTAGTGGCAAAGCCAGCCTCGGTAAGGCTCATCCCCAGGCGTTCCATCAGAATCTTGGGAGCGGTGGTGTTGGTGCCCACGTCAATGCCCACGTGGCACATGATGCCCAGGAAGCTGAGCAGCACGATGGGCATGCCCAGGAGTTTGAAGCAGCCGGCAAAGGACGTGGCCTTATCCGGAGTGGCCTCGCGCTCGATGGGCGTCACGAGCAGAAGGACACTGGCCAGGATACCGATAATCATATACACCGGGAACAGCACCCGCCAACCGAGACCCCAGGACGGCATGGCTGCCGTGGCGCCCCACATGGCGATGTAAGGGGCCATGAAGGAGGCAATGGCCTTCACGAACTGACCGAAGGTCATGGTGCTGGCCAGGGAATCACCCTTGATGATGTTGGTGATGAGCGGGTTCAGCGAAGTCTGCATCAACGCGTTGCCGATGCCCAGCAGGGAGAAGCTCACTAGCATGAGACCGTAACTCTCCCCGAAAACGGGCAGAAGCAGAGACACCACCGTAACAATCAACGAAAGGATAACTGTATTCTTGCGTCCGATCTTGTTCATGAGCATGCCGGTGGGCACCGAGAAGATGAGGAACCAGAAGAACACCAGCGACGGGAAGATGTTGGCCGAGGCGTCGGAGAGGCCCAGGTCGGCCTTGACATAGTTGGAGGCGATGCCCACGAGGTCTACGAATCCCATGGCGAAGAAGCAGAGCATCACCGGCAGAAGTTGTATCTTTTTGTTCATGGCTGTCAGAATTTGAAGATGGCGGCCGACACCGGGGAGATGCTCACGACATCGCCCTTCTTGGTCTGCTTATAGGTGCATTTCTGATAGCTTCCGCCGATGAGTTCGGGCTTGGAGGCCTCGGCGGGAAGCGTGACTTTCACGGTCTTGCCAGACGGGTTAAGCACGACGTAGCAGCGTTCGTTTCCGAGCTTGCGCTCATACACCATCGGATAGGGCTGGTCCAGGGAACTGACCAGACGCCAGGAAGCATCGGCACCCAGGGCGGGAACCTTCTTGCGGAGCCGGAGCAAGGTGCGGACATACCGGAGCAGGGAGTTCGGGTCGATTTCCGCCTTCTCCACCGTCATCCGGCCCGGGTCCGGATCCTGCGGGATATAGATCTTGTCGATGGGAGCCGTCGAGAAACCCGCATTGGCCGTGCCGTCCCACAGCATCGGGATGCGGCAGCCGGCCCGGAAGCCGGAGCCTTCGGTGGAAGGGGCGGCAGGATTCTGCTTGAGACCGATTTCGTCACCGTAGTAGATGAACGGCACACCCGGCATCGTCAGGAAGAAGGTCATCGCGACCTTGAGTTCTTCCGACTTGGTGCGGCCTTCCGTGCACACGCGGTTGAAATCATGGTTGCCCGTGGGCATGCACACATAGCCTTTTCCCTTGACGGCATCGTACTGATAGGTGTAGAGGTCGTACCATTCCTTCAAGCCACCGTTGCCCGCCACGTCGAAGTAAGGCGTCGCCTTCGTAGCGTTGGGGCCAAATCCCCGCTGGCCGAAAAAGAAGAGCGACGAGTAGTTGTAGCGACCGTCGTGGCAGAAGAAATCAAGGTCGAAGCCCGCCTCGATGGACTGCGCGGGATTGAACCATTCGGCAATCAGCACGCCCTCGGGATACTCCGCGCCGAACCATTTCATCAGGTCCTCCTTCCACAGTCGGATGGTTTCCGACTTGTCGGGATCATTCTTCACCAGACTCGCCGCCATGTCCACGCGGAAACCGTCCACGCCCTTGTCCATCCAGAAGGACATGATATTCTTGAGCTCCCGGCGCATCGCCATCGGCCCGGGCGCATCCACCGCCTGCTCCCACGGATGGGCGGGATCGGGATTCGCGAAACCGAAGTTCAGCGCAGGCTGCGTGTCGAAGAAATTCTTGATGTAGTAGGGCCCGCGCGGCGCATCGGTCGCCACGAACTTGCTCAAGAGCGAGGCACCCGCGCTCATCCGGACGGCGTCGTCCAGCGACCCGCCGGTGCCGGAACGCGCGGACGGATCCTCAGGCTTGAAGGTCGGCCAGATGTAATAGTCCGAATACCGCAGGTTCGGCGCCTCCTTGGACTGGAGGAACCACTCGCACTGGTCCGAAGAATGGCCCGCCACCAGGTCCATCACGATCTTGATGCCGCGCGCATGGGCCTTCTCAACTAGTTCCACCAAGTCGGAATTGGTGCCGAAGCGCGGGTCCACCCGGTAAAAGTCAATGATGTCGTAACCGCCGTCCGTCCAGCCCGATACGTACACCGGATTGAGCCAGATGGCCGTTACGCCGATGGACTGGATATAGTCCAGGCGGGAAATGATGCCCGGGATATCGCCGATGCCGTTCCCGTCAGTGTCCTGAAAGGACGACGGATAAATCTGGTAGAACACGGCATCGCTCAGCCAGCTCGGCTGCGCCGGATTCTGCGCCGACACACCTGCCGCTGCCATAACGCACGCAAGCGCGCAAGTCAAAAATCTGTTTTTCATAGTCGATTATTTATTGGCGACGCTTCAGCGGAGCGCCCATCGCAGAGGCGTCCTCGGAACCGTCTTCGCTTAGGTCAAAGACCATAAATTCCGGATTGTCAATCGTATAAGGAATCCAGCCAAGGCCGGGGTCTCCCGTCTTGGCGAAGTTGGTCCAGCAAGAAACCACATGTTCGGCCAAGTCCCAGTCCGCCTGGGTGAACGGCCGGTCGCCGCGGTCCAGCGACTTGAACATATACCAGAGTTCGGAGGAATGGAACGCGCCCTTCATGTCGTGCGAGCCCGCCTCGTCGTCCGGCAGGGCGTGGGCAAACTGATAGGCATAGACCGGCTTGCCGGCGGCGTTCCGGAGTTCGCAGAAACGGCGGATGCCCATTTCGGAATCGCCCAGATCATCCCGTGTATAGCCGATCATATAGGGAATGTCCTTGATCCGTCCTTCCAAGGCCGCCGCGTCGAAACTTTCCGTAGAAACATATCCGTCGATGACGGGTCTGGCGGACATCCGGAAAGGAGTGCCGGTCTCGGCGGCATACCGGTCCGCCAGGGTGAAGATTTCCTCGGTGGAAGCAGCGCGCATCTTCTCCAGAGTATCATAGCCGGCCCAGTCGAAAACGCCCTTCACGGAATTGCCGATGAGGTCGATCGCCGGGGCTGCGGGCTGCGCGGGGGCGGGCGCTCCGGCCGGAGGCACGTTCACGCCGCCACCGCTCTGGATGATCGCCTTCTTGATCAGATCGCCCGTCAGCGGCGAGGAAACGAGCGCCTTGACACTGCCGGCGCCGGCGCTTTGGCCCAGAATCGTGATGTTGTCCGGATCGCCGCCGAACGCGGCAATGTTGGCATGGACCCATTTGAGTGCGGCAATCTGGTCCAGGAGGCCATAGTTGCCGGAAACATGATTCGGGCTCTCTTCCGTCAGGAACGGATGGACCAGGAAACCGAAGACGCCGAGGCGGTAGTTGATCGTGACCAGGACGACGCCCTTTTCGGCCCAGACCTTGCCGTCGAATTCGGGCTCATAGCCCCAGCCGCCGGTGTAGGCGCCGCCGTGGATCCACATGGCCACCGGAAGTTTCTTCTCCGGCTTGCCCGGAGCGGGGGTCCATACGTTCAGGTACAGGCAGTCCTCGCTGAATTCCGGGTCCTCCCAGTAGAACTCGCTGGTCCAGGGGTTGCTGGAGTCATGATTGACCTGCACCGAACCCGGGCCGAAAGTATCTGCCATCTTGACACCCTCCCAGGGAATGACAGGCTGGGGCTCTTTCCAACGCAGGTCCCCGACAGGCGGGGCGGCGAAAGGAATGCCCTTGTAGATAAAAACACCTTTGACGGAAGATTCGACTCCCTGGATCTTTCCGCCCTCTATTTCCAGGACGGGATTGGCGGGGCTGCACCCTGCCAGCGCGGCGGTCAGGACGACGGCCGAAAGAATGGTTTTAGCGCGCATAATGTCAAGTAGTCAGTGAGTTACTCCTTGTAAAGATATGGACAATGTTTGTTTCTTGCAAAATGTTTTCTAATTTTGCTCTTGCTAACTAATAACCACAAAACCATGAACATCATTCTTACTTTGCTCTTCGGCGCCATCGCCGGTTGGCTGGCCGGTTTCTTTGTCTGGAAGGACAAGGGTGGTCTCATCTGGAACATCATCATCGGTCTTCTCGGCGGTGTAGTCGGCGGCTGGCTGCTCGGTAAGATCGGCGCCGGCGGTTCCTTCTGGGCTGAGTGGTATGGCCAGATCCTCAGCGCCCTCATCGGTGCGGTGATCCTTCTGTGGGTCTGGAACTTCATCAAGAAACTGTTCAAGAAGTAAAGACTTCCGGAACAAGATTTTAAACGTCTCCGTCCTTGCCGACCGCAGGGACGGAGGTGTTTTTTTGGAGGAGGTGGTCCGGATTTTGCATAAATTGTCTGCATAAAATTCAAAACGACTATGAAAGCACGAAAATTCCTTGCCTTGGCAAGCACACTTCTTATTGTGATCGCAGGCTTCACTTCCTGCAACAAGGACAATCCCAAGGACGGCGAACGGATGCTCGGCAAATATGAAATCCAGGATGCCAACAGCCCCATCAAGTCCATTGAACTCACTTCCGACGGAGAATACATCGTCACCAAGAACCCCGCAGTGACCAAGGCGGGCGAAGACCTGGACCTCGACGACGTCTGGGTGTACGGTAACTTCACCTTTGTCAATGGCGCCTATGTTCTTCAGGGATTCGGCCAGGTCATCATCAACCTGTTGGGCGACAGCAAGGCCGAAGTCTCCATCGACAGCGGCGGCTGGGATCCGTTTACGGTCAATGCCAGCATTGCCTCCACTGTCAAGGAGACGAAGATCAACAAGAACCTCTGCCGTCACTGGGTGTTCAAGAGCACTCACTTCTCCCTCGCCTACAACGACATCTCCTTCCTGAAATTCGATCTGGACGGCTGCAACTTCTCCAGATGGCTCCAGGAAACCGGCGACCAGAATACCAATGAGAATCTCGACGAGGAGTGCACCGGTCTCATCTTCACGGAATCCGGCACCTATGCGGTCGTCTATGGCAACGGAAAGATCAACGTCGGCTCCTGGTCCTGGGAAAACAGCGAGGACGGTTCCCTCAAATGCGAATGGAGCACCCAGTACCAGTCCTTCTTCAAGGACTACCGTTTCCAGGGTTCCCTCGTCGTCGATGTCGAGGAAGGCGATCCCGCCACCTGCACCATCACCCGCTCCTTCGAGAGCACGATGGAAAAGTATCACCTCCTCACCGGCGTTTCCTCCCACAGCTTGAGCACGACCCTCATCTACACCCTGACGGAGTACAAGTAACCTCCTGAAATAATCAGTATCAGATGATTGACGGATTTTTCCTATTTTTGTGGAAAGGTCCGTCAATCGTTTGATATGAAGAAGAATACGTTATTCAGCCTGGCGGCGGTCGCCGCCGGCGTCGTCCTTGCCGTCTGCTGCTCGCCAGCCGGACAGAAAACTGGCCCCTGTGACATCTATGCGCAAGGCGGCTCTCCCTGTGTAACAGCCCATAGCACCACGCGTCTGCTCTATTCCCGCTACAAGGGACCGCTCTATCGTGTGGAGCGAGATTCCGACGGAGCGGCCATCGACATCCGGGCTACCAAGGACGGTTATGCCGATGCGGCGGCGCAGGACGCCTTCCTCGCCGGGACGGTAGGTCGCATCACCGTGATCTATGACCAGTCCGGTATGGGCAATGACCTGCTGCCCGCGCCTCCGGGCACCTTCAAGGGTCCTGACAAGGGCGGCTTCAACAATCCCGCTCTGGCCGATATGGCGCCCGTGCTGCTGGACGGCCACAAGGTCTATGGCGTGTACATCATGCCGGGAATGGGCTATCGCTGCAACGACGCCCGGGGGCTCGCTGTCGACGACGAGCCGGAAGGCATGTATTACGTGATTGACGGAACCCATTTCGACAGTGGCTGCTGCTTCGACTATGGCAACTCTTCCACCAACGGCCGCGCCGTGGGCACGGGCACGATGGAAACTACGTATTACGGCACCTCCACCGCCTGGGGCCGCGGAAACGGCGAAGGCCCGTGGATCATGTCCGACATGGAAGCGGGGCTGTTCTCCGGCTATGGCGCCAAGCAGAACGACGTCCCTTCCATCGACAGCTGGCGTTTCGTGTCGGTCTATGTCAACGGAGGCGGCGGGAATCAATGGGATCTCCGGGGAGCAGATGCGGCGCAGGATTCCGTGACGACCTTCTATAGCGGCGTTCGGCCCGGGACCCCGGACAGCGACGCCTATTATCCTATGCATAAGAAAGGCGGCATGTTGCTGGGGAACGGCGGCGACAACGGCAACGGCTCCGCCGGTACTTTCTACGAGGGCGTGATGACCGTCGGCTATCCGTCCGACGAGACCATCGCCGCCGTGCAGAAGAACATCGCCGCGGCCCGGTATCAGCCTTACCCTCTGGAACTTTCGCGTGTCCCGTCCTTCGGATTAGGAGACAGCAAGCAGGTGAGCGTGACGCTCCAGAACGATACCACCGCACCGCTTACGGACATCGTGTTTGACTTTTCGCTACCTACAGGCTGGAACATCCGCCCGGAAGGGGAAAGCCTCAGCCGCCTGGAACCCGGCGAGAAGAAAACCGTCCTTTACACGCTGACCGCCCCGGCAGAGCGCTCGTCCGGAGCCCTCTCGGCTACCGCCCGCTGGAAGGGCGGCGACGCCGCGCTCAGCACCCGCATCCGATGCTCGGAATCCCTGAAAATCAACGAAATCGGCCTTACCGACCCGTTCGTTGAACTCTTTAACGCCGGGACTGTCGATATCGACCTGTCCGGCCTGGAACTGCAAGTCCGTCGCAGCGGCTGGGCGCCCGTGACAGCCCTGACTTTCCCTGCCGGAACCAAGCTCGCCGCCGGAGAATACCTGCTGCTGGAAACGGATCCCGCGGCTCCTTCCGCCCCTGCCACCACGGTCTTCAGTCCCGTGTCCACAGGCCCGAAGCTCGACTTCCCCGCCGGGACTGCGGTCCTGCCTGCCACCTCCGTGGCCGGCTTCGCTGTCGGGCAAAAGATGGGCATCGACCTTGGAGGCCGGTATGAGGAAGTGACCGTCACGGAGGTGGGAACGCCTGCCACGCAGAGCAATCTTGCGCAGGCTGCCCATGCCGGCGATACGCAGTTGACCATCGTCGGAACCGCCTATATGAAGCCCGGCTCGGAATTGACCATCGACACCGGCGACCGCAAGGAAATCGTCCGGGTGAAGGAGGTCCTGGTCGTGGCGGAGCCCTATGTCCGGCAATTCGGGGAAAGGGAGCGTCCGCATGATCCCGGTCTGGTGGAACTGGCCGAGCCGCTGCAGCGAGACCATGCGAACGGCGTGGACGTTTCCTGCCTCGGCGAGGGCATCGCCTTTACGCCCGCCACCCGCTTCGCCCATGCCAGTGGCGACGCCTTACAGCCACTTGGCGACGGCTGGACGCCCACGCCGGGCCTTTACCTGAGCTACGCCCCTTCTAACGCCGCGGGTTCTGTCGCACTCATCGACCCGGCCACGGGAACGGTGCTGGATGCCGTCGTATATGGGTCGCAACAAAGCAATTCCAGCGCGAACGGGACCATCGCGAGCCCGGACCTGGCCGTTCTGGAAGGGAACCAGCATGGGGGAGGCTGCATTGCCGTCACCCCCGCGCCCGTACCAGCCTTCTTGCTCGCGCTTCGGCCCGAACTGGCACAATGGACACATAGTCTCGTCCGCGTCCCGGACGGAGCCGATACGGACAATCTCTGCAAGGATTTCCATTTGTCCAGCCAACCTACACCGGGAGGGGAAAACCGACTGGAATAGCCAATAAATAGACAAATTTTATTGTTTTTCGATAAAACTTGCCTATCTTTGTTATATGACAACGCAAATTAAGGCAAGTAGACAATACTATCTCGATAATCTCAAGGTCTTTCTTACCGTGCTGGTGATCTTTCACCACGCGGGGCAGGCCTATGGGACTGGAGGTGGCTGGGCCTATACGCCCAGCAATTCCGCCGAGTTCATGCCCTGGATCTGGCATTTCTTCTCGACCAATGCCAGCTTCTTCATGGGGCTTTACTTCCTGATTTCGGGCTACTTTGTCCCGAAGAGCTATGACCGGAACGGCGGCAAAGCCTTCGTGCGGAAGAAGCTGGTCCGGCTGGGAATTCCGCTGTTGGTAATGGGCGGGCTCCTGTCGATACTGGCGGGCAAGTTCGAGACTGGGCACATGTGGTTCGTGGAGAGTTTGCTGGTGGTCTGCCTCATCTATGCCCTCATCCGACAGTTCGTGCCGGCGCTGAAGAGCTGCCGCGTGCAGCGGATTCCGCTCTGGGCGCTGATGGGCATCGGCCTTGTCATGGGCATCGGCAGCTATTTCATCCGGCTGGTGAGCCCGCAGGACCATTGGATCTGGCCGTTCGGCATCATTCCGATGGCGATAGAACCGGCTCATTATCTGCAATATGTGATGATGTTCGTCCTGGGCGTCCTGGCCGGGCGCTGCGGGTGGCTCGAGAAGACGGACAACCGCACGGGCGTCGCGACATTGGCCATCGGCATCTTGCTCGCCATCGGCAATTACGTCCGCGGCGACGGGGCCTGGAACGGGTTCGTCTGGCGCTGGTTCGGCATTTACGAGTCGCTGATGTGCGTCTTCATTTCCTTCGGACTGCTGTGGCTGTTCCGCGAATACGCGAACTGGAGCGGCCGGTTCTGGCGATGGAGCGCCGAGCAGTCATACGGCGCGTACGTGTTCCATATGCTGTTGATGCTGGTTCTGCAGAACCTCACGGACGGAATCTGGATGGGGGCTTTCGGCAAATTCCTCTTCATCGGCGTCGTCAGCACCGTGATTTCCTTCGGGTTTACCTGGCTCGTCCGGCTGATTCCGGGCGTCAAGAAGGTTCTTTAGCCTGAAATTTGTCCACTTTTTCTTGCATAATCAAAAAAAGTGCGTACCTTTATAGTGTATTAATGAACTAATACGCAAAACACATTAAACGAATTAGCATGAAAAAGTATCTGATCGCACTTCTCCTCCCCCTGATGGCGGCTCCGTTGTCCGCGCAAGAGTTCTTGAAAGGAAAGATTCTGTATTTCGATGACGGTAAGGGAATTGCCGAACGAGGCGGCTCCGACTTCAATATCTCTCTGACGGGAGGATTGTCCACCTCTTCCTCCATTTCTCTGCTGGACGTGGAAAGGGCCTTGGAAAAGGCCGCAGAGGATGACGACATCGCCATGGTCTTCCTCCGTCCGGACAAAATTTCCGCCGGCATAGCAGCCACGGAAGAACTGCGCCGCAGCCTGGAACGGTTCAGCCAGTCGGGCAAGCCGGTCGTCTGCTACGGCATCACCTACGGCAACGGGTCCTACTACTTGGGTTCCGTGGGAGACCGCGTGTTCATGCACCCCGATTCCGACGGGACCCTGACCGGCCTCGCCTCGCAATCGATGTACTATAAAGATCTGCTGGACAGCCTCGGCGTCCAGGTCGAGCTGATCCGCCACGGCAGCTATAAATCGGCCGGAGAACCGTATATCCGCAGCGAGATGAGCGTCGAAAACCGGGAACAGAACCTGGCCCTCCTCCGCTCTATCTGGGAGCCGATGATGGAAGACATGGCCGCCTCCCGCGGCATCAGCGCCGATTCGCTCCGCTACTGGACCAACCATCTGGCCCTGGGAAACTCGCAGGACTGGCTGGACAAGGGCCTCGTGGACGGTCTGAAATACCGCGACGAGATGGAGGAATACCTCTGCCATCTGTTCGGCAAGAACTACCCGAACCAGCTGAAGAAAGTGTCCATGTCCGACTACATCAAGGACCTCAAGAACAGCGGTTCCAAAAAGATCGCCATCCTGTACGCCGAAGGTGACATCGTCCGTTCCGGCAGCGGCATCGCAGGAGAGAAGTTCTCCCGGGAAATTGCGAAGGTTCGGGCGGACTCCTCCGTCAAGGCGGTCGTTTTCCGGGTCAATTCCCCCGGCGGCGAAGTGGTCGCGGCCGATATGATCCGTCGGGAAATCGAACTGCTGAAGAAAGATAAGCCCGTCATCGCCAGTTACGGCGCGTATGCCGCTTCCGGTGGCTATATGATCTCCGCCGGCGCGGACCGGATCATCGCGGACAACGCCTCCATCACCGGATCGATCGGTGTCTTCGGGATGTCGATCGGCTATGGCGAGGCGCTGAAGAAGAAGCTGCATATCAACACGTTCGCCGTCGGAACGAACGACCACAGCGACATGGGCTCCGGCCTCCGGACGCTCAAAGGCGAAGAGCTCGTCTGGCATCAGAAGACCGTCGACGGCATCTATGACCAATTCGTCTCCGTCGTCGCGGAAGGTCGCGACATGGACAAGGCTGCCGTCGATGCCATCGCGCAGGGCCGGGTCTGGTCCGGTAAGGACGCCCTTTCCATCGGCCTGGTCGATGAGCGGGGAACCCTCCTGGACGCCATCCACTGCGCCGCGGAGGCCGCCGGTCTGAAGAAGTACCGCGTCGAGGCCTATCCCGAAAAGAAGAAATTCCTGGAAAAACTGATGTCTAAGGAAGACAAGAAGGACATGCCTCTCCTCCGGGTGACCGAACTCCTCCCCCAGGGCTTCTCGACCGCAGCCCGGATGTCCGACATCATCAACATTGACCTGTAATGAATATGAACATGAAATACGCACTGATCCTTTTCGCTGGCCTGACACTGGCCGCCTCCGGGGCTTTCGCCCAGGAACAAACCACCCGTGACCGTCTGGATGAGATTGAACAAATGATTGTCAAACCTTCCCAGCACCATCAGCAGAACAACGATTTCCGGGTCGTCGGCCTCAATCCGCTCCCTGAAATCGGCATCGGAACCCGCCTGGTCTCCTCGCAGGACTTCAAGTCCAAGGGCTCCTATTCTTTTTACGTCCATTTCCTGGAGGCGTACGTCCGCCCCGTCTCCTGGGCCAGCCTGCATGTGGGCGGCGGTATGAGCTGGGGTCGATACCAGAGCAAGGAAAACATCTTCTCCCTGGATAAAGACAACAACATCGTTGTTTTCCAATGGCTGGAGGGTCACGGAAAAAGCCGGTCTTCCATCTGGGGACCGAGTGTCCTGATTCCCGCCACCCTGCAGTTCCACTTCGGAGACACTTCGCTGCGTCTGGGAGCCGAGGCCATCTACTCCTTCCGGACCAAGGTACGCACCGACTTCCGCGAAGAGGCGGTCCGCCAGGTCACTGACAAGGAAGGAGCTGCCATAGTCCCCTGGAGCTACGATTTCTTCGCCTCCGCTTCGTATGACGGACTGGGCCTCTTCGTCAAGTACCAGCCCGCCTCAGCCCGCCAGTTCCCGGAACCCGGCCTCACCCTCTCCACCTGGACCCTCGGCATCCTAATGAGTTTATAATCCGGATTTTTGGTACCTTTGCAAAGTATGCGAAAGTTCAAGGTACCGAATACTTACGTAATCATCGCGTGCATCCTGGTGGTGTGCGCGATGATTACTTGGTTTATGCCGGGAGGGCAGTATGTGAAGGGAGAGGACGGCAGTTTGAGCTATGAGCAGGTGGACGCCGTGCCACAGACGTGGCAGGTGCTGCCGGCCATTTATCACGGGTTCGTGAAGCAGGCCGGCATCATCATCTTCATTTTGGTGGTGGGCGGCGCGTTCTGGCTGCTGAACGCCACGGGCGCCGTGACGGCCGGAATCGGCCGGTTCATCGCGCGGGTGGGGAAACGGGACAAGCTGGTCCTGGCGGCCATCACGGTGCTGTTTTCGCTGGCCGGAGCCGTGTTCGGCATGAGCGAGGAGACGATTCCGTTCGTGGGTATCGTCGTGCCGCTGGTCGTGTCAATGGGATACGACGCCTTCATGGGGATGCTGATTGTGTATGTGGCGTCCAATGTGGGTTTTTCCAGCGCTTTCCTGAATCCGTTCACGGTGGGAATCGCGCAGGGAATGGCCGATCTTCCGCTCTTTTCCGGCATGGGCTACCGTATCTTCTGCTGGGCGTTCCTGACCATCCTGCTGACCATTTTCGTGGTGATTTATGCCCATAAGACCCGCAAGGCGCCGATGGAAGCCGTCGCGGTGGAGGACACGCCGCTCACGCATCGACAGGGATGGATCCTGGGCGTGCTGCTGCTGACTGTCATCATGCTGATTGTGGGCGTGACCTGCTGGGACTGGTATCTGCCGGAGATTACCGGCCTGTTCCTCGGGATGGGCATCATCTGCGGCATCATTGCCGGGTTCAATGCCAACAAGATTGCCGATGAGCTGCTTGCGGGCGCCAAGGACATTCTGTCCGCCGCCCTCGTAGTAGGTTTCGCGTCCGGCATCATCGTCCTGCTCCAGGACGGAAAGGTCGTCGACAGCATCCTGCACTCGATGCAGGAGGGGCTCGACGGGACCGGCCGGGCGGGGTCGCTGACGGCAATGTACGGCATCCAGGCGCTCATCAATTTCGTCATCCCGAGTGCTACGGCCAAGGCCGCCATCACGATTCCGATCATGGCGCCCTTCTCCGACATGGTGGGCGTTTCGCGGCAGGCAATGGTATTGG
>Ga0310786_10003824_pt1 | contig 21478 bp, 35 predicted proteins | sample AusTroGonzalo_MG_FD_203881 | JGI IMG/M metagenome (GOLD analysis project Ga0310786, IMG submission 203881) | Bovine rumen microbial communities from tropical cattle in Woodstock, Queensland, Australia - Gonzalo_03 (v2) (version 2) | ecosystem: Host-associated > Mammals > Digestive system >...
TGATTGTCATTCTTCTATCTCCTTCAGCCGTTTGGCTATTTCGTAAATTACATTGACGGTCACACTATTCCCAGCCTGTTTGTACAGTTGTGAGTCGGAACACACTTCCGCTGCACGGTCAAAATATTCGTCAGGAAAGCCTTGAAGCCGGAAGCATTCCTTCGGTGTCAGTTTGCGTATGCGGATGCCTTGCTGAACCATGTTGTCTTTCTGTGCTGATGTCAGCGAATTGGTCAAGCCGTCCGTGCGTGGCTCAAGTTGTTGTTGCCAACCTTCGCCCCTTCCACGTTGTGCGATGATGTTCAGGTCGGCTTTGTTTTCCGCAAGTGCTGGTGATATGCCTTCGGTGTCATACACTCGGTCTTGCTGGAAGAATTGCTGACCACCGTTTGACTTCTTTTCACCGATGCCACCAGCAACAATGACCTTCGGCATTCGGTTGCCACCGCCCATGCTATCCAGCGTTGGTGAAAGACCGTCCTGTGAATAGAGCCGTCCAGCCTGTGGATTCGGCTCGGCTTCTGTTCCGTACATCTGTCCGACCTGTACCACACCAACCGCACAATCTTGCTGAAGTGTTGGCGAAGTGTCACCTTCGTCAATTACTCTACCTCTGCGTGTGTCACTTTCTATTCTGCCCAAGTCCAGCACCCCCCCCACTTTGACTTCAATGAAGCCTTTATTCGTCATGTTCCGCACTCTTATTTTTTTCATATATGACCACCGTACTATAGTCTGTATTAGCCACTCCCTTGTAGCATCTTGCCGTGATAGGTGTCGCAATCTGCGTTCGTTTCGGTTTCACGGTTTCGCTCCGTCCGGCATTCATTCCTTGTGGAATCCATTGACCTTGAGGAATGTCTGTCTGTCTGTCTGTCTGTCTGTCTGTCTGCAATATATATGCCATTCGTGTTCATGGAGCCGCCCACCTTCAGCGGTGTTGATACTACTCTGTTACGATTTCCGAATCCTTGTAGGCCATCAGCCGTTCCACCGTCTTCTGTGATAGGAAATACCGTTCGTCCACCGATTCTTCCAAGATGTCCGACAATGAAGACACGCTGACGGTGTTGCGGAACACCGAAGTCTTTGCTGTTAAGCACTTGCCATTCGCAAGAATACCCCAATTCTGCCATAGTGGATATGATGACCCCAAAAGTGACCCCCCCTTCGTGGTTAAGAAGTCCAGCAACATTTTCTGCGAAAAGTATTTGAGGCTTTCGCTCTTTAGCGATCCGCATGACTTCAAAGAATAAAGTGCCTCGTGTATCTGCGAAACCCCTTCGCTTTCCACTAATGCTGAAAGCCTGACATGGAAATCCGAAACAGTAGCATTCGCATTCAGGCATATCCCAAGGGTCAACTGTTCGCACATCTGTAAAAAACACCTCGCTTTCCTTTGGATGGTGCATGGCGGCATAAGACATATTTGCATATTTGTCTATCTCGCAATGCCCTACGCATTCATGCCCAGCCATTTCCATTCCCAAGCGGAAACCGCCTATTCCAGCAAAGAAGTCAAAGAACCGCATTCTTCGTCACCGTCCTTTTGAAGGCTCTCAAGGTCAATCACACCGATTTCTGCTTTTGCGTCAGCTTCGCCTTCCTGATAGCCGTATTCATAGCCTTTCTTCCAGCCTTCTTCAAAGCCTGTCTGCCGTCCGATTTCCTTGCCGTATTTCAGCATTTCTTCCAGCCGTCTGTTTTGTGCTTCTTGGTTTTCAAGCCGTGCAGCCGTCTGTCCGGCTTCATAGCCTTTCTTGTAAATAGAATCAAATATCATGTTCAACCTCCCATGCTTGATATAGTTTTGCCCATTGGTCAAACTCCATTGTGACCAACACGGCACAGTTGTTTTTCTTGTGGATCACCACAGGCACTTCGCCTTCCCTTGCATCAGTTTTTGCTTGTGACATCCAATCGTACAATTCGCCCTGTCCTCGTTCCCTTGCCTTGCACTCAATGTGCAAATGCGGAACACCGACCACATCAGCGTCACCATTAGCACCGCAATACTGTTGACCTCGCCTTGCTTCGTAGCCGATTGAACGGAACAGACCAGCCACCAGCCGTTCAAATCGTTTGCCCTTATCTCTTCTATTCGTCAAAACGGAATGTCACCACCTTCAAGAGCCGTGAATCCTGTCGGCTCGGTCTGTGGCATAGCATCCGGCTCTTTTTCTGCGACCTTCCATGAAAGTATCTGCCACATGATGTAGTTTCTGTTCTGTCCGTCCACCGTTCTTTCCTTGACTACAGGGAATGCGACATACTCAATGTCGGTTGCGTTCTGTGGCGGCACCGTGTCCTTCTTGAAGCGAATCGGCTGGTAAGCGTTCACCCACTTGCCATCCTGATTCTTGCTTGAGATCCCAAGCGTGTAAGATGTCCAGCCGTCATGCTCCTTTGAGAACACTCTGCCTTTGCCTTCAATCTTTGCTCCCATTTCTATTTCCTTTCTTATATACAAATATATAAATTAGATAGTTATAAGTATTGTTCTTATTCTTATTATTGTTATTATTATCATATGGATTCCCATATGGTGAGCCATATGGATGCCCATATGAACAACAATATGGTGCTTCATATGGAAGCCTATATCATGTCACACATGAGAGCCGTTCCTCTATCGTCATGGCTTCCCATTCTTCTTTTGTGTGTCCGTGATATTTGAGATTCTGCTCCCTTGAAGCCTTGTACTTCTTCTTCCTGTTCTGTTCAAATTCCATGCGCTCATTGATGTACAGGTCACCCTTCTTGACGAATTTCTTTTTGACCTTCGCTGGGAATGTCTTGTATTCGTCCGGCTCAATGCCTCCTTCAATGAATTGGTTGTTTAATGCCCTGATATAGATGCCAACCTCTTCATCCGTCATCTTCCGTGTTCCAGCCATGAAGGATTCAGGATACCAATTGACGCATGGACACTTCAATTTGTCCATCATAGCCTCCATTCAAATTTACCGTTCAGCCACACGTTTTCATTGCACCTGTCATCCCAATAGCGTCCGAAAAGGTTGTACCAATCTTGGCGGTCACCCAGCATCGCAATTTCAAGAAAATATTCCTGACACTTTCGCTTCAGCCAATGGTCAAGGTCTTGCCAAGTCTTATCCCTACAGAATGCGGAATTCGGATGAACCGAACGATGAAGCGGTACGCAGAAATTGAACCGTTCGCTTTTCGCCCTGTCAGTTCCGCTGAAGATGTGGTGGATCTCAATGCCGTTCCTGTTCTCGGATGTTGCTTCAATGCCTGTGACAAGACACTTGTCCATGTTGTCGGTGAAAATGCTATGAAGACGCTTCATCGGATGCTCCCTTCTTTGCATTCAGCATTGCCATGCACTTGCCGTAATCGGATGCGGTCATGTAGTCCAATGACTTGACATTGAAGTATTTGCAGATTTCCTTGACCTCGCTGCCCTTCTCTTTTGCAAGTTTGCGGATAGCACGGATTTGCTCTTCTGTTATAGGTGCGTTTGCCTCTTGCTGGGCGAGTGCATTGCCAAGTTCTTCAGCAGAACAAATTGATGTGTCTATTCCAAATCCCAATGTGGCAAGACACCGTCCTATTGCGCTTGTTTCACAGTTCTCAATATAGGATGTGCGGTTGATAAATGATGAATCTTCCTTTTCGTATGCCGTTCCTGTACCAATCACATGAGGAAGACCGTTTTCATCAAAGAAACCAGCCTTTGCCCTGAACACACACAAACCATTTTCATTTGATTTCATTCTTGTGTGAATGAAGCCTTCAGGATAGACCATGCGGAATGCTTTAATGCGCTGGTTTACTTCTGCATATTCCTTCCCCTTTATAGGTGTAGTTTTGATTGACCTGTTTGCGTTTTGAATGTCATCAAAGGTAGCCATTTTTTCACCTTCCTTCTATTTGATTTGAATGTTGTTGTTCTCTACGATGGTGCAACCGAATGCGCTGATGTCTACACCGTCCTTGTCAGCCTTCTTGATTGCGGTCTTATCAAGTTCAGGCTCTTTGAAACGGACATATTCGTCCGGCACACGGTAGATGTCGGAGCATTCCACCGTCTTGCTCTTTCGCCATGTCACACGCACCGTGACATCATCTTCAGGTTTGAAATCCTTGCCTCCAAGATCCTGTGCAAGATAACGCTTCATCCATTCGGCTTTGCGTTCAGCCGTCTGCTGACGCTTCGCAAGTTTCATCTTCTCGGCTTTGAGTGCTTCCGCTTCAGCCTTCATGTTCTTGTACCACCACACACAGTTCTTCAACTTCAGTTCATGCTCAATCGTGAGCATCTCCAATTCGTCTGCGTTCAGGATCTCGCCTGTTTCTTCGTCAATCTCAAGGTCAAAGTTTCTCATTGCCTCGCTCAATTCATAAAGTGTCATGTTGTACCTCCTTCAACTTCTTGCAAATTCTAAAAAATCATTGAATGCCATCTGCCGTTCCTTCTTCTTCGCCTTTGACGATTCCAGCGAAGGATTCTCTTCCTGTACCTTCTGCCGTGTTCGCCTGATGGTTTCAAAAGACGGAAGACCAAGTTCCTTGTGATGCTTCATAACATAAAGAAATGGCTGGTCATATCCGATGCCGTAATAGGTGTGGTAGGCCATGCCGATTAACAGAAAATCATCGTCACGCAATACAGGATATTTGGTCAGCAGAAATTCAATCTGCGGTTTCATCTGTGCTAACTTTCCCATGTGTACTCCTTTCTCTGTGGACGGTGTCATTGTGAATGTGGTCAAAAAGCCATAAGTGAATAAGAGGATAGATTGTGTTTTTAAGACGATAGCCACCGCCCACAGGATGTACCTATAGATATAGCCACTACTACTACTAATAAGTAAACCCAGCAACGAGTGCCAAGCCTACAAAGAAAACAAGTCCTGTCAAAGCGTATCTTCCATAATCGGCAATGCTGCCTTCCCTGATTCTGTATTTTTTCATTTGGTTTCTCCCTTCTCTTTAGGAATCTCAATGCCTGTCATTTCTTCCAGCATCTCGCACAAGACTTCCTTGACAGGTGCGGTGAAGATCCGTTCAAATTCTGCGTTTCCGCTTTCCATGATGTAGTCAAACACTTCTTCCTTTGTTGCTTCGTGCGTGATGACCATGCCCCTTGCAACCATTGCCATTTCGTGTATCAGCGTGTCAATGTTCTTCTTGGCTAATGAATCAATCATTTTGTCACCCCCTTACATCTTTGAAGCGGTCACAGGCTCTGCAATTGAATCTGCGTCTGCCTCCGCATTCGTGGCAGATACCGCTGACGGAATCGGATGAATTCCCATCATCCCAATACTGACATTCGGAACACATCCGGCTTTTCCATTCTTCCTTTGTTTCGTACAAAATGACCGCAAACCCCTTTTCGTCTTCAACCTTGATGCTCTTGAATTGTTCCGTTTCAATGCCTGACAGGAATGCGTTCACTGATGTGTCAATGTCTTGGATGCTTTTGAAAAAAACTGTTTTGATTTTCAACATTAAAAAATGCACCTCCCTTCGTAGGTTGGTGCTACTTTATCAACTATTCCTATTTAAGTCATAATTAACGGAAGTGATATTGTAGCACCTTATGTGGTTGTTCTTACATCTACTATTATAATGTCGGCACTATATCTTGTCAACTACACAAATATTAAGGCATATTAGATATTGACCGACCTTGAAAAAATCGCTTAAAACGAAAAATAGAGCCTCGTTTTTTTGAGGCTCTACGGCTATTTGATGTCTTTGCGGATAAGTTCCTTGATATATCCCTGTACGCTGGTAACGGTGTTCAGTTTCTCAATCAGGTCGGCATCCGTGTTCCTGTTCAGCTTTATTGCAAAGGTCTTCGTGTTCTTTGCATCGTATTTCTTTGATGCTCTTCTTTGTGCTTCTGTTGCCATGCTCACACCTCGCATTTCTCTATGGTCTTGATTGCTTCTTTCAGGTCGGAAATGTTGTATTCATGGATGATTCCACAATCTTCCGCATGGTCATAGGCTCTCCAACCTTCGTCTTCGTTGTTCAAGTATATCCAATAGCCGTCAAGGTTAGTGTCTACCCATGCGACCGCTTCAGCCAATCTGTCAGGAATGTACTTCCAAAGCCATGTGCAGACTTTTCCTTGCCTGTAGGCTTGTTGGTAGGCTTCTTCCTTTTCCCACCATTCACGTTCTCTTGCCATGTTCTTGCTCCTTTCTACCAATCCTGTTCGTATGATACACCAGCCACATGGGCAAATGCTTCTGTGCGTGTCTGTCCGTCTGCTACCTGTTCGCTGAACATCTCATACAGGAATTCAGCATCGTAGCCTGTTTCTTCTGCGACCTCTGCCAACAACACCGCAATGTCCTTGAATCCGTCTTCCTCTGTGATTGCCGGAATCGTGAATTCGTTCTTGCCCTTCGGAATGTCGGCAAGGTAGTCTTCGTAAAGCCATGCTTCGTATTCTGCTTCTGTGTAATTTGCCGTCAGTTTTCTCAATGCTTCAAACATCGTTCTTTCTCCTTTCTACCAATGTACGCATTCACCAGCGTCAAGCCGGACAACGGTGACCTGATACCATTCTTCCAATTCTTCAACGCTCTCGCACCAATTGTTGTTAAAACCATGATTGCCCAGCATGCGCTGAAGTTCGTTCCACTCGGCCAGGATCGCATTCTTCGCTTCTTTCTCGGTCTTGCCAAGTGCGACCCAAGACCTTGATTCGCTTTCCATCATTGCTACAAACATTCTGTTTCTCCTTTCTATGCAACGGACTTGCGACCGTCTTTGGTTGCATTACCGAAGGCCGAAGCCTTCGTCACTCTGCATTCTCTACGCTCTGTGCAAGATGCCACAGGCATGACCGCAAGTCTGCGTAGTCTTCTACTTTTCTGCCGTTCAGCATGATGCGATACGGATTCACCGTCTTGGTGTCATCGTGGATCACCTTCCACGTTCCGTAGTTGATGACTTTTGCAACCTGTCTTTTCATGGTTTTGCTCCTTTCTATATCTCCCCTTCCTCTATAAGTATAACTTATATGGAAATGGAATGCAAGTACTTTTTCAAAAGTTTTCCCAATAAAAAAAGAGCCTCCGAAGAGGCTCTAACACACACCGCCCTGTGGAGGCAAATTGACTGAACAAAAGGAATACTGACTTTCAGGATAAGCAATGAAGGACGGTGTAGTGTCCTATTTGACAGGCTTTGACATGATTTCCTTGTATAACTTGTCACCTGTGGAATTAAGACCAAGAGAATGGTATGAATCATACAGATAATTCATGTTTTCCACTTCTTCCTGTGTCAGCGATTCTTCAGGCAGCAGATACCTACAATACCTGTAGAACGCATCATGTGCCAAAGCCTTGACCGCTTTGTCATAGACCTTTGACTTGTTCCATAAGCCTTTCACCCACACGCACAACCCAGCGAATATTGCACCGCCTGTTGCGGTCAGGATCGCATTCAATATCGTTTGTGTCATCTCTGTCATCGTTGTCACTTCCCTGTATATCTAAATGCCCTTGTTACATGATATTTCTTTGTAATCCGTGAATACGGTCTTTCGGCTATGTGGTCTTTTGAAGTGTTGGTGCAATCAATGTATTTGCTATTGCCTGTATAAAGAACAACATGATGGAATTTGCCTTTGCCATCGTAGCAAATAAGGACATCACCAGCCTTCAGCTTTGACGCTGGAATGTCAGCACCGCCCTTTGAGCCGACACTAATCATAGCCCAATCATTGCCGTTTCTTTTTCGCCAAGAATTGAGGCTGACCTTCGTTAAAAAGCCACTTGTTCCGATTCCTCGGCAAGAGCATTCCACCGTTTTGATTCCGGCACCGTGATACAGACACGCAGACACAAAGCCGATGCAATTCCATCCTTTGTATTTGCCCTTCAGTTCAGGATGGCATATTGGACATTGCTTTGTCTTCTTGTCACCGTCCTTCCACTTCTTGTATGTGTACTTCTTGGATTTTGCGATGTTCTTTCCCCATTCCACCGCCTTTTCCGGCTTTGTCAGCGTCTTCTTGGCTGGTGCTTTGGTTGGTGTTTTCGTTTTTGCTGGATAGTTGATTTTGTTCACCCATCTCTGCAACCCCTTCACGGACGATGCTCCAAATATTGAATCAATCTTCCCATCATAGCACCCAGCCTTGTGGAGCATGGTCTGTAGATGCTGTGATGTGGATGCTCCCCAAACACCGTCAGCGGATGCTCCGCATTTGCGCTGAAGGTATTTGACCACCTCTTTTGAAAGGATGGTGGTCGGTTTCATGCCCAGTGTAATAGACAGATTGTAAATGGTGTTGTATCCGCACTCACCGTCAATCGTCAGTTTTTTCTTCTTCGCATTGGCTGGTAGATGTGGACGGAACACCGCCTGAACATATTTCCCATTCCGTGTCTTCTGTGCGACCTTGCCACCGTCCGTGTTGCCTTCTATAGTATAGATGGATGTGGCAGAATTCTTCCCACGAACAAAGCCGATGTGATTCGGATTTCCGTTGCGATCCCAATCAAAGTAAATGATGTCCATCGGCATGGCGATATACAAAGGAATCTGTGCAAGGTTTGCCCTACACCACTTGATGGAGTGTGGGCAATAGGTTTCTTTCTTGCCGTTGAAGTACAGTTTGGCAACACCGCCTTCGTTTGCGATGTAATCAACAAACGCATTGCACCATGCGGCACCGCTGGGAAGTCCGGCAAACTTTCTAAACCTTGCACCGCCCTGACCAAGATGCTTCTGCGCTATCTTCAATAATTCCGTGCTATTCTTCATCATCAACCTCCGCATCATCAGGCTCGTCTTTGCTCATATAGATATGCTCCGCATAGTCCACTTCAGGCAGGCCTGTGGCAATGCTCGTCAAAATAGAAACGATACCAGCGAGAAGTGAAGCGGATGCAACGAGCATCCAATCAACTTCCGTGATAAGAGCCGATGCTGGTATGAGCGATATAGCACATTGGCAGACCGTCCTCAATGCCCTGTAGAACGCATACTTCCAAAAGTTCTTGTCCATCTTATCCCCCTTTAATTTTTCACATATAACCCATACACAGTACAGGTATAGTTCCGTGCCGTTGCTGACGAGTTTCGCAATGTCACCCTTGCCGTGTCAGCATCTAATTTATAGAATGTTGAAATATAGCCAAATGTCGCACCTGATCCTGAACACCACACACCAACAATGCCTATGAATGTGTATCCGCTTTTGGTCATCGTCACATCAGCGTTCACCGCATTGGATGCTGGGAGTGACACGGATGTAGAATTGCTATCAACCACAAGCAGATTTGATTTGTTGGCAAGGTCTGCCTGTATCTGCTCAATGGTGCTTTTGCTCGTTTGCTGGATGTCATTGATGCCCATCGCCTCGGACAATGTCATGGCAAGGTCACCAAGTTGCATGGATTCGTATTTGCCTGTCAGCACATTCCACTCGGTCTGTACTATCTTGAATTGCCCTGACGAATTGAAGTCAGGGAATATCACATTTATGGTGTCGCACAACCGACATTGCAGAAGATTTTGATAATCAGCAAATTCGCCCATGTCTTGTAGACGGACGAAAGACACTTCAATATTCTGCGAAGGTATTGTAGGATTATTTGAATTCATGTATGAAACGGCTTCCGCTTCAACCTGTGCTTTTGTCGGTTGCGATTCAAATTTTTCGGAAAGATCCAGCGGTACACATTCATCTCGCCCTGATGGTGGAATGCTTCCGCTATTCTGCTTGTCACCTACAATTGTGGTAGTGCCGTCTGTCCAATACGGACGCACGGAAGAATAGCAATTTGAGGTGTCATATTCTTCGTTGTACTCAAGCATATTGACACCGTAACGAATGGAAAAATCCCTGTATTGTCCTCTTGCCGACCACAGTTTGACCGTCCATTTATCCCATTCGTATTCACCGCCATACGCATCAAGCAACGAGCCTTCCACACCGCCAAGCACTTGCCGGACGGTGTATGGCACAGATTGTAGTGCAGCGCAATAGCCTGTGGATGTCTTGTCCGTCCAAAAGGTGAACGGAATCGGTGTCGGCTGGGCATATGTGGTGATCCATGTGAACGCATTAGCCAAACTGTTGATGTTGGCTGACGCACACCGCACCGACATGTGCGTCATGCGGTAACTGATGTGCGTACAATGGAAAGTGACCACTCCGTCAATCGGCTTCTCAAAGCTGACGATGTCAAACGGTTGAATGTCACCTGTTTCATCGTGCGTCACCCCTACGATCCGACCAACCTGTATCAAGTCATAATTTGCACCGTCAACAGGATATTCAAAGTCACATTCATAGATGCCATTGCGTTCTTCGGAAACAATACAAGAAATAGTATCACGCAATCTTGCAATGCCATTGCTGACGAAGGCGGTTTCTGTGTTCTCATATAAAATCGGAATCATACCTTCCACCACCTCGGCAAAATCTTAACTTGAGTGAATGTGTTATCGTATGTAATTGTGTTCGCACCACTCGCCAATGTAGGGAGTTCTGCCGGAATTTGTACCGCATTGTTTAATGATGCAAAAGAGCCGTTTTCAATTTTGTAGGCCTCGCCTATGTCAAGGTCAATATATATTGGAGTCCCAAGCGCATATTGTGAACTATTCAATATAATTGAATCAACTTGTATGTCAGGGAAGTATGGCGCTGAAAAATCCCTAACATGAGTTGGCAGTGTTTCAGAAAAAGATAAAGTGAACGAATCTGCTCCGTCATAAACAAGCGTAACGGTTGCGGTTGCGGTCAAGTCACCATATAATTGTGAAGAAATAACTATTGTTGCCGTTCCTGTTCTTGTTTCTGTTGTTCCGTATATAAATGGTGTGCCAACTCCTGCTGACATTTCAACTGTGTATGTGACACCGTTTGCGCTCCAACTGTTTGTTGCGCTTGTTAAGTCACCGGAAGCACTTATTGCAGACCTGTTTACATGACCATCAACAATTAAGCCGTTCTTGATTTTAAAATATCCGCAGTTAATAGTATCGCCAACACTTGCGTATGTATCATCAATGGTAAATGTTGTACTGAAAATCTGTAGTTCATGTAACCCATTAAAAGCGATAACGCTGCCTATCGGGTCGTTTCCATTTACCGTGATTGTTTTGCCATTAAAGGAAAGACTGCCGTCTCCCCAGACTTGAATCTGTGGCTTTGCATCAAACAATGTCGGATTCGTTATGGTGCCGCCACTCGCAACCGCCTGTGCCGTTTCGCCTGATGTCAAATACCTCTGCGGTTTGCATTCAAAGACTATGTCAAATTCACCAGCAATCAGCATATCGTGAGATACTTCAAGACCGCTTTTGTAGATGGCAAGACGATATTCGCCTGTGTTGTAATCGTCTTCAAGACGGACATAGCCAACTTTGGAACACAGGAAATTGCGGAGATCCGACACCGCTTCAGCAAAGTCCGTTTCGTTGTCTGTCGCAATACTTGCTGGATATGTCACCTCAATGTTGAGGAAGTTTCCCTTGTCCAGCGCATAAGCACCGTTGCGTCCGGCTATCTCTATCATCTCCACATTCCGTTCAGGTGCATTGAACACACCTTCGCCTGTGATGTAGACACCGTATGTTGCTGAATTGACACCGCCAAAGGTGAATGTCTTGAAATTCGGTAGTGTTGGATTTATGCCCATGCGTCCGTCCTCCGTTTCTGCGCTTGTATCAGTTTGCGTTCAACGGCATTCGCAAGTTCCGTCACGCTCATGCCGTCACTTCCGTACACATTGACCGTGATGCCACCGCCACCGCCAACCGCTTGTGCAATGTCTTTCATCAGGTTGGCTCGTCCGTACATGACTTCATCACCAGCTTCACCAGCACCGAACAATGTAGGATTGCTGAACAAGTATGGTGTGTTCATGGCTTTTTTATACCAAGACACAGACCATGACGGAACACGGCCTTTGCCAAGAATTCCGTAAGGGATTTTTCCTTTGTCTGTAATCTTAAAATGCGGAAGTTTCAAACCGCTGAAAACCTTGCCAATATGGAACGGAAACATATCTTTGATTTTTCCGACCGCATCCGACACCTTTTCCTTTGCATCACTAATCGGCTTAGTTATTTTTTCTTTAATAGATTTGAATGTGTTCCCAACCTTTTCCTTCAGGCTGGTGAACACACTTGTGACCTTGTCTTTGATCCCTGTTACCGTATTCCCTATCTTTGTTTTGATGTTCGTCCATGTGGTTGTAATCTTGGTCTTTATTGAATTGAACACGGTTGTGATGAATGTCTTGACAGCCATGAATTTGACTTTGAAATTTGTAACGATTGCAATAATCAACTTCTGCAATGCGTTCTTGATAGCCGTCCAAACCTTGATTGCGTACTTCTTGATTGTATCCCAATTCTTATACAGAAGAACACCTATGGCAATAGCGGCGGCTATACCAGCGACCACAAGACCAATAGGTGAAACAAGGAATGCAAACGCACCTGAAAGTGCTGGGATTATAGTCATAAGACCACCGATGATAGACACGAATGAGCCAAATATCATCAATAGCGGCCCCATAACTGCGGTTATGCCAGCAAGTGCAAGTGCGAATGTCGCAAGTTGCGGATGTTGCTTCATGAAGTCAATGAATTGCTGAATCTTCGGCATAAGGTTGTCCTGAAACCATGACACCAAATCAGCAACCGCTGGAAGAAGAATCGCACCGATTTCTTCGCCCATGTCACCAAGTGCATTCTTTGCCTGTTGGATTTTTCCAGCGTCTGTCTTGGCAAATTCACTATTCATGTTGCCCACATTCTGTGTGACAACCTCGGCTATCATGGCGGCTCGTTCTTCTTCCGTGCCGTACTTCAGCACTTCTGCCTGTGCGTCCGTGAAGGAAATTCCAGCTCTCTTCAGCGCACCTGTCTGCCCCATCATGGCTTTGCCGAACATATTCGCAAGTCCAACGGCATCTTCTTGTGTGCCATTCAAGCCTTTCTGCTGGACAAGAAGGTTTTCAAACGCTGGCATTAACTCGTCAACCGTTGCCGGAACAGACGAATAAGTTGCCATCTGCTGGGCAAACGATAGTGCTACCTCATCACCGACAACACCCTGTTGCTGAAGTGCGGATGCAAGTTTCATAGTGGATTTGGCGGCTCCGTCTGTTGCACCCATCCTTGTTTTGTAGATTTCTGTTAACTTCTGTTCTGCCTGTGCCTGTTGCTGACTTAATTCAATCAGTTTGCTACCAGCATAGATCCCAGCCATGCCGTAAACAGATACGGATGTTGTGATGGTGCGTCCGGCTGATTTGATTTTGTTTCCAGCCGTCTTGAACGCATTGCCGACCGCAAGTGCCTGTTGCTTTCCGACCGAACCGAATTTGCGAAGGTCACCTTGTGCTTTCTCAAGTTGGTTTTCACACTTGATGATGTCACGTTCAAGTTTGCGGTATTCCGCAGAAGTCTTGTCAACACCAGCCGCATTCATCTTCGCCTGTTGTTGTTTCAGTACCTTCAGTTTATCTTCCGTCTGTGAAACTGATTGCTTCAACAGGTCAAATTTCTGTTTAAGAAGCGTGGTGTTCGCTGGATTGAATTTCAACGCACGGTTGACCGATTTAAGTTCTGCCTGTGTCTTGCTGATTGCACCGTTTGCCTTCTTTAGTCCGGCATTCAGTTTTGACATATCAGCCGAAAATTCAATTGTTATGCCCTTGATGTTTCCAGCCATGTTTCAACCTCTAAAATTTATCAAAGTCTTTTTGGGTAGCCTTGTATGGATATTTGTGCGAATCGTTTCCCTGTTCCGTCAGCATATCCATGACAAGACCGAAGTCTATTTCTTCAAGTTCAAACACGGTCAACCCCAATTCCTTGCAACGCAAAAGGTACAAGCCTGTGGTCATCTTCCGTGTGGTTTCTCTTTGTCTTTTTTTAGGGATTGGCTGAAGTCACCGTGTTGCCCATGTAGGCATTCAGGATATCTTCAGCCGAATTTGCGAATGCCATCGGCTCAAAGCCTTCAAGCCACGCAATGAAGTCTCCTTCATTCAGTTTGTTCATGTCGGCTTTCTCTGCCTGTTTCGCCATAATATAGGTCAGTTGTGCGATGGTTTCAAAGCCTTCCTGTTCTGCTTTCTGCTCGTTGCCGAACACAGAAAAAATGTCTTTGTGAAAGACCTGTTTGAAGCGGAACGGTGTGGCTGCGTTTGCAGACAGTTCCACTTCTTTGCCGTCAATTTCAATCTTTGTGAACATGATATTGCCCCCTTGATAAAATGTTCTATACATTACAAAAAAACCGCCCACAAGCCGATTCTGTGGCTCATGGACGGCTTTGCTTTTGTTAGTCCTGAACGGTACTGAACCAATTCGTGTATGCCGTTGATGCCGTGTTTGCACATTGTGCTTTCACGATACTGTCGAACGCTCTTGGTGAAGCGGTAATTTCGCCTGTGACCGTCTGCACTTCAATGCCGTCTTCAGTTGTGGATGATTCAATGTCAGGTCTTGCCATCTTACAGTTGTACATGACATACCTTGTCGCATTTTCGTCACCTTCAAACTGAAACAGAAGTGCGAATGCCTTCGGCTGAACCGTTGCGTCTTCATAGTAGACACCTGTCTTCGCTCCTGTTCCGACCGTTTCACCCATGATGTCCTTGCGGAACGAATCAGGGATCAAAGCGGATTCAAAGTCACCGCTATAACCGTTGTTTGCGATTGCGGTGAAGTACTTCACATTATCTGCAAAGAAGTCATTGGTGTCACCTTCCGCTGACAAGGACAAGTTTACCGCTCCTGGCCACGGCACAGGTGTGCCGTATGTCACCGTGTTCGTGCCAACGGTCACCGAAGCGTAATGCACATTCTTCAGTCCGTACTGTACTTTATTCGCCATTTATGATGACCTCCATTTCGTATGTAGTTTGATAAATCAATTCGTCATTAAGAAAATCTGTGTACTTGTACCATGTAAGACCATGAGCCTTCAGCACCGCTTCAACCGTTGCTTCTGCGGATGGATCTTTTGCTTTTGTGAACAGTTCAATGTGCAATGCTCTTTTGTCCACATAGTTGGACGAATCGGCAAAGACATCATTGTTGTTTGGGAAGTAGTACACAACAAATGGTGTTGCCGGAGTCTGCGAAAAATGACTATACCGCCACGAAAACCCAAGTGATGCGACCATGTTCGCTACTTCTGTTAATGTCATAATTTCGCCACCACCTCATTGTAAAATTCCTGTGTCTGTTGCTCTTCAATTCGTTTGACCGTTCCTGTATAGTCAACATGGCTTGGATATTTACCACCTTTATATCTGCCTGTAGCGTGTGGATTCTCCAATAAATGCACAAGTTGATAGACACGGTTATAAACAACCCTTGTCATCTTGTACGCACCGCCACCGACATTCTTGTGCGACCATCCTTTTGCATACTTGCCACCTGAAGGTGCTGATTGCTTCAACTCACGGCTTGTCTGTCTTGAAGCGTCCTTCAGCATCCCTTCAAGTTTTGATGATGCTTCGTCACCGTATTCGGCAAGTGCATCAAGTATTGCCTTTTCCACTTGCTCCGGCTTTACTGTCCTGTTGACCATGTACCCACCTTCCTTTCGGCATACAGTTCAAGGTCATCCCCTGTCCTGTAAGTACGATAGATGGAATAGCGTCCTTCATTGAACGCAAGAAGGCTTTCGCCCTGATAGTCATCAAAGAAGACCGTGAAGCGGTATTCAGGATTGAATTCCGTGTTCGCTGCCTGATAGAATTCCGTCTGTGAAATTGAATCAACCCTTGCGAATACAACACGTTCCGTTTCGGTCATTTCCTCAATGCCGTAGGTGTTGGTTGTAACGGTCTGCTTTATCAGTTGAATTACATCCGTCATGCTCCACCACCCCAATCCGTGTAGCCTGTAGCGTTCATCAGTTGCGCTTTCTGTTCATCGTAAGACGCTTTAAGTTTGTCATAGTCTGCTGGTGATCCGAAGGACATCCGCACATATGTCAGGATAGCCTTGTTCACAAGTGCGTCAGTTGTCTGTGGCACTTCAACACCAGCAATGCCCAAATCCAGCATTGCGGAATTGATATATTCTTGTATTTCGGTGTCATACGATGATGTGGTGACACGCATTGCCATTTTACAGGTATCAATCAATGCCATTTTAGTTTTCCTCGTTTATGGCTTTGTAGAAAGCCTTTGTAACAGGTGTATATGCCATATGCCCAAGATGTATGTTGGGATCGCAAAAGATTCTGTAACCGTTCTGCCTCGCCCTGATGCAGAATGCACAATCCTCACCAGCGTTTGCTATTGGTGAAAACCACATTCCACCGCCTTCCTTTGATGCGATGTCAAGGAGCATATCAGTACGCATTAACACGCATCCGAATCCGCATCCAGCCACTTCAAAGAGATAGTCAGGAAGGTCATGCACATCCTCAAAGTCAAGCGTTCCTTCTTCATTCACTTCCAGCTTTGAAAAAAGCACAGGTGTGAACGGATGACCTCGCCTGAAGTAAAGTCCTGTCAGCACATCAATCTGCGGATGCTCGTCAAGCACTTTCATCATGCGTTCAAGGATGTCCGGCTGGAAGACCATGTCGGAATCAAACCACAGAATGTAGTCTGCATCCATTTCCACCGCCATTCCAGCCAATTTATTCCTTGAATCGTAAACCAAAGAGCCAATCAAGAATGATACTGTGCATTGACCGACCTTCTTCAAGGTGGTCAGGCTTTGTGCGAATCTCGCTGAAACCATATCCATACATGGTACGGCTATTAAGATTTTCTTTTCGTCCATTGTTCTGCCTCCACGCTTAAACAGTTAGACTATTTTACGATTTTAACGAAAGCATTCGGTGCGACAACACCGATGCCAACGAATTCTCTTCCGATGACACGCACAAGGTCATATTCTGCCTGTGACAGTTCATCAAACTTGATGTCAACTCCGTCACCATTCGGGAATGTCATCAGCGCACCGTGGTCAAGGTCACCAACGATAGCATAGGTGACACCTGTGGTTGCGGCTCCAACCGCCGTGATGGTGTTGTTGAATACTACAGGCAGACCTTCAAACGGATCTGCGTCAAAGCCGTTTGCATACTGTGCCGCCTTGAACGCACCCCAAGTTGCCTTGTTCATCATGACTACAGGATTTGCCGCCTCATCGGACAGAAGAGCCATTGCCTGTGCAACAGTTCCAACACCAACCGTGGTTGCCGTCAGCTTCGGAACACCAACCTGTGTGGTGGTGCTTACTGTGCCACAAGCCTGAATCTGTGCAATCAGTTCGTCAGCCGCCTTCTTCGCAATTTGGTATGTAAGTTCATCGTAGATGTAGCGAAGGAAGTTCTCACCGCCCATTGCAATGTCAATTGCCTCATCACTTACAGACAGCCACTTCTTAATGCTCTTCGGTACGATTTCTACAGTACCCAGCACCAGCGTTTCCTCGCTGACCGCACCGCCGCCTTCGGTGTGTACGGTTGCACCACTTGCAGAAATTTCAAAGCCGACCTTCATGTTGCCCTTGATGTAGGCTTTTCTTACTCTTGCCGTGATTCCTTCTCTCTCCCATGCGGTCTTGACGATGTCATAGACTACTTCCGGCACAGGAACAGTTCCACCTGTAGCGTTTTCTGTGAGAAGGCTTCTGCATTCGGTGTCATCACCTGACTTGATGTAGTTTGCATACGCATCAATGTATGCGTTTGTGTTTCTGATTTCCATATCAGTCATTTTGATTTCCTCTTCTCTTTCTTCAATAACCGTTGTGTTATTGTTAGTAATAACTTCTTTCATGGCTCTCTTCTCTTCTTCAAGAGCCTTTTCCGCTTTCTCAATCTCATCAAGGATGCCCTGACGCTCTTCCATCAGCTTTGCAGACCTTGTTTCAAGTTCTTCGGTTGACGCTCTTTCCTCGTCACCAACCTCTTCTACAGGCTCGTCAAGTTCTGCCATGATTGCATTCAGTTCCTCGTCAATTGACGAAAGCCGTTCACGCAATTCTTCAATTGTCATTTGGATAATTCCTCCTGAATCTTCTGCTTCAGTTCTTCACGCTTCGCAAGGTCACTCCGCCTTTCTTCCTCTGCCTGAAGTCGCTCCGCTTCGGCAATCTTTTCCGCTTCAATCACTCCGTTGAAGTAGTCACGAATGTGAAGTTCCGTTGTATCATTTGCTGGGAATGCCACCGAAGAGATGTCGTAGATTTTCGCAACCTTGTCCACGATCCGTGTCCGTGTGTCTGCGTCATAGTGGTCTTCAGCAACCGTGAACGCAAAGGACATCTGCGGATAAAGTCCGGCACGGATCTCTTCAAAGTGTTCCCTTCCAGCCTTTGTCTTTGACAGGTCTGTGACCTGATGTAAGCCGTGTTCATCAATGTCAAGTTTGATTGTTCCAGCCGATGAACGAGCGAAAACCTTGCCTTCATGGTCAATCCTGTACACAACATCCGTCATGTCGGTTTCGTCAAAGGCATTCCTGTCAATCTGCTCGTTGTAGTCAAGTCCGTCAATCTCCATCAACTTGTACGGCTCAAATGTTGAAGCGTATCCTTCAACTAAAAAAGACGGCTCTGCACCGTCTTCCCTGACCTCAAAAGTCATGTTTCTGTATTCTCTTTTAGGCATTAGTCTGTTCCTCCAATTCTGTTGCGTTCTTGTATTCACCACGGATGGTGCGGATGTCACCGCCTTCAACAGGCTCAAGGTTGAATACTTCCCTTGCCTCGTTGATGCTGAATATACCTCTGTCGGTTAGTTGTGCAGCAACCGCCAATTTGTCGGCATTGCTCATATACTGAAGCCTGTTGCTGGTGAAGAACACTTCGTTTCCTGTGGATCGCTCACGCTCCGTAAACATTGCCTTTGTCATGCCTTCCGACAAAGCAATGGCAAACGGCTCAACCGCACCTTCATAGAATGCCGACCAGGCGTCACCGTATGCCTTGTTCTGTAACACATCCTCGTTTACACCAAAGTAGTTGTAGACATTGGTTTGAATCTGCTTCATCTCGTCAGCGTTCACGGTGTACGGTTTGTTGTCATACTGATGTATGTCGGTGTAGGTGTTTGGGAACAAAAGCATTCCGTCACTCTCACCGTTGAATGCCAATGAGCCAAACCGTGCGGCTTCTCGCTTCAGGTCTTCATCCATCGCAAAGTTTGACATCTTCGCCCAAAAACGGAATGTTGCTCCGTTCTTGATAGCCTCTTCAATGCCTTGCCTGTTCAGGTCAATCATTTTAATTGTCGGCTCTAATGCGTAGTTTGATTCACCGAAGAAGTCCTTCTTGTACTGATGTTGCGTCAGCACTACACACTCGTCCATCCTCACCGCACCGATGTTTCCGTCACGGAATTTGTAACGCAACCACGGCTCGTCCTTGTACTCCACAACTTCGCACCGTTCCGGCAAGACAGGATAATAGCCTGTAGTTACAAGGTACTTGTCTTTGACAGGCACGATGAAACAGGTGTTGTGGATGTCAAGTATCACCGAAATTCTCGCAAGGAATTGGCTATAAGTCATCCATTGGTTTGGGCCTTGTTTCAACTTCGCCTGAAGGCTCGGTTTGGCGGCTCCTGTAGATGAAAACTTCAGTTTGCTGATGTGTCTTGCCTTCGCATAGATGGCTGACCGAATCAGTTCACTTTCGTAGATTGATCCTTGCCATGTATGGAACACAGGCTTGTATGGTGTCAGCGTCTTGAATACCTCGGCAGAAACCGCTTTCTGTTGTTCTCTGTTAGGTCGGAATATGGAATCAAATAAACCCATGCTTTACCTCTCGTTTTTTAATTGGTTGCCGATTTCAGGATACCACTTTTGACGCACGGTCAACGCATCCAGCAAGGCAGCCATTCCGTCTATGTGTGCCGTAGGTGCGACCTTCACAAGCCGACCCCTTCCACGCTCTGTGGACATCTTCACGGCACTATTCAAAAAGTGCATCTTCAACAAATCATTGTCACCGATGCACAGTTTACCGTCTTTCATCAAGCCTTCGGCTTCTTGCATGACACCCCAAAGATTGTCACCTTGGTAGACATCATCACATTTCACACCGTAGGCTTTTAGATCCTGAATCAAATATTGTGCTGAATAGCGGTCATAACCGCACACCAGCGGAAGGATGGTCAGCCGTTCAATCAAGTCAACCACCCATTTGTAGCAATCTTTATAGTCAACGAAGTTGTCACCTGACGGCTCAAGCAATCCACGCTGAATCATTATGCGATACGGTACACCGTCACGCTCGGATGCTTCGTCAATCTTTTCGGCTGGTAGCCAAAACTTGCTGAACACATACAACTTGCCGTTCTTTTCTATCAGGCAGCACCCTGAAGTCAAATCCGTAGTTTGTGACAAGTCTATGCCAATACACGCATAGTTGTGGGCAAAGTCCTCAATCCTGATTTTCTCGCTCATGCATTTCTTCACAGTTTCGGTTGATAGCCATGCAGTGGATGAATTCTGCTTTTGACAACAATACTTTGTTATGAATTCAACCTTCTTTGAAAGCGATCCTTCCGCAATGGCTATTTCGTCCAGCAAATAGTCAACAGGAATGGACACACCAAGATTCGGATTTGCTTTCCGTAATTCGTTGATGTCGTTCCATTTCTCTACATCGTCAACCATGTACAGAAACGGAATCAGCCTTTGTTCTTTGCTCTCTCCCAGCAGGAATCGTGTTGAGCGCTTCACAAGTTCGTCAAAGATACTGTCATTTTGATAGCCTGAAGTGGTTATGGCCAACATTAGTGGCTCTGTCCTTGCACCCATTCCGCTTTTCATGACTTCCCATTGACGAAGCCCCTTCTCACCGCTCCATGAGCTGATTTCGTCAGCACATACAAAGTGCGGATTGAAGCCATCGCTCTTGGACGCATTGAAAGCTATCTTCTTTACACTTGAATTGGTTTCTGCCACATAGATGTCAGCCTTGCGGTGCTTTGTCTTTGCTTTTAGTTCCGGCTCAAGCTGGACGCTTTGCCAAAACGCTGAATATACGATGTCAGCCTGTTCAACCTTTGGTGCTAAACAGAATGCCTTTGCACCGTACTCACCATCACAGTAAATCATGTATTCCATGATGGCTGATGCAAACAATGTTTTGCCGTTCTTCCGTCCGACCACAATTATTGCTTCACGGAATTGCCTGTAACCGTCATCACCCATGATGCCAAATATTACGCTCAACAATGCCTTCTGCCATAATTCAAGTTTCAGTTTTTTCGGTGCAAGTCTGCCTTCGGAATGATGGCATTTGTTTTCAATGAATCTTATTGCCCTGTTGGCTTTCTTTTGGTCAAATGTCCACCGTTTATCTTCAATACCTTGCACTACAATCTCATACGCAAGGGCAATCCATTTAGATGTCACAATAGATCCGTCTTTTATGCCCTGATAGTATTCTAAAACGTAGTTGTTCATGGTTGTTCGTGCCTATTTTGTGTTATTTCGTTCTTTACAGAGGAAAATCTGCC
>Ga0310786_10003825_pt1 | contig 21474 bp, 27 predicted proteins | sample AusTroGonzalo_MG_FD_203881 | JGI IMG/M metagenome (GOLD analysis project Ga0310786, IMG submission 203881) | Bovine rumen microbial communities from tropical cattle in Woodstock, Queensland, Australia - Gonzalo_03 (v2) (version 2) | ecosystem: Host-associated > Mammals > Digestive system >...
ATTTGAAAAATGTGATTTAATTATATGTCCATCGGGCGCAGGAACTGCGATGCCATTGGACTCTGATATGACACCATTGGAATATTATGCACTGGATTTATTCACTGTCGCGATGAATTTGGCGGGTGTACCGGCGGCAAGTGTACCATGTGGTATGGCGCAAAACGGTCTGCCACTGGGGATGCAGGTCGTGGGTAAAATGTTTGACGATGTTCGCGTTTTACAATTAGCAAAACATATAGAACAATTCGCCGGCATTGATAACAGACCAACAAAGATAATGGGGAAATAAAATATGATATTCAAACCAATAAATAATTACGAATCGTTAGGGTACTTCATTATTAAACAAGCATATACGATATTGTTAAACAATCCTCGTGCAGGTGATTATCGTTATCTTAAAAGTGAGATACAAGAGATTATTCAACTGTATCCATTTGTTGATAAATCGTTTGCTATGTATGAATATAATCATGGTAATTCCAAACATTATTTCTGTAGGTACCGTTGGGAGAATGTAATGGATTATTACATAAGGCAACAATGCAGGGCACTTTTCTTACAGCACATTACAAATCCGTTTGGAAATATAAATGAAATTCATATTATGGAACCGTATAATCGCACTTTGTTAAAAGAGAAAGACTTAAGTTTCATGGTAGACAAAGCTAGAACTAAGATCAAACGAATAGAAGAAGAATATTTATTAAAAGCAAAAAATGACAAGAAAGCAGAACAAGAACTTATAAATCACGGTATCTTAGCATACAGAAATTGGCTAATCTCAAGGCAGGAAAAGTATGAAGAATATATTCAAAATAAAAAAAGGCAATAAAAAAATGGTGGCCAGAAGTGGAATCGAACCACTGACACAGGGATTTTCAGTCCCTTGCTCTACCAACTGAGCTATCTGGCCATCCGCAGGGTGTATAATAAAATACAAAAAACAAAAAAGCAAGGAAAAATAAAAATGTTTACAATACAAGGCAAAACAGGTGATTGGGAAGTAGTCGTCGGACTGGAAACTCATATAGAGGTCCTGTCCAAAAGTAAGTTGTTCAGTGGCGCATCGGCGGACTATAATCCAACCGTTGCCCCCAATACCCAGGTTTCCATGGTTGATGCCGCTATGCCGGGAATGTTGCCCGTTTTGAACGAATATTGTGTAGACCAGGCGATTAAATTCGGCCTTGGGATAAACGCGGAAATATCCCGCATCAGCCGTTTCGCCCGTAAACAATATTTCTATCCTGACCTGCCCCAGGGGTATCAGATTACCCAGGCGACCAGCGAACCCGCGGTGGTCAATCACGGATGGATTGAAATTATCGGCGACGATGGGAAACCGAAAAAAATTCTGATTGAACGCGCGCATATGGAACAAGACGCAGCAAAGAATAAACATGATGTACACCCGTCAAAATCTTTCGTTGATTTGAATCGGTGTGGTGTTATGTTGCTGGAAATCGTAACGGCATTGGACACAAAAAACCCAGAAAATAATTCATATATAACATCGCCCGACGAAGCCGAAAAATACCTGCGCCAGATTCGTGAAATTGCCCGTGCATTGGGTGTGTCACATGCGAATATGGAAGAAGGTTCTATGCGTGCAGATGTAAATGTATCCGTTCGCCCAGTTGGTGCAAAATATTTTAATGAACGTTGCGAAATCAAAAATATGGTGTCATTTAAATTTATTAAAAATGCCATAGAATACGAAGCAAAACGCCAAATAGAAATTTTGGAAAACGGCGGTACAATCGACCGTTGTACTATGCGTTATCACCCAGACGACGGCACAACAACCGTTATGCGCAGCAAAGAAGACGCATTGGATTATCGCTATTTCCCTGACCCCGATTTGTTGCCATTGATTATAACCGATGAACAAATCGAACGCATTCGCCGGTCTATGCCGGAATTACCGACGGCAACGCGTGCGCGCTATATTGAAAAGTTCGGACTTGCGGAATACGATGCGACACGTCTGACCGAATCGGTTGATATTTCGCACTGGTTCGATGCGGCGGTCGGCGACAAAACCGAACGCGCAAAAGGTGTTGCAAACTGGATGATTTCTGAACTGTTCGCACATCCTGAAAACTATGACATCACAAATGAAAAATCGGGCATTGTTGATGGTATGCGTATCATCACACCATCGGATTTGGCGGAATTGGTTGATATGGTGGCAAGCAATGAAATCAACGGCAAACAGGCCAAAGATATATTTATCAAAATGCTGGACGGTGCAGATGGCACCCCGCGTGCAATCGCCGACAAATTTGGGATGAAGCAAATCACCGACACATCTGCGATTGAAAAAATTATCGATGATGTCATCGCCGCAAACGGGCCCCAGGTTGAACAATACAAATCGGGCAAAGTCGGATTACTTGGGTTCTTTGTCGGAAATGTTATGAAGGCATCCGCCGGCAAAGCGAATCCAGCAATCGTAAACGAGATATTGAAAAAGAAATTGGGATAGCACTATGATGGGACGTATGGCAATTGCCGTTTTGGCAGAAAAACTGGTTGATGAAACAATACACAAAGTTTCAATACTGGCGCATGAAATTTCATCATTCAATAAAAACGCGAAACAACAAAAACCAATAGTTCGAAATTCATTAAATCAATTTCATCAAACTAAACAAAATTATAAACAAAAATTTTTAACAAGGACACAATGTAAATAAAAATCAAAGGAGCAAAAAATGCAAATGTTAAAGTTTAAATATGATGTAATACTTGGCCAAAGTTATGAATTAGTCGACAGACCATATACATTAATGGACCGAAAAAATCCATACAGCAACGACAAAATCGCATTGTCAAATCTGATTACATCAATTGTGACATCGAAACAGCAACAATTTCGCTAAGGCCACATATGTCAAAAAAATACTTTATTAAAACATTTGGTTGTCAAATGAATGTGTACGACAGTTGGCGCATCGCCGCCATGCTGGATGCGCGCGGGATGACGGCAACCAAAAATGTTGCCGACGCAGATATAATAATATTGAACACTTGTTCAGTGCGTGAAAAGGCAACCAATAAAGTATTTTCCGAACTTGGGCGCATAAGGGATGCAAAAAAGCCGGACGCATTGTTTGGTATTGTCGGTTGCGTTGCGCGCGAAACAGGCGCAAATGCATTTCATCGTATTCCCGAATTAAACTTTGTTCTGGGGCCACAAAGTTATCATAAATTGCCCGAAATTCTTGATGACCCCGATACAAAATTATTGAATATCGATTTAGGCGGTTTGGAAAAATTTGATGAATTACCACCAATGACAACTGCACCGACCGTATCATATATTCCAATCCAAGAGGGTTGCAATCATTGCTGCACCTATTGCATTGTGCCGTATACACGCGGCCGTGAAATTTCGCGCGCGTTTGATGATGTTGTGCGCGATACGCGCCATGCGGCAGAAACCGGGGCGATTGAGATTTGTTTCCTTGGGCAAAATGTGAACGGATATAAATACACGGATGCAAACGGCAAAACATTTCGGTTATCTGATTTAATACACGCGGCGGCCCAAATGCCTGAAATCCGCCGTATACGATTCACATCCAGTTATCCAACCGAAATGACCGACGATTTGATTGAAATGTTCGCGACCGAACAAAAACTGTTGCCGTTTTTGAATATGCCGATTCAAAGTGGCTCACCCGATGTTTTGCGTCGTATGAATCGTCCATACAGTTTGGATGCATACATTGCGATCATCGATAAACTGCGCGTTGCACGTCCAGACATCCAAATATCCAGTGATTTTATTGTTGGGTTTCCTGGTGAAACTGATTCAGATTTTGAACAAACGATGGATATTGCGCGTCGCGTCCGTTATATAAACTCGTACTCTTTCAAATACTCACCACGTCCGCATACGGCGGCGGCATTGATGTCTGACCAGATTCCCGAAAACATCAAACGCGAACGATTGGCAAAATTAGACAACGCACTTAACGAAATCCAACGCGAATTTAACGAATCATGTGTTGATAAAACTTTGCTGTGTTTGTGTGAAGGCGCCGACAAAACTGGTCGTCACCTGCTCTATCGTACGCCATATATGCAACAGTGTATCGTTGCGAAACCGAAAAACGGCGATGCACCAATAATGGCCGGTGTAAAAATCACCGCTGCGAATCGCGCATCATTACGTGGCGAATTTACAAATAATTAAAATATAATTTTTCCGCCCAGTGCGAATTTATACGACATACCAAAGTCATCATGTGCGACACCAATCTCTAAACCGCCACCAACACCATCGGCGACCGACAACATATCTACATAGAATGCACCATAAATTGTTCGGTCTGTTTGCACAAACAATTTTCCACCAATTGCGTATTTATTTCCATCGGTATCATCGGTCTTTTCAGCTTTGGCACCGATTCGCAAATTTAAATCTGAATCATCCTGTTGGGCAATCGCCACATAGTCCGCGCGTGCACCGACAAACGGTATTAAATTTAAATTCATATCTTCATACAGTTTATAAACAACACCAAAATCCGACATAAAATTCACACCGATTCCACCGGGATTATGAAAAACTTTGTCGTCGTGAAACACATCAACATCATCAAACGATGTATACGAAAATGTTCCAGACGCATCCAGATAATAATCATCATCCATATACTGGACCCCAACATTTCCGCCGTACAGAATCCCCGTAAAATCGTCATAATCCGACGCGGCATTTATCACACCGCCAACCAATCCGACACTGCCATATAAATTATCGCCAAATTCGCCACCGATATTGATATGCCCGCCAATCGCATAAAAATCTTTTGCAAACATATAGAACGGCGCAATCGCTGTCCCTGGGAAAAACAACATCGAATCGTGTGTTCCCAGACGCAATATCGGTCGCATTAAATTTATTGGATTGGTCCGCGCCGCACCTGATAAAACATTGCGCATTGAATCGCGACTCATCTGGCTATCCAGCGCATTTAACAATTTATCATTTGGATTCTTTGCGCGCAGCCCGTCCAGATAATCCCCCAACGCCCCACCAAACACAACTGAATAATTCGTCTGGCGCGCCACATTGACATATAAATCATTTCCGCGCCATTCGTGACTTGGCACGAACATCGGGTCGATACCATCGAATTCAACATGCAGCGGATGCGACCCTTTGCGCACATCAGACAACAACGGCACAGATGAATCGGTCGGTATATCCGTAACGACAAAAACCACCGATGCGTCACCAATATAAATTGGATGCGTGAATTCGGGCATATTTGCCCCAACATCGATACGCGCACTGGACAAATAAATTCCATTTGCATTTTGGGCTGTATCAATTAAATCCGCCATATTTATGTTTACAGGATTGTCTATCGTACCACTGGCAACAACATTATGGCCCACCAGATTTTGGATTCTGTGAATATCATGATGGCCATGCTCGTCAACGACACCGGTCACAATCTGGGTGACATAGATGCAACCACCTGGATCTTCACAGGTAAAATTGCCCGTGATTGTATCATAATTCTTGATATTTAATGAAAATCCTGTTCCCAGTGTCACATCTACATCAAAAACACCGTGATTTTCAATCGTCGGCGACACCGTATCGATTATAATCGCCCCTGGATGTGACACGGAATACACCGTACCATTTGGCACATAATAAAAATCATCGTTTGCCATCGCAACCAATGGCGCAATAAAATATAACCCGCTGAAAATGATTTGTGCAAAAATTCTCATTTGCACAAAAGTTTAACACATAAGATTTTTTTCTTAAAGTGAAAAAATATATAAAAAATTTCGGGCACGATTGAATCGCACCCGACACAGTTTTTGAACTGTTGTTGCTTTACCATTGGCTTGTTGGATATACACGACCCCATGCGGCTTTATATCCACCGTCACGCGACAAAACAACCTTGGCATTTTGTAAATCGGAACAATTTAATCCACGCACCGTATATGTTTGGGTTAAACGACCAGGCTCATCAATGGACAGCATTGGCAATTTCACATTCATACTTTTAGACGCGCAACAACTGCTGTCACTGCAATTACCGCATTGATAAATTTTCATCACATAGTTTTCGCCTGGGCGCAAATCGGTGACATCGACCGTCATCTTTACGCCGCTTTCGCACGGGACAAATTTGATATAGCCCATTTCAGATGTTCCACCACGACTACTGCGCGTGTACATTTTCGCCTTCATTGTCGGATTTTCGACGACTTCGGCGGCAACGACCGTCTCGTCCACTTCGTACATCATGACTGGCTGTTGCGCATTGTGATGATGTTTTGGTTTATGCATTTCGCGATGTCCCCCACACTGCATACTGCATGCCGCCAATACACTGGCCGCCGCAAATGCAACCGTTAAATGTGATACTTGTTTAATCAGTTTGTTCATATTTTCTCCTTTGGGTTGTACGACATAATTATATTCCGACGCGCATCATTTTTCGCCAGGTATGATTGCCTAACCGCATTGCAAAACAAAACCCCGAATAAAAAATTCGGGGTCAAACACAACATTTAATCATACAAAATTTTAATTCTAGAACATATATCTGATGCCAATATCGCCACCAAAGTTATGCAGCCCAGAATCAATATCTGCATATGTATAGCGGAACGCCATATCAACCGCAAACACGTGCCAGTCAAATGTCACACCCATCGTACCCATCGCGGAAAACCGCGTTTTATCGTGGTCTGTAAATACACCACCGACTTCACGCGACGAATCGGCGAACGCAACACCAGCGCCCGCACCAATGAACGGACGAATCATCTGGTAATCGCCCAAGTCCATATAGAAATTCATCAACAGGTTTTGCATTTTCGTGTTTACTTTTACATTGTCGGTACCAAACATCGCATCGTCTTTGATTTTTGTAAAGATAGACCATTCAACTTCGGTACGTGCCCGATTGCACCACATCGCTAACCCCAGTGCGACACGACCATGCATTTCTTCGTCGTTAAAAGATTCTTTGAAATCATTGTACCGATAATTGTGGTTGGTATAGCCTGCGCCGACACGCAACCCAATATACGGATTTATATTTTCAAAGAACGATTCGTTTTTATACTGACCGGCCATGGCAGGACATGCAACCAATGCAGCCAAGACAGGAATTGCAACTTTTTTCATATTTTCTCCTTTTGTTTGTTCCAAAGGGTGCATATACACTCTTTTACGTTTTCAATGGTATCACGGGCATATCAAAGTTGATATAGGTATGGATACCTTTTTGCATTGGGAAATTCGAATCGGTATAAAAACTTGCATTTTTGTAAAAAGGTTATATAATCCCAAAGTCAAAAGACCCCGGGTGCATAGCTCAGTTGGTAGAGCAACTGACTCTTAATCAGTGGGTCTGGGGTTCGAGTCCCCATGCGCCCACCAAAAATTGTTAATGCACACATTTGGTGTGCATTTAAAATTTTTGAGTGTCTCGCCGTAGCATTATTCGCAACCAGAGGAACAAATTACACGACTAGCGGCGAAGGCGGACAAACGCAATTACTTTGCTAACACTTTGCGCCATTTTTTCTTTTTTGTTGCAAAATCCATATGCAAAGATGGACTGCTGGATGGCAAAACCTGCTTTTCAGACACATTTAAATCTATATTCTGCTTTCTTTGCGCGGTCAAAAAATAGTTATATGCTGTTTTGCCATTAAACCATATTTGTTTACCCACCAACGCGCGTAAATCATTATATGCTGCATTTTTGATTTTTCTATCTGTGCTGCCGTCACGGGCGCAAGATTCAATGACATCCCACAATCCAATTTTCAGTTTTTTCAAACCGTTCATATCGTGTTTTTCTAATCCCAACAGGTCCCAAAAATGATTGCTGTCGTTTGAATAATATTCTTGTTTGCGCAACGACAATTCACCAGGGAAAGTCCCCAGAATAACAATATCTGCATTTTTAAGATTAAATGGCGACAAGCTTTGTTTTATTTTCATATAATCCTCCTTGGGCTTTACAAAAATTTTTTAACTAAAAAATGATAACAGGCGACAATATTCACATCTTTTTCGTGTTGCATATCATCAATCATATAGTCACTAACACGGCCTAAACGCACTCCACTTCTGTACACATAACCATCTTTGACTTTGCCCAGCGTAATACCACTTTTATCATGTATTTCGTCGTTTCTGGTTTTCCCAAGCGTTATTCCAGACTTGTCATATATTGTATCATTACGCAATTTGCCCAGCAGCGTTCCATTCTCTCGTATTTCGCCATTGTGGAATTTAACACCGAACATCATTTTTCTCCTTTTGTTTGTTATACAAAAAAACCACCGAATCTATAAGCAGTGGTTGGAGGTTGGAAACAATTCAGTCTTGATTGTGATCGTTATTCGATATATTCACGATCCCTCCAACATATCCGTTGGAGCAGTTTAACGTCTGCGTACCAGACGAGACTAAACGGGTTTCCACACCCGCCGAACCATATACATATGATTCACTTTTATTATATCAAGATTGAAAAACCAATGCAAGCGGGACATTTTCACCAAACAAAAAATTGGTTGTAATGCATAATCGATTTACTAACCACTAACAACTAACCACTATATACTATTTCTTTAAATAATTGACTGGATTATACGACTTGGTTCCTTTACGGATTTCAAAGTGCAACTGGGGGACGGTGACTTTACCTGTCTGACCCACTGTGCCAATTTTTTGCCCGACCGACACCCGCGTGCCACGGCGCACAGACATAGAGTTCAAATGTGCATAAACCGTCATCCAACCATCTGCATGCTGGATTATAATCAGATTACCCATACCACGCACTTCGTTCCCTGCATACGCGACAACACCGTTTTCCGCCGCATTGACCGTCGTATTCAGCGCCGCCGATATGTTTATACCATCGTTATACAAACCACCCGTCTTCGCCCCATAGTGTGACAGAATTGTTCCGCGTACTGGCCACGAAAACTTTGACGATGAACGTGCCGCTATGGGTTGCGATTTTTCTGTGACCTGTTTTTTTGTCGATTGTTTTGGCGGTTCTTTCTGAACAACTTTTTGCTGCGTTTTTTTCACCGTTTTTTGTTCGGGTTTTGGTTCGGTTTTTGTTGCTTTTGCCGATGTGGATTTTGCCACTGGCTTTTCTGTTTTTGGTGTTGCCGCTGATTTTACTGTTGGTTTTACACTGGTTGCTGGTTTTGTTTGTGATACAGATTTTACGCTTGCGACTTTGGTTTCGGGCAAATCGGGCACACGCAGTTTCTGACCGACACTTAACGCGAACGGCGGACGCAGTCCATTCATAACTGCTAAATCGTTCACAGGAATTTTATATTGCCGCGACATTGAATACAATGTGTCACCTTTTGCAACTGTGACCGTACGCAGCGGCACACGAACATCGGACGCCACTGGCACCGCGGTTTTTGCGTTTTCCACTGGCTTTGATTCTGCCTTTGGTTTTTCCACTGGTTTTGGTTCCACTTTGGTTGCGGGTTTGGGATCTGTTTTTGCCACTGGCTTTGTTTCATGTTTTGTTTCGACCTTTGGTTTTTCTGGGCTTGCTTTTTTTGTTGATGCAATATTCGTTTCTGGTTTTTGTTCAATCTTTGGTATGTCGGGTTGCAATTTCAATACCTGGCCCACGCGCAGTGTATACGGCGGTTTTATTGCGTTTGCTGTTGCCAAGTTTTCTATTGTCGTGTTATTTTCGCGCGCCAATGAATACAGTGTATCATCACGACGCACAACAACCGTCCCAACCGCCGCGCGCGCGGGGACATTCAATTCATCGGTTGCGTATGATGGGACATCAATTACATCACTGGATTCTGTTTCATCTTTATCCGGTTTTTCGGTTTTTGTTGGCACATCTATAACATCATCATCCACATCATTGACATTATCATTCGATGTTTCATCTTTGGTTTCTGGGGCTTCGTCTGATACTTCATCGGCGGGTTCAGGTTTTAAAACATAATCATCGACACCCGCATAGTTCACATATTCGTCCATATCGACCGAGCCATACAGTTCGGGCGACGCATAGACCCCATAATCGGACACCGCGGAATTATAGATTTCGGGTTCAGTATTCGGGTCGGCCAACATCGCCGGATATCGCGACGATATAAAATCACCGACACTGTCGGGAATCGATGTAATTTTCGGCTGCAGGTCACAGGACGCCAAAAACGCGCCCATTGCAAAGACTGCAATCGCCGAAATAATTTTTTCCATATCCAAATTATATCATAAAAATGATTATTTTTTCATAAATAAAATGCTGACTTCGAACAATGCCCACATTGGGACGGCCAACAACAATTGCGAAACAACATCGGGTGGGGTCAATACCGCCGCCGCTATTACAATAATGATTATCGCATAGCGTCGCATTTTTACCACACGTTCACGGGCCAGCACGCCCATGCGATTCAACAACACCATAATCAATGGTAATTGAAATGCGATACCAAAAACCTTTAACATACCAATTGCAAACCCAAGGTAATCGCGCGCAGCGGGCATCACCAACGCAGGCACCGGTGCCGATTCGTTCAATTCAATAAAAAATTTAAATACAAATGGGAACAAAATATAAAATGCAAACCCCGCCCCAACCAAAAACAAAATCGGTGAAATAACAAAAATCGGAATCACAAAATCTTTTTCACGACGATGCAGCCCGGGCGCAACGAATGCCCATATCTGCCACATGGCGAATGGTATCGTCATCATAATCGCGACCAACAACGCCAACGATAAATCAATCATCAATCCATCGGTTATACCACTGTAAAGCAGCACCGCATTGTCCCAAGTATCAATCAATGGCGTTGTTAAAAAACCCTGCACCCATGGTGCAACAAACCATCCGAACACAAACGCCAAAACAAAGAAACCAATCGTCCACAAAATCCGTCGGCGCATTTCGGCAAAGTGTTGCATAATTGTCATTTTTTTCATTTTGCCCCTGTTCGTCTCCGCCGTGTTTTACGTTTAACCGAAATTGTTTCCATCATTTCCCGCGTCGTCATATTCACAATATCATCTATGGGTTTTTCTAATTCAATTTGATTTTTGATTTTTTCCGACGCGTCCGTAATTTTCCAGATAATGCCACGAATAAACTTTACAATCCGCGCCAATGCACGCGCCACATCGGGCCAATAACGCGTCGGCACGACTAATATCGCGACCAGTAAAATGACTATAAATTCTGCCCAACTGATTCCGAACATATTTAATCATAGAAATCGTCACCGCCGCTGGTGCTGACCGTTTTGTGACGCTGTAATTGAAAATAGTTTTTACCGAAATTCGTTTTTGTTTTCATATTATGAAACGCGACATTCGTACGATTTCCGACCGCATCAACAATCGTCCACGAATTCAATCCCAATGGCTTTTTATTGAACACGACCGTCATATTGCCAAGGCCCTCTTGCCCGCGTAAATTCATTTTCAATGCGAATGTACTGCCACTTTCCATTGTATCAATCACATGAATATCGGCATTTTGTAAATCTATATTTTTTCGCACCAGAATACCCGCCGGCGTACTGGTCAGTGGCACCGTTGTAATCTGGTCCAACGATTTATCATAGAAATACAAATCTGAACCGTCCGATATCAACTGGATTGGCATATTTTTATAATCCAGCCGCACACGCCCAGGCCGCAACATTGAAAACGTGCCATTTTCACGCTTGCCATTATTCGTCTGGACAAAATCGCCCGTTAAACCAGTAATCGAATTCAGATATTTTTCTGCGCGCGTAACCAAATTTTTATCCACCGCGGCAAATGCGCCATTAGTACACAGACATACCACCAAAAATGCGATTATCTTTTTCATTTTATCTCCTTTTTAAATAATTCAATTATACGCGACTTTACATTTTCCAGTGTATCCGCCACGACCGCACCCGCAGCAAATTCATGTCCGCCACCGCCCAGTGCAACCGCAATATGGTCAACGCGCTTCATGCGCCCACGCAACGATACACCGATTTGATTCGGCTTTTGCTCTTTTAACAGTGCGACATAATCCAAACCATGAATTTGCCCCATCAGGTTCAAAACCGTTTCACCCCGTCCATCCAGATGTTTATATTGTGATGAATCGATAATCACCAGCCCAAGCCGATTTTTATAATAGAACTCTGCCGCCCCAACAGCAGACGCTTCAGTAATAACGGTTTTACGTGGTTTGTTGGCTAAATCATTTATTATACGCTGGATATTCACACCACGGTCCACCAAATCCCCGGCAATATGTAAAACATCGCTACGCTTTACATACTTGAAATTTCCTGTATCCGTAATTATTGCCGTCATCAGCAATCGCGCAACATTCAAATCGTATTCCCATCCCGCATCCTGAATCATTTTATAGACAATCTCTGCGGTTGCGGCGGCATCTGAATCATCGATACATAAATGTCCAATCTTGTTATCATTTATGTGATGGTCAACTTCGATAATAAATTTTGCGCGTTCAATAAACTTATGCGGACCGCCAATATTGCGTTCAATTCCATAGTCCATAACAATCGCAACATCGGGCGCGAAATCATCATCAATCTTTTCAAAGAACCGTATACGCTTGCGCAGTGGCACATCATCTAAATTATCGGGGATATTTCCATCATAGGTGCATACGACATCTTTACCATAGTTCGTTTCAATCAAATGTCCCAATGCCAACACCGAACATATCGCGTCACCATCTGGATTCTTGTGCGCACACAGCATAATGGAATTTGCATTCCGAATTTTTTCATCAAAGATTTTTAACTGTTCATTCATCATATTGCGATATCTTCCAATATAAACTGGACACTGACGCGACCATTATAGACATTTTCTTTTAACCGCCCCAGCAACATTATTTTAGTATTTATGTTCGCATCGTCCAGCAAAAAATTCCCGACCGGCGTTCCGACCAGATTAAACCCGACAAAATCCAAATGCGACCCTGTTGATGTGCGTACATCGCCACGCAGGTGCGTTCCGCCATGTCCCATTACTATGGCGCGATTCAATACTGCACCACGCAACACCAAAAGTGGTTCAGGATTAGATTGCCCAAATGGTTCCATTTGGGATAATTTCTTTACCAAGCCCATCGTTGCGCCTGCGGCATCCATTTCTGCATCGACAACGATATCCGACCCAGGCAACGCGCCATCCAGTTGTTCCAGCACAGATTTTTCCAAAAATTCGCAAAATTCCCCTTCGCGTTCCACTGCCAGTGAAAATCCTGCGGCTGCCGCATGGCCACCACCTTCGTATATCAATCCGCGCGCCAATGCATCGTGTATAATCGCGCCTAAATTCACCCCTGGCACAGAACGTCCCGACCCGTTTATCATTCCATCACCGCGCGTTGCGACACAAGCGGGCAAATTATACATATCTTTCAATCGCCCAGCAATTATTCCCATAACCCCACCGTGCCAATTATCGCCACAGACAAATAAACTGCACCGACCGTTTTGGCAACACTTTTCTGCTATATCGGTTGCCTGAACCATAATTGCGTTTTGAATATTGATTCGTTCCTGGTTCATCGCATCCAGTTTATTTGCTAAATCATAGGCAATCAAAGGATTGTCGGTAAGCAACAAATCCAATGCAGGTGCCGCAGAATCTAAACGACCCGCTGCATTCAAACGCGGTCCCAGCACAAAACCCGCCGTATAGACGGACACCCGCTCTACATGTGCAACATCCATCAACACACGCAAACCCAAACTCTGGCGCAGTCCCAAAACCTTTAATCCTGTTGCAACAAATGCACGATTTAATCCCACCAACGGCATCGTATCACAAATCGTACCCAATGCAACATAGTCCAAAAAATTCAACAAATTCACAGATTGAACTTTTTCAACCAAATCGTCACGGCCCGACTTTCGCAATTCACGATTTAACGCAACCAATGTCAAGAATGCAACACCTACGCCCGCCAAGTATGTCAACCCCGAATCGTCATCGACGCGTTTCGGATTTACAACCGCATCGGCATTTGGAATAACATTATCGGGCGAATGATGATCTGTCACTACGACACGCATCCCCAATGACTTTGCCAAATCAACTTCGACCGCCCCACTGATACCACAATCAACAGTGATAAGCAGTTTTGCCCCATTTTCATGCAACCCGCGCACTGCATCTGAATTTAATCCATAGCCTTCGCCTTCACGTGTTGGCAAATGCCAAATCACATCAACGCCAATTGCGCGCAGATATTTCACCAACACCGCCGTCGATGTAATACCATCAACATCATAGTCGCCATATATCGCAATCTTGTCCCCACGCAAAATCGCATCTGCAATTATACCAACCGCCGTTTCCATATCGCGCAACACGAACGGATCAGGCATATATTCTTTGACCGATGGGTTCAAAAATTTTGGAATATCTGATTCGGCGATTCCACGCGCAACCAAAATATGGTGCAACAAATTGTCATCACCTGCTAATGCTGTATCATTATCATCTGACACAACCCATGCCCGCCCCAGCATGGATTTTTCAACTATCGTTTTCAACTTTGTTACTCTTTTTTTATTATCAGGGATATTATAATATAAAATTATTCAAATAGCAATGGCAGGATGCTGTCCAAAATTTTTCCTGTTGTGGGCACCGCATTCCAGGCGGCTGTACGCAGTCCGAATGTTTCCTCGGTCCCTTTGGGCTCGTCCAGGACAACCAAAATAGTATACTGGGGCGCAGACACTGGGAATATTCCGACAAATGCGGTCAAATTTTTTGTTTTATCCACTTTGCCATTTATACGCTTTTCCGCCGTAGCAGTCTTGCCCCCGATTTGTATGCCTGCGATTCGCGCTTGTTTCGCACTGGTCTCTTCGGCGATTCGCAACATAATCGAACGCAGACGCGCCGAAATATCATCACTTAACACACGTTCACCACGCAACGGTCCAAAATTGCGTTTCTGTAATGTTGGATAGATATAAATTCCACCATTTGTCATAGAATTTACCGCCAACAACAAATGCATCGGTGTAACCGATATACCGTGTCCAAATGATACAGTTGCCCGTTCTACTGGCCACCAGCGATGTGGCAACAACGGCGATTCGGTCCGACCAAATTCTAAACTAAGTGGTTTATCCAAATGCACACGATGGAAAAATTCCTGTTGGGTTCCGTCGGGCAAATCCAGCGCGATTTGCACACTGCCCACATTACACGAATGCAACATAATTTCTTCCACTGTCAGATTCGGGCGTGGCGGTTTAAAACTGCGCACATCGTGTATAGTGGTTGCTACCCGACCAAATTTATCATGGATTTTGTACGGTTCTTTTACATAATATTCCCGATTGATACCATGTTCCATCGCCATCGCCGTATTGAAAACTTTGAATATAGACCCCATTTCATAAACACCACGCATTGGGGCAAAACTGCGCCGTGACACAGAATCAGCACTCAGATTTTCTGGGTCAAAATCTGGCAACGACACCATCGCAATCATTTCACCTGTGCTGGAATTCATCAACATCCCCATCGCACCTTTGGCATTATAACGATGCATCGCACCCGATAGTTGTTCGTAAAACACAGATTGCACACGCGAATCCAATGACAACTGTAACGGCGCCTCGTTTTCGCGCAGATATTCATCATAGACACGTTCGGCCCCTTCCAGTCCATGACCATCATTACCAACGAATCCAACAATATGTGAAAATAATCTGCGTTTAGGATATTTCCGTTCCTGGACAACCTCTACGCCCAATCCCGCCAATTTTGCCGACATAACACGTGCGCGCGCCGCGTCCGATGCGTACTTTTTCAAATAGTAAAAATTACGCCCCGAATTTAACATCTTTAATGCATTCTGGACCGAATATTCATAGGGGAAAATTTCATGAATTAAATCTGCAACGGCATCAATATCGGTGACCTGTTTTGGACGCAAAGTAATATGCCCCGACATAACATTTTTTGCCAATATATCACCATTTCGGTCAATAATATCGGCCCGATTTACCGCCCATGCACCCGCACCACAATCACCCCGAACACGGTTTGTGCCCTGGAACGCATAGTAAAATGTACAGCACGCAAACAATGCAAAGGCACAAAAAAAGCAATGATATACAAAACGCAAACGCTGATGTCCCAGTGCATTACCTGCGACACCTGTGAAACCATGCTTAAAAATGTCCCGTCCTACTTCAAACATCACTTTTCAGTCATTCTATCAGGCAAATTTCGAATTTCAACCGATTTATTGAAACTTATTACTTCGGCGCGTGGCACCACACCCGAAACCAAATTACGCAGACTTTCTGGCCGCACCAATGATGCAAACTTCGCCTGGGCCACTGCAATATCTTGCTGGGTCTGGACGATATCACGGCGTACGCGTTTTCGTTCACTGTTCTGGGCGCGATAACATACCTGCAACGCGACATTGATTGCGACCATAGCAAATGCCATAATCACACCGATACGAAACATTTTTTCTTCTGGGTTCATTTTTTCGTCCACCTGAATAAATTCTTACCCTATTTTATCATAAATTTTTCAAAAAACGAATCATAGAATTTACACCATTCAAACGCGCCGCCCCGATATTGATATTTAGCCCCGAAAACATTTCATCAATGGGCATTTGTTTTATTTCATCGGGTGATTTTCCATCAACCATAGATAACAGTATTGCAACAATTCCACGAACCAGTGCCGAATCGGCTTTGCCATAGAAATTATTTCCATCTCGGCAAATCTGCACAAACGATGCGCAACCAACTATATCGGTGCATACGGCGGAATCTGGCGCACACGGCAAGTTTTTACCGATATCCATAACAACCTCTAACTTTTCCACAGGGTCATCAATTTGTGCCAATAATTTTTTTATCTGTTCAAATGTCATTTGATTTTACCACCCACTGTTTGTTAAATCTAATTCCAAACGCGCTGTATCAGACATACGCGACAAATCCCACGCCGGTTCCCAAACCAGTTCAACATTCACTGGCGTTGGTGCGACAACATTTGCCACGACATTTTTCACCATGTTCAATAATTCATCCATCATCGGACATGTCGGACTGGTAAATGTCATTTTGATATTTACCAACGATTCTGATATATCAATATCATATATCAATCCCATATCCCAAATATTTACTGGGATTTCTGGATCATACACAGTTTTCAGTGCGCCAATAATATCGTTTTTTGTAAAATTCATTTTGCTATATCTTTCATTACATGGATAAATTTTTTAATATCCGATATCGTATTCCATGCGCCAATCGACACACGAATCGAACCGTTTATTCCCAATCTTTGATGAATCCATGACGCGCACATATTACCAACCCGCACACAGATATTATGTGCACCCAACATCGCACCGACATCCAACGGATGCATACCATCAACTATAAAACTCAGAATTGCCGCGTCCCGCGTGGTTAAAATTTTCACATTTGGAAATTTCGATAATTCGTCATAGGCATATTTTATTAAATCCAGATTCGGTCGATGTTGTTCTAAATAATCCACCCCAGGAATTATACCCGCAATCTGGGTCAATGGCAATGTGCCCGCCTCCCACTTTTCCGGTGCGTCGTTCAAGACCCACTGGGCATCGGTCACACTTGCCACCATTCCACCACCAAATTTATCGGGGGAATATTTTTCCGAATCACGAATGTATAAAATCCCCAACCCTGTATCTGCACCAATTTTATGTGCCGAAAACACCATAAAATCACAGTCCCATTTTTTTACATCTATTTTTTTATGCACGACATATTGTGACGCATCAACGACTGTGACAACATCTGGATTTTTTTGCCGTGCGGCGGCAATTATTTTTTTAACATCTTGCGCGCGGCCCAAAACATTTGACATCGCGGTTATGATTAAAAAGTCCGTCTTTGGAATTTCATTCGAATTTATATCAAGATTTTCATCTAATTCACATTTGAACATTTTGCGAATTTCGCCACGACACAGTAATTCCTGCCACGGCAATCGCGCCGAATGATGGTCAATATCGGACACCGCAACGGTTGACATTTTCCGATACCAAGGCTGGGCCACAATGATATTCACAATCCGATTCAGCCCATCAGTTGCGCCCGATGTAAATATAACCTGATTCGGTTTTGCATTGATAAAATCTGCAACGCGTGCGCGCGCATTGGCAACCATATCATCAACCGCCACTGCACGCGCACAAATACCGCGACCCGCATTTGCATAATTATGCCGTAAAAAATCCATTTCTGCGGCGATGACAGTCGATGGTTTCAATGCGGTTGCAGCAGCATCTAAATATATGATTTTATTCATTTTATGTTTTCTCTTGCTTTTTTGTCGAATTATAATACACTTGTGCGAAATATCAATACCAAAGGAGAAAAAGATGGCGATACAACACGCAAACGATAGTAACTTTACTGAATTGACGGGTGGCGCATTGACATTGGTTGATTTCTGGGCACCGTGGTGTGGTCCATGTCGTATGTTCGGCCCTATATTTGAAGCGGCATCCGACACAATCCCTGATGTAAATTTCGTAAAATTCAATGTAGAAGAAGGTCGCAACACACCGGCAAAATTCGGCATTCGCGGCATTCCATGCGTATTGGCATTCAAAAATGGCGAATTGGTAGAGGCTCGGACAGGCCTGATGGACCAAGAAACACTGACCGATTGGATAAAAGAATTAAAAGGGTAAAAAATGGCAAAAACAAATTACAAAAATATTGAACTGGCACCGAAATACAAACCAAAGAAAACGGAACCATATATGTGCCCGGAACACTTGGCATATTTCTATCAATTACTAAGCAATCAAAAATCAGATATTCTGCATCAAAGCGAATCAACATTGAATTCGGTCAGTGCAAAAACCAAAGACAGTTCGTCCAGTACGGGTGACGAATTGGATAACGCCAACACCGAACAGGAAACATCATTCGCACTGCGTATGGCGGAACGCGACAAAAATTTATTGGTAAAAATTGACCAAGCGCTGGATCGTATTGAAAATGGCACATTCGGGTACAGTGTGATATCTGGTGATGAAATCGGTCTGAATCGTATGCTGGCGCGTCCATTGGCAACAATGACAATAGAAGAACAAGAAGAACACGAAAAAAGACAATAATTACCAAACATACAAAAAGACGGACGAAAAATCGTCCGTTTTTTTATTTCTTTCTTACAACTCGACGCTTTGGCTTTTTGTCGTTTGACTTTTTTATTGGCTCTTTTGCCACTGGCTTTTTATCATCGCCTGATTTCATTTCTTTTTTGAATGTATTCAATCCATTGGCAAGGTTTTTCATCATACCTGGTATCTTGCTGTGCCCGAATAATATGACCAGCAACAATACAATAACCAGTATTTCCATCCAGCCTAATCTTCCAAACATATTTAACTCCTTTCACTAACCACTTGCACTAACAACTAACCACTATTTTGCGACATAGCAATCCAAACCATCGGATTTTGCATTACGACAGAATCCATTTGCATCGTTTGAATTTGCGAATGCTACGCGCAGACGATATGTTGTTTGACCGTTCGGCAACACCGCCGCCAGTATGACAAACTGTTTACCACTGAACAAACTTTGATGTCCCGAACGAATCTTTTTCTCGGCCGATTCGGCGGCCGCGCGCGTACTGTACGAACCAAACTGCACATACCACCCACCATTTGCAACCTTTTGCACCGCAGGCTTTGGCGCAGGTTTTGGTTTTGTCGGTGTCTTTGCCACCTTTGGTGCGGGTGCTGGAATTGGCTTTGGCGTCGCACTTGCGCGTTCTGGATTAAATGTGACATCGCGTCTATCCTCTATCACACGTGCAGACGGTGTTGGCGCAGCAATCGGTGTCGGCGCGGGTGCATTTGCAACAACCGTTGTCGGTTGTGGCATCGGCTGGGGCATTGGACGCGGCTGGTTCGCAACCATAGGCTGGGGCACGGGACCAGGTACAGGCATAACCTGAATCACCTGGGGTTCGGGCATTGGTTGTGGCGCGGGCGCAACGGATGGCGCGCGTTCTTCGACAACAACTGGGGCACCCAGATCAACTTCTATCGACGACGATGAATTACTGCCAACAACACGAATAATAATAAACACTGCCAATATAATTATCACCAGCCCAATCGCCAACAGCAACCACGGACGATGTGGTCGCGGCGCAACAAAAGGCGTCGCATCTGGCAAATTATCATCAACCGAATTATCGGCATCGTCTAAATCCAACAGGTCTAAATTTTCATCATTCATTATGGTTTCTCCCTTTTACATTGAATGTATTATACCATAAAAAAGTGATTTCACAAAATTATTTTGCAGGCCGTGCACCAAAATTTGGTGGCACAATCAGTTTATGATTTTCTTCGACAATCGGTTCAGTTTCACAGGTCTTGGAACAGGCCGCCACCACAATCGGCGCCACCATCGCAATAATTAAAATTATTTTTTTCATATCACATCCTTTTTTGTGATTATGCCCCAATCGTTTGATTGGGGCAACCATTTTTATTATACAGATATTATATGTCCAAATCTCTATTCTTAATTTTATCCTTAAGATTTTGAATAAAGTCATCTAACTGAACATTAAATTCCTGCTTTCCATCACGACGTCTTACCGATATTGTTTGTGATTCTAATTCTTTATCACCAACGATTATCATATATGGAATTTGTTTTAATTGCGCATTGCGTATCTTTTTCTGCATACTTTCCGAAGAATAATCTTTTTTGATACGCAACCCAGCCGTAGCAGTCTTTATTTCCACACCCTGCAATTTTTCTGCGATACTATCTGCATATACCTTGCAACGATCCGAAATTGGAATAATCACTGCATGCACCGGCGATAACCAAACCGGTAATTTTCCCGCCAAGTGTTCTAACATCAATCCCATAAAACGACCCAAAGAACCGTAAACTGTCCGATGTATCAGAATAGGTGTTTTTTTATTACCGTCTTTGTCTATATACACACAATTAAAGTTTCGTGGCAACTGAAAATCCAACTGAATAGTCCCAGTTTGCCATTCACGTCCTAAACTATCGACCATTTGAATATCTAACTTTGGGCCGTAAAACGCACCATCTTTTTCTTTAATTCCAAATCCATTATTACCGAATCGATTAACCAATATTTTTTTCAAAATAGTTTCAGCTTTGTTCCAAGTTTCAATATCCCCCATAAAATCATCAGGTCTTGTTGATAATTTGATAAAATATTTCATATCGAACAGTTTATAATAGTACTGAATTATATCAATAATACGATTATATTCATCTTCTATCATATCCTCGCTGATAAAAATATGCGCATCATCTTGATTAAATTCATAGGTTCTGAACAAGCCATTTAACGCCCCTGAA
>Ga0310786_10003826_pt1 | contig 21449 bp, 17 predicted proteins | sample AusTroGonzalo_MG_FD_203881 | JGI IMG/M metagenome (GOLD analysis project Ga0310786, IMG submission 203881) | Bovine rumen microbial communities from tropical cattle in Woodstock, Queensland, Australia - Gonzalo_03 (v2) (version 2) | ecosystem: Host-associated > Mammals > Digestive system >...
CGATTTGGCCGTTGCAAATTTTATCCCAAATTTCAACGTCTGAAACAATTTGAAGATTGGCTTTCACTTTGTCCCAAAATTCTTTGCTGACGTTTACGCGGGTTTGAACAACCTCAAAAGGCATGGAGTGAATGTGTTTGATATTGAAATGCTTTAATTCTTCAACATCAAATTTGGGTTGTGCACGACCGATTTTTGAAAAATCAAGCGTTTGCGCAAGCTCATCTAATGTGTAAAACGAGCGGATTTCTTCGGAGGTGCCGAGTTTGGCAAGATAAGAGCAAATGGCCATATTTTCAACACCTTCGGCTTTGAGTTCGCGCACGCCGAGTGATCCCAAACGTTTGGAAAGCTTGCCTTCTTTGCCGGTCAATAACGGCAGGTGTGCAAAAGTCGGAACTTTGCCGCCGATGGCTTCAAACATTTGGATTTGAGAAGCCGTGTTGGTCACATGGTCTTCACCGCGCAAAATATGCGTGATGCCAAAATCGGCATCATCAATAACCGACGGCAGATGATACAAATAAGAGCCGTCTTCGCGGATGATAATCGGGTCGCTCAAATTGGCGGCATCGTATTTGACTTCGCCTCTGACGGCATCCGTCCATTTGATTTCACCCGGATTTAATTTGAAACGATAGTGCGGTTTGCGGCCTTCCTTTTCAAAGCTTAAAATATCTTCTTTTGTGTAGGCAAGGGCTTGGCGATCATAAATCGGCGGCAAGCCTTTGGAAAGTGCGCGTTTTCTCTTAAACTCCAATTCTTCGGGGGTTTCATAGCAAGGATAAATGCGCCCTTCTTTAATGAGCTTTTCGGTAACTTCTTTGTAGCGCTCAAAACGGGCGGATTGACGGGCTTCGGAAGTCCATGTTAAACCAAGCCAAATAAGGCTTTCGCGCATGGAATCTTCATATTCTTTTTTGGAGCGAAGAAAATCCGTATCATCAACGCGGAGCATAAATTGCCCGCCCATTTTTTTTGCCCAAAGCCAGTTAAACAAAGCCGTTCGGGTGTTGCCGATATGCATGTGCCCCGTCGGCGATGGGGCAAACCTAACTTTAATGTTTGTCATAATCAAAAAATCCTCATATTTTGCAAGAATGTTTACAACAATAAAAGGAAAAAGGCAAGATTTTTTTTAATTTATAGTGCGCCTGTTTTTAAGAGCTTGAAGTATTTATAGACCGAACCGTCTTGCACGTTCCAACTGAAATCTTTTTTCATGGCATTGACTTTCATGGCGTTGATGATGTCGGGCGTTTGATAAAAACAGGAAAGCGCTTTATAAAGCGTTTCGGCGTAGGCATTGACGTTGTTTTTGAGCTTTTGTGCTTTGGTGTTTGAGCCGTAAACTTTGGCGCCGCCAGCAAAAAACACGTCGGTTCTGAAACCGTCAACCCCGTTTTCGATGGTATCAACCAAACCGCCGGTTGAAGTGGCAACGGGCAGGGCGCCTTTGGCCATGGCTTCCATTTGCGTGAGGCCGCAGGGCTCAAAATGCGACGGCATTAAATAAAAGTCGGCGGCAAGCTGCAAGGCATAAGCAAATTCATCTTTATAGCCTCTGAAAATAAAAATGCGTGCGGCGGCTTTGGGGCTGATTTGATAAACACGGTCGCGGAATTTTTGAAGCATTTCAAAAAGTTTGATATCACCCGCGCCGCCCATGCAAATAATCGGAAATTCTTTTTTGGCTTCTTTAATGCGCTCAATCACTTTTAAGAATGCTTCGGAGGCGATGTCGTAGCCTTTTTGTTCAACAAGGCGGCTTGTGGCACACATAAACGGAATTTTTGAAGCTTTGGAAATAAGCGATTCTAAACTCTGAAATTCGTATAAATCAATAAGCGGCACAAATTTTTGTTTGAAAGCTTTGTTTGTGGCAAGCTCGGAAAGTAAGCGCATACATTCTTTTTTGTTGTGGGTTTTGTTTTTGATGTTTTTTTCATCATAAATCTTAAAATCAAAATTTTTAAAATATTCGTTGATGTGTTTGATTTTGGTTTCGTTCGGCGAAATCAGCTTTTTGGCGTAGCCGTTGACAATGCCGAAAAACGTGCGGTGGTTTTTGCGGATTTTTAAGATGTCTCTGAAGTCATAGCCGAAACCGAGTTCTTTAGAAACTTCTTCCATGTAGTTTTTGGAAACGGTCACAACTCTATCCGCCAAATGAAAGTTTGATGAGGCCTGATTGTAGCAATCATAAACAATCAGCGTGTTTGTGGCGCGCGGGTTGCTGTTTTTGGCGGCTTTGGCATTTTTGAAAATATCAACCGCATATTCTTCAAAAAGGCCGTTTAAAAGACGGGCCGTGTTTTCATAATCCCAACCCTGATAACCCAAATGGTGCGCAATATGAATAATCGGTAAATTTTCTATTTTGAGCGCGGCCTCGGGGGCGATTATATTATCATCGGCCTTTAAAGGTGTGAGGTATTTGCAAAGCCCGCTGATGGCGCCGCTGTGCCAATCATTAGCCATTAAAATGTTTGGCGCTTTGAGGCCTTTAATGAGGCCCTTTTGACAGGCGCAAAGCATCGACCACACCGCTTTTGAAAAGAAGGCAAAGCGCTCAACCTCGTTGATGTTGCTCTTGTTTAAAACATAACAACCGTCTTGTTGGGAGGGGTTGTTTTTGGAAGGGGTGATGCCAAAAAAGCGCTCGTTTCTTAAAAATAAATAGCGTACGTCGTTGAAATAGCCGGCATAAACTTCAACCGGATATAAAACAAAATTGTTGCGGGCATCGGCAAAGGCAACTTCTATTTTGCCGATACGTTCAACGGCTATCTGCTTGTTTTCGCTGCCAAAATATATTTTATCTTCAAGTTTGGCGGACTTTTTGCCGGTGCTGCCCTCATACATCGGGGTCACAATCGAAATTTTGTGATTTAAGTGTTCAAATGTTTTGTTGAAATTTTCGGGCAGTTCGGAGGCAACCATGCCCAAGCCGCCCCATTTCATAAAAGTGGCGGTTTCGGCCGTCAGCATCCAAGCGTCAATAAAATTGATATCCGGCCACGGCGTTTGCCCCAAACATTGTTTGGAAGCTATTTTTTGAAGCAGGGCAAAATCAGGATCATAGACTTTTTTCAAGGAAGAGAGAGATTTCTTTTTATTGAAATCTTTTTGCAACATACCGATGGATTTTTCGTTGTTTTGAACGGACGAGGCCATATCTTCTTCCTTATTAATCTCTAAAATAGTACTATTTTCAAAAACATTATACTATCTTTTTAAAATAAAACAACCCCCAATTTTGCAAATAAAATAACTAAAAAAAGCAAAATCTCTTGACTTGCGCATCTTTAGTCACTAAGTTTATAAATATGAGGTTAAGTTGATATGTTAAGAGGGTATCAAATGAAAAAAGAACACCATTTTAAGCATGAAAATAAAGAAATTAAAGAAGAAAATATGCAACAGGCTGAAGAAAACAATGTTGAAGACGCAAAAAACGACGAAGCCGAAGCCTTAAAAGAAGAAATTGCAAAACTCAAAGATGAACTCTTGCGCACTTTGGCCGAATCGGAAAACATTAAAAAGCGTTGCGCGCTCGAAATCGAAAAAAACAACAAATACGCCATTTCTTCTTTTGCCAAAGATTTGCTTGCCGTGGCGGATAATTTAGACAGGGCCTTGAATGCCAATGAAGCAGATGAAAATGCCGATTGTAAAGCATTGTTTGAGGGCGTTGAACTGACCAAAAAAGAGCTCTTTCATGTGTTTGAAAAATTCGGTATTTCAAAAATGGAAAGTTTGGGCAAGCCGTTTGACCCGAATTTTCACCAAGTGATTCAGCAAATCAAAGACCCTTCGAAGCCGGCAGGCACGGTGGTTGCCGAACTGCAAACGGGCTATATGATTAACGGCCGCATTTTGCGCGAAGCCATGGTTGTGGTCAGCCAAGAATAAAATTTACTTTAACACCATATGAATTATCAAAAAAATGTTTTTCAATTTTGAGCTTGACATTTAAGCTCGAATATGGTCTAATAAACTTCAGATAAATTTTTTATCGAGCGTCTGATGAGGCGCGGGCTTTGAAATAGCTTTTATACCAGACGGCGAAAGATAACGCTGTCAAAAGTGCTGTCTTTTTTGATTTTAAAAAGATGGCGCGATTATCCCCGATATGTGGTCGGGGAGCCTGTAGCGTATGTCCAAGGATTTTTATCTGAAAGGTTACGGGAGTCATTTTCTGGTATATGATTATTTCACTCTCCCGACCGCCTTTTGTATGGCGGTTATTTTTTGTATTGTTTGAAAACAATGGGAGAAGAAATATGAAGAAAGTATTTTGGGTTTTAACAGGTTTTCTTTTTTCGCAACCTGTTATGGCGTGGCAAAATTGCGGCGATATTGAAGAAGGCGTGCCTTCAAACTGCGAATATGAAATTGCAGACGGTGTTTTGACCATTCGTCCGCAGGATAATACCAAAGAAGCCACAATTCCGGATTATCCGAGAGATATAACGAAAGAAAGGTATCCTTATTCTACATCATCTTCGCCATTTCGCTGGGATGAAAAAGCCGATACCGTCACAACCGTAAAAATTGAAAGCGGCATCACTTCCATTGGCACATATGCCTTTGAAGACATGGGCTTTTCAACGGTTATTTTGCCGGAAGGTTTAACATCTATTAAAAACAGTGCTTTTAAGGAATGCGACTATCTTTCAAATGTAAATCTCCCGAGCAGTTTAAGAGAAATCGAGAGCGGGGCTTTTGGCGGCACATCTTTAACAAATGTTGTTATTCCTGCCGGAACGGCAGATAACCCGACAATTGTCGGTGCAACGGCATTTCGCGGATCAGTAGGTGCAAATGGCGGGCCGGCCGGTTTGCACATAGAATCATTTGTGGTAGGAGAAAATACGGTATTGGATGCAGAAATTTTTCTTCAAGCGATTAAAACGGATACATATCCGTTGATGAATTTGGAAAACTTTAAGATGTATTGCGCAGAGGGCAATCAGTCGTGTGTGGATGCTATGGCAAAAACGGTTGAAATTGCGCAAAAACGAGGCTTGATAGATTCATCTAAAACGGCGCAAGATTATATTGAAACATATACAAAAGATGCAGACGGTCTTTATAAAATCGGCACATCATTTTACGCAAATGCGGATTTGATGGCAAAAGGCAAAGCTTGCACAAGCAAGCAAAATTGCAAAGATATTTTGGCAGCTCAGGCTGAAGGAAAGGCATTTAATGTCGGGTTAAGAAATTATAATTCACTTGATGATTTTTTAAATGACAACCGTGTTATACGCCGTATTTATACACTTGGAGAAGCCAATGAAGCGGCTGGCAAGAAAAATAAGGTGCTGATCAGATATAAATAAAAAAGCTCTTATGCTTTTGAAAAATCTTTTAAGAAAATGTGTTTATTCACGCCGTTGACGGTTTTGATTTGAGTATTTTTTAAAATGGCGGGGGCTTCGATGCGGCAAAAAGTGCTGCGTTTGTCGGCGTTTTCAACAAAAGCCGTGATGTTGCCGACGGCAGCCGCAATAAAGCGTTCGGAGGCTGTGTACCAAATTTTTTTTAACTCATCTGGCGCAATATCCATGGTGGCGCCATAGCCTTCAGCGCAAAGTGTTTTGCCGCAAGGTGTATCATCAAGCGTTTTGGCGCGCGGGTGCGCTTGAACATACGCATAAGCCAAATCTTTGTTTTTGTGCGTCGGTTGGTAGCTGATGCTGTATAAAACCGCTTGGTCTTCTTCCGTTTCAACGGAAAAAGTTTCGGCAATGTGCAAACCGTTTTGAAAATCCAAACTCATTTTTTTGGCTCTAAAGTTAAAACGGCAATATCCGGCTCGGCCAAAATGCGCATCGGCGGCCCCCAATAGCCGGCGCCTTTTAAGACAAAGAGCTTGGCGCCGTCTTTTTCGTAAAGACCGGATAAATAGCCGTTGTTTGCTTTTTTGGTGATAAATTGAAACGGAAAAATTTGCCCGCCGTGCGTGTGGCCCGAAAATTGAATGTCAACAAGGTTTTTATCGAGCTCTTTGAAGTCGGCGGGAGAATGCGAAAGCAAAATTTTATAAGAATCGCCGGCAATTTGAAAGGCGCGCTTATAATTTGCGCTTGAAGAACCCGTATCTGGAACGCCTGCCACATAAACGCCGGTGTTTTCAATCTGCTCGCCTGAATTTTGCAAAACTTCAAACCCGAGTTTTGCAAACTCTATCATCCATGTGTAAGGCTTGTTGTAATATTCGTGATTGCCGAGGCTGATGTATATCTTTTTGGCTTTGAGTGCAGAAAGCATTTTGAATTTTTTAAGGACTTTTTCGGTGGGTTTGTCATCAATGATGTCACCGACAAGCAAAATATAATCGGGATTTTGGGCGTTGACGGCATTTATCATTTTTTGAATATGCGTTTTGGGGGTTGAACGATTGATATGAAAATCAGACGCGACAACAAATTTAAGCGGCTGTGTGATGCGCGCGTCTTGAATAAAAAGCTCTTTGACGACAGGGGTTTTATGTGCCTCAAACACGCCGTAGCAAGAAAACAAAAGAGACAAAGCAATTGCCCAAATATTGGTGATGTTGATGTGATGCGCGTTGTCCGGATTGAAAAAGCTTTGTTTGCCGGAAATAAAATAAAGCACATACCATAAAATGTCGCGTGCAATGATGACGATGCTCAAAATAAGCACAAAACCCATCATAAAATAGCCTAATTTATAAACTGCATCATAAATATCGTTATTAATAATATTCGGAATTTTTTGCAGCCATCTGAGCCAAACGGGCGCAAACCACGACATATAAAGCATGAACAAAACAAAAAGTTTGAAAAAAATGCTCGTCGGCATATAGGCCGTGAAGGCTTTATAAACAACCCCCATGGCGGAAAAAATGACAATAAGCATACCGATAAAAAAAATCATTTTTTTTACCTTATGAAATATTAAACGGCGGTGGCTTCAGCCGATTCGGGCTTGGCTTTTTTTCGAACGATGCGCTTTTTCTTTTCGGGCTTATCAGATTCGATGACGCCGTCATTTTCTTTGACTTCAACGATTTTAAGCGTTTTCTTTTTTAAGGAAAGAGGCTTTTGCTCAATAACTTCCTGCGGGGCGGCTGCCGGTTCGGACGAAGATTGATTTTCAGATGAGGGTTGTTCTTCCTCGGGCTGCTGATTTTGCTGCTGATAAACGGCCTTGCGCTCGTTTGCTTCGGTTACGATTTTGCGGTAGTGTTCGGCATATTGGCGGAAAACTTCCATTTCAACATAATCACCGGAAGCTTGAGCTTCTTTTGCCAAGTCATTGTAACGACGGATTAAATCAAGCGCGGTGCCGGAAAATTTGCCGGCGGGACTGACACTGTCAAAACGGTAGTTTAAATTATAAATGTTGTTATTGTTTGTGCGAAACTTATTGTTGTTTTTTTTCATTGTTAAAACATCCGAAAAAATGAAGCAAAAATGCTTTCGTTAAAATTAAAAAATCAAATTAAATCGGAAATAACTCGGGGCAAATATCACTTTTAAACCGTGCCCGCATTATTTATGAAGTAATTATAAGCCTAAATTTTAAAATTGCAAGTTTTATTTTAAAAAGAGTCGGCTTTTTTAAGCAATAAAAAAGACTTGATTTGATTTAAGACGTTTTATATAGTCAAGGCCATCGGAGAAAATAATGTTTTTTGACACACATATTCATCTTTCGGATTTTAAGAATGTAACACCGACCCAGCTGATGGAAAGGCTTGAAAAAGCCGGTATTCAAAAATGTGTGTGCGTTTCGACGCATCCGGCGGATTGGGAAAAAACGGCCGCTTTGGCACGCATGTTTAAATTTGAGATTGTGCCGTGTTTCGGCTTGCATCCGTGGTATGCGGCGGATGCCGTTTCGGATTGGACAAGAGGTTTGGAAGATTATTTGCTTGAATTTGAAACGGCTTTGATAGGCGAATGCGGTTTTGACAGGCTTAAAAATCCGGATTTTGAAAGCGCACAAAAGATTTTTGAGCCTCAATTGGCGTTGGCTGATGCCTTGAAAAGGCCGCTCATGCTCCATATGGTTAAAGCGGATGTTTGGCTTGAAAATTATCTCGGCAGGTTGCCCGAAATAAGCATTTTCCATTCGTTTTCGGGTTCGGTTGAACTGCTCAAAAAAATATTGAAATTCGGTCATTTAATAACCGTCAATAAAAAGTTTTTTAAAAGAAAAGATGCCCTCGAAATACTTAAAACAGTCCCGATGGAAAATCTGCTTATTGAAACGGATGCCCCGTTTCAGAGTATGCCGGAGGATTTGGATTTTGTGGTGGAAAAAATTGCCGAAATCAAAGGCTTGGATAAAGTTGAGGCGGCGCAAAAACTTTATGTGAACGCGCTTGAAAAACTGTCTGTGGAATAAAGGATAAAAAAATGCAAAGCACACCGAAAGGTTTAAGACTTCAAATTGCCATTTTGGGTAAAGTCAATGCCGGTAAATCGAGTTTTTTGAATTTGATGACGGGGCAGGATGTGTCAATCGTATCGGAGCAAAAAGGCACCACGACGGATGTGGTTGAAAAGGCTCAGGAGTTGCATACGTTCGGGCCTGTTTTGTGGCTTGATACGGCCGGTTTCGGCGATACAACGGATTTGGCAGACAAGCGCATGGATAAAACATTGAAAGTGTTGGAACGCGCGGATGTTGCCGTGCTTGTTTATGAAAACGGCTTTAAAGGCGCCGAAGAAAAACAAATCGAGGATTTGCTTGAAAAAAAGAATATTCCGTTTATCCGAATTTTTAATCAAAAAGAAAAATGCGATATTCAAAGTTTTGAAGACGGCATAAAATTAAACGTGACCGATAAAACAAATCGTTTGAAGGCGGTGGCGGCTCTTGAAGCGGCGCTGCTTAAAATTTGCCCCGAAGATTTTTTGAAATCGCCCGCCATGCTTTCGGATTTGGCGCCCGAAGGCGGAACGGTTGTGATGATTGTGCCGATTGACTATGAGGCGCCGAAGGGGCGTTTGATTTTGCCGCAGGTGCAAGCTATTCGTGATTGCTTGGATGCTGGTCAGATGGTGATGGTTGTTAAGGAAACGGAATACTTAAAGGCGCTTTCAAGCTTAAAACAAAAGCCGGATTTGGTTGTTTGCGATTCGCAAGTGGTGCACTTTATGGTGTCTGCCACCCCGAGAGATATTAAATGCACGACGTTTTCGATTTTAATGGCACGCTTAAAAGGCGATTTGAAAACATTCCAAAAAGGGGCAAAAGCCATATGGAACTTAAAAGACGGCGATAAAGTTTTGATAGCAGAATCGTGCACGCATCATGCGGCAAAAGATGATATCGGCACGGTCAAAATCCCGATGTTGATGACGAAAAAAACAGGAAAGAATTTGATTTTTGAGCATGTTTCGGGATGTGATTTTAAGGAAAATTTGAAAGACTATAAGCTCATTGTGCAATGCGGCGGGTGCACGCAAAACAGGCGCGCCATACTTTCTAAAATTGCGGCGGCCGAGGCAGCCGGCGTGCCGATAACAAATTACGGGATTTGTCTCTCGGAGCTAAACGGTGTGTCAGATATTGTCATCGCACCGCTGATTTAGGCCTAAAAATGTCATTTAAAGCCAAAATTTAGGTTGCATTCGGACTAAAAATACGTTATATATAAAAGTGTCGGTTCGCCGACTATGACACCAGAGGCGCTATGAAATAGGCATGTTGGACCCGAGGGCAGTACTCGGCACCTCCACCAATTTTTAAGGGGGTGAAACAGGTTAGACAGTGTGCGGTAAAGATGGTATGCTGTGTTCGGTGAGATACCACCGTTATCGGTTCAAATCAAATAAACGCAAATGATAATTTTGCACCTGTTGCTTTAGCTGCATAATTTAAGCGATAGCAACAAAGCTCAATTCTTTGAAATCTGGTTTTTTCAAAGTGGGGTTGGCCGCCCAGCAACAGAAAGGCCTTTTTTTTATGTTTTTTTCTTGCCTTAAAAGAGAAAATTGTTTATAAAATCTGATTTATGAATAATGCACCTCAAACATATAAGGGTAAAACACTCTCGGCCGTGCCGGCGGGGTATGTGCCGTTTTTGCTTGCGAAGCTTATTGAAAATGCGGCAAACGATGTTTTGTATGTTGCAGGCAGCGGCACGGAGCTGGAAAATGTGGCCGAAGTTTTTAAGTTTGTTGTTCCGACGGTGGAAGTTTTGAAACTGCCGGCGTGGGATACGGTGCCTTATGACAGGGTTTCGCCTTCGGCGGCCGTTTTGGGCGAGCGTGTGGAAACACTTTCAAAGCTTGCTTTTGAGCCGAGCGGAAAAAAGCCGCGCCTGATTGTGACAAGCGTTGGGGCGGTTATCCAAAAATTGCCGCCTAAAAAAATATTTTTGAATGCACGACGTGTTTTTAAGACAGGCGGCGTGTTTCATTTTAACGATTTTTTGCATTATGCAACCATAAACGGATATCAGCGGGTTGAGCAGGTGATGGAGCCTGCCGAATATGCCGTTCGCGGCGAAATTATAGATATTTTTCCGCCCTCAGGCCACGAGCCCGTGCGCTTGGATTTGTTTGATGATGTGATTGAAAAAATACGCGTGTTTGACCCCGTTTCGCAACGCACCGTTCGCGAAATTGAGAGCTATGAGCTCGGGGTGGGCGGCGAGGTTGTTTTGGATGTGCATACGGTTGAAAATTTCAGAAAGGCCTATATCGAGGCTTTCGGGGCGGCCGGTTTGCGCGATGAACTTTATGAGAGTATTTCGAATGCGGCCAAATATATCGGCTATGAAAATTGGCTGCCGTTTTTTTATGATGAGCCGCTTTTGACTTTGTTTGATTACGTGCCGATGGCCGATGTGGTTTTGAGCATGTATGTAAACGACGCGTTGGATGCAAAAATCGAAAGCATACATGACTATTATATGGCGCGTATGGAAGCCTTAAATGCGGCATCAAAAGCAGATGAAACAATCTATCGGCCGATAAAACCCGAATTGCTTTATGTTCAAAAAGAAGAATTTGAGGCTTTGAGCTCACAAAAACAAGCAATCTCTTTAAGCGAGCTCAGCACGCCCGACGGCAAAGATACGGTTAATCTTGAAGTGGTGCCTTCACGTGATTTTGCGCATGCCATCAATGTTTCGCTTGAAAGCGTTTATCAAAACTTAAAGGAATATTTGAACGAAAACGCCAAATTAAAGCGCATGATTTGCTTTTCGAGCTTAAAATCACGCGAAAAATTTGTGCTGACCGCGGCCGAATACGGGCTTAAAAATTTTGAGCCGGCAGACACGTTTGAAAAGGCACTTGATTTAGCAAAAGCCAAAAAAATTGCACTTTTGGTGCTTGATTCGGACCACGGTTTTAAAACAAAAGACATGTGCCTGATAACGGAGGCCGATATTTTCGGGGTGCGCCAAAACAGACGGGCGCGCAAGGTTAAGCCCGAAGATTTGATTGAAGACGTTTCGTCTTTGAGCATCGGCGAACTTGTGGTGCACATTGAACACGGGTTGGGGCGCTTTATGGGGCTTGAAACAATTTCGGCTTTGGGTGCGCCGCATGATTGCCTCAAAATTTTATATGCCGGTGATGACAAGCTTTTTGTGCCTGTTGAAAATATTGAGCTTGTTTCGCGTTACGGCTCGGATGATGAAAACATTGTGCTTGACACATTAGGCGGTTTGGCCTGGCAGGTTAAAAAGGCAAAAGTTAAAGAAAAAATCAAAGAAATCGCCTCAAAACTTATTGCGGTGGCGGCCGAACGCGAACTCAAAACCGCCGATTGTTTTATGCCGCCGCAAGGTATTTATGATGATTTTTGCGCACGTTTTGAATATCACGAAACAGATGACCAGTTTAAGGCCATAGCCGACGTGATTAAAGATTTGGGTGCAGGTTCCCCGATGGACAGGCTTATTTGCGGCGATGTCGGATTCGGTAAAACGGAAGTGGCCTTACGTGCGGCTTTTGTTGTGGCCTCATCGGGAGCGCAGGTGGCGCTTGTGGTGCCGACGACGCTTTTGGCGCGTCAACATTATTTGAATTTTAAGCAGCGCTTTGACGGATTCGGCTTAAAAGTGCGTATGCTTTCAAGATTGACAAGCCCGAAAGAAGCCAAAGAAACGGTGGATGGCTTAAAAAACGGCAGCGTGGAAATTGTTATCGGCACGCACGCGCTTTTATCGGACAATGTGAAGTTTTGTAATTTGGGGCTTTTGATTGTGGATGAAGAGCAGCATTTCGGGGTGACGCACAAAGAAAAGCTTAAAGCGCTTAAAACCGACGTGCATGTTTTGACTTTAAGCGCAACGCCTATACCGCGCACGTTGCAGTTGTCGCTTACCGGCGTTAAAGATTTGAGTATTATTGCAACGCCGCCGACGGACAGGCTGGCAGCGCGCACGTTTGTGATGCCTTTTGATAAGGTAATGATTAAAGAGGCCGTTTTGCGTGAAAAATACCGCGGCGGTCAAACATTTTTTGTGTGCCCGAGGGTGTCTGATATTGCCGAGGTAAGCAAAGTTTTAGGCGATTTGCTGCCCGAAATTAAAATTGCGGTGGCGCACGGGCAAATGCACGCCAAAGATTTGGAAGATGTGATGAGCGATTTTGCAAACAAAAAATACGATTTGCTCATTTCAACAAGCATTATCGAATCGGGCATTGATATGCCGAGCGTGAATACCATGATTATTTATCGTGCCGATATGTTCGGGCTTGCGCAACTTTACCAGCTCCGAGGACGAATCGGGCGTTCAAAGGTGAGGGGATATTGCTATTTTACCGTGCCGGAAAAGAAAAAATTGAAACCGATGGCCTTAAAGCGCTTAAATATTCTGTCGGCACTTGATACGTTGGGCGCCGGTTTTTCGCTTGCTTCGCACGATATGGATATCAGAGGCTCGGGCAATGTTTTGGGCACCGAACAGTCAGGGCATATCAAAGATGTCGGTATTTCGCTTTATCATCATTTGCTTGCCGAAGAAATTGCGCGCCAGAAGGCACTTGCAGATAACCAAAATGCGGCTTTGTTTGAGGCAGATGAGTTCAGCCCGCAAATCACGACAGGCATTCCGGTGATGATTCCCGAAAGCTATGTGGCGGATTTGGGTGTGCGTTTGGGGCTTTATAAGCGAATCGGTGCGTTGGAAATAAAAGAAGAAATTATTGATATGAAAGCCGAGTTCGTTGACAGATTCGGCCCCGTTCCCGAAGAAGTGGACAACTTATTTGAAACAATCGAAATTAAACAAATATGCAAAGAGGCAAATATTTCAAAATTGGAAGCCGGCGCCAAAGGCATTTTGATTTCATTTCATAACAATGTTTTTAATGCGGTCGGTGATTTAATAGATTTGGCGCAACGTTCGTTCGGGGTGGTGCAAATAAGACCCGACCAAAAGCTTTTCATCAGCGGCGATTTGTCATCATATAAAAAGCGTGTTGCAATTATCAAAAAATATGTTACACTTCTTGCAGGTTTTTTAGATAAACAAAAGGTATAATAGCCATGGATAAAAGCAAAATAAAGCCGTATACTTCTCAGGAAGAATTATTTTCGAATGCTGAAAATGTTTTGAAAGATTGGCAAAAAGAAAAATATAAGAACTATGTTTTTTCGGCAAGGCATATTGCGGATGATCCGGAACATCCCGAACATTGCCTGCAGTTATATTTGGATGAAAATTATCGTATTTGTACGACCAATTGGAAGGATTGGGTGCATTATATGAGCCAACATGAAAAATTAAAACCTTCCGAGCTTAAAATTTATGAAACAAGACTTTGCAATGAATTCGGTCTTTGGGTGCAAATGGAGGCTGACCGCTTGGCGGAACTTGAAAGAAAACGCATTAAAGAGTCCGAAAAAGAAGCCAAATTAATGGGGATTTTTATGACCGAGGCTCTCTCAAGAAAAAACAAATATAAGAATTGAGGTTATTTGAATTTGGAAGCAAGGCTGTGGTAAGCCGTTGTGATTTTTTTGAATTTTTCTTCGCATGATTTATCGCCTGCATTCATATCCGGATGATATTTGCGGGCGAGTTTTTTGTATTGCCTTTTTAAGATTTCAAGCGTTAAGCCTTCAAGAGAGACGTGTAAAATGTCGGCACACTCTTTGTCATGCGCGTTGAAATAAGGGTGCGATTTGCCGAAATTAAACGGATATTCGATTTCGTTGATAAAATCGTAGCCGAACTGATATTTGATTTTGGATGAAAAACCGCCGAAGTGCATTTTGTGCTTGACGGATTCGTTTAATTCGTCTTCCGTTTCGTAATAGTTCCACTTGGCATTGTATTCGGCAACGTGTTCCAAGCAAAACCAATAATATTCTTTTAGGGTTTTGTCTTTCGGGGCACGATATTCGCCCTTTTTGTTGCACCCTTTAAAATCGCACGGGTGAAATTTGCCTTCGTTTTGAGGGGCGAAATATTTTTTTGTTTTGACCTTTTTTTCAATCATAACAACCCTTTTAGCGCATAAAAAGCAAATTTACAAAGAAAATTTTAATTTTTTTTAAAATTATTGTTGACTTTCACCAATTTAAACGGTTATAAAGCATACCAGAATATTTTTTAACAAACAAATAAATAGGAATAAATAATATGGCCAATCATAAATCGGCAAAAACGAGAATCGTTAGAAACAATAAACGTTGTGTGATTAACTCTATGAGAAAAAGCCGCGTGCGCACTTTTGTGAAGAAAGTTGACGCTTTAATCGCCGCCGGTAACAAAGAAGAAGCATTGAAAGCTTTTAAGGTTGCCGAATGCGAAATGATGCGCGCCGCACAAAAAGGTGTTTTCCATAAAAACATGGCTTCACGCACGGTTTCTCGTTTGGCACAAAAAATCAAAGCTTTATAGTTTTGATTTAATAAAGCAATTTGCAAACAAACACACAAAAACAGCCGTTGAAAGCGGTGGTTTTTGTGTGTTTATTTTTTGGTTTTTCTTTCAGAATCGAATTTGAAAAGCGGGTTTTGAAAAAAAAATTGATGTCAAGAAAAATAATTGCAATGTTCTAAAAAAGTTCTATTGTTTTTAAAAAAAAAACTGTTTAGTATCAGGATACTTTAAAAAATTATTAAAACCCTTTCGACGGATTAACTTCAATTGAATAAGGATAAAAAGAATGGCTGAAGAAGCATTGAAGAAAAATAATAATTCTGTTCAAGACGAATGGGGGCAGGTTTGCAGCCAGTTAAAAATGGAGTTCGGAGAAACTGCTTTTGACAGTTGGCTGAAACCGCTTCAGATAGGTGCATATAATAATGGTGTGATGGATATTTGTGTGCCTACGGCTTTTATGAAAAATTGGGTTTTGACGCACTATTCGGATAGAATCCATAAAATTTGGGAACATAAGAATCCGAGCATTAAAAAGATTAACTTTATTGTTCAGACGCATTCGGATAATTCTTTAATTAAGAAAATTTCTTCGACACCGACTCCGCAAAATATTTATACGCCGCAGTTCGGGGTAACGAACAGCTTCAATGATTACGGAACGAAAGAAGGCTTTATGCAGCTTTCCGCGCCGCTTAATCCGGCTTATACGTTTGATAATTTTGTTGTCGGCAAAACAAATGAGTTTGCTTGTGCCGCAGCCAAAAAAGTGGCCGAGTCGAAAAAAGTTTCGTTTAATCCGCTTTTCTTATATTCGGGTGTCGGTTTGGGCAAAACGCACTTGATGCACGCCATTGCATGGCATATTAAAGAGCAGGATCCTTCGAGAAATGTGATTTATCTGTCGGCCGAACAATTTTTGTTTAAGTTTGTGAAAGCACTTCGCTACAAAGATACGGCTGCTTTTAAAGAGCAATTCCGTTCGGTGGATGTGTTGATGGTAGATGATGTGCAATTTATGAGCAACAAGGAATCGACACAGGAAGAGTTTTTCTATACCTTTAATTCACTGATTGAAGAAGGGCGCCAAATCATTATTTCGGCAGATAAATCGCCGACCGATTTGGAAGGAATTGAGACTCGCTTAAAATCGCGTTTGGGCGGCGGTTTGGTGGCAGATATTCATCCGACCGATTTTGATTTGAGAATGGGTATTTTGAATCATAAGGCCGCCGAAATGGGTATTGCTTTGCCCGAAAAAGTGGCTGAATTTTTGGCTCAAAAGATTACGTCAAACATCAGAGAGCTTGAAGGTTCGCTCAAACGTATTGTGGCGCATTCGCAGCTCTTATCCAAAAACGAAATTACGCTTGATATGACGCAAGACATCTTAAAAGATATGCTTCGCTCGATTGACCGCAAGACCACAATTGATGAAATTCAAAAGAAAGTGGCTGAATATTTCAATATTTCGGTTAAAGAGTTGCAATCTTCAAGACGCGCCAGAACGGTAGCCCGCCCGCGTCAGATTGCCATGTATTTGGCAAAACAGTTGACTTCGCGCTCGCTTCCCGAAATCGGCCGCAAGTTTGACCGCGACCATACCACGGTGATGCACGCCGTGCGCAAAGTTGAAGGATTGATTGTGGAAGACGCCTCCTTGGCCGAAAGCGTAAACGTTTTGCGTCGTGCGCTTGAAAATTAAGGCTTTTGAAGGTTTTAAAATTTTCATTTTTGATCTCCTCGCCCCGTCGAAAAACTTTCGGCGGGGTTTTTTGACAGATAATTGTCAACAGCACAAAAAAAAGGATGGATTTTAAAAAAGAACGGCATAAAATAACCCGGTATATGAAACAAATAAAAAGGATTTAAGTAAAATGGTTAATATGTATCGGGGCGCATTCTTTTCGCTTCTTACGGTTTTTTTGTGGGCTGTTTCAAACATTTTTTTCAGATATTGTTTGCTTGAGCATGGTTGCAATCAGTTTGCCATTGCCTGTTCGAATGTTTTGTTCAGCGGCTTGGTTTTGATTGCTTTGGGGAGCAAAAAAACAAATGTGAAAGAAATTGTGACGAACTACAAAACTTGGATTTTCGGGGCCCTTCAGATTTTCAGAAACATGTTTATGCTGGTGGCCTTCGTTTATATTTCATCAACGCAGGCTAATTTGCTCGGCAATGTTGAGATTATTTTTTCGGTGCTTTTGGCCTGGGCTCTTTTTAAGCGCAAACCGTGTTTTATAGACTTTGTGGCAATGGTGTTTATTTTGTTCGGTTGCTTTATTTTGGTGGCTGATTTGCCGATGGATACGGCCGTTAAGGCGGTTTTGTTTGTGTTTATTTCGGCATTGCTCAACAATATTCGTACCATTTTTGCCGAAGTGCATCCGGATAACAAGGCCGATTTAACCATTCCCGAACGCTTGAGTGTGACGGGGTGGATTTTGTTTGTGAGTGCCATTACATTGATGATTGTTTCAGCTATTTTGGGTGCCATCGTTTCGTTTTTGCCCGAAAGCTTTTTGGATACGTTTAAGTTTTTCAGACTTTTGCCGTCACCGGCGGAATATGTGGCGCCGAAAAATTTGCTTTGCGGCTTTTTAAATGCGGTGTTGTTCTATGCGGCTTCAATGTATTGTTATTTATACGCCGTAAGCTTATCAAACAGCGAATACTTTATGATGTTTCGTTCAACACAGGCATTGTTTACGTATTGCGTTGAAGTTGCGGCCGGTGCAATGATGTTGCTGCCGAAGCTTACGTTTTCATCAATTGATTGGTTTGCCGCCATCACGATTATGTTGAGCTCGGCATGTATGGTGCTGATGCGTACGCACCGCGGCCAAGCCTTGAAAAAAATAGTTGATGACGCTTTTAAAAAATAAAAAGCTTTAACGGAAAAAAGAGGCAAGTTGATTGCCTCTTTTTTGTGGGATTATGATTATCATATTTCTAACGGTAGCGTATCATTAACTTGTTTTTTTTGCCGGCGATTTTATTTGCTTCATCAATGGTGTAAATACGTTTTTGAAAATGTACTTTGGATCCGATATCGCCGAGTCGTTGGTAAAAACGGCCATCATAAAGGTAAGTATCACCATATTTTTCATAAACCTCATATCCTAATTTTCCGGCAGGAATATACCCTTCGTTGACAGCAGAATCAATATAATCGGCACAAAATTTTTCTTTTCCTTTTGGGCAATAGATCGTTTGAATAGGTGAATTTTCAAAAGCTTTTAGCGATAGGCCGCCTGAATTAATCAGAGAATCGGGTAAAACAATGGATTCCAGCTGCATATTAGGATTAGAATAGGAACCATTATTATAGAACATTCTACCTCCAAATGTTTCCAAGCCTTCCGGCAGATCAAGATAAGTTAAACTCGAATTTTGAAAAACTTCTCTGTTTAAGGTTTTTAATGTTGACGGTAAAGAAACACTTGTAATCGACAACTTTTCAAAAGCATTACTGCCAAGTTCCGTTATTCCTTCTTCAACAATGACACTGGTTATATCGTCTTTCAGATGATTCCAACATTGGTTATCAACGGCACAATATTCATCGCTGTGGTCCGGTAAAGATTTCATTTTACCGGTGCCGGAAATCGTTAAAACGCCGTTTGCAAGACGTGCTGTACAATTATCTTTCGATGTTTTGGCGCAATCCCAACAATTTTCTTCACCGGATACACAGTTGGCGGCTACAGATACATTTGCCCATAGAATAAAAATCGCTATCGTTAAAATCTGCTTTTTCATCATCATTTTTCCTTCTTGCACTATGTTGAACGATAAAAAAATCACCTCGGAAACGAGGCGATCGGGGAGTTCGAAAATCACATTAGCTGAAATGATTCTTGTAGCCTTTAGCAACAAATGCCTGAACATACGCAACAAGCTCCCCGGTCATGCGGGGATTTAAAACCCAAAAAGCATCCTAAAACAAAGGATACCTTATTCGGTATCAGCTAATGAGAGCTTTCGACAGCCCCGAACCTCTCGGTTCGTATGATGAAATTGCTTTCACCACAATGCAAGAGTAACAAATAAAAGGGTCTTTGTAAAGAAAAAAATGAGCATAGAATTTCAAATAAAAAAGAGGCAAATATTTTGCCTCTTTTTTTTGCAGTAAAGTATCTTTTATGATTAGGGCAGCAAAGGTGACCATGCCGGGTCGGAAGCCTCGGCCGGGGTAACGACGAGTCGCTCGTTGTAGCCCGTTAAATCAATCGTGTAGAGCTTAACCGGTGCACTGCGGCTGCCGGAGCTGCGGTCTTGTTTGAAAAACATCAAGACACGGCCGTTCGGCGACCATGTGGGGCCTTCAACCAAATAACCGCTGGCAATAACGCGTTCGCCGGAGCCGTCCGGACGCATCACACCGATATAAAATTCACCGCCTGACATTTTGGTGAAAGCAATATAATCGCCTCTCGGAGACCAAACCGGTGTGGCATATCTGCCTTTGCCGAAGCTGATGCGTTCAACATTTGAGCCGTCGGCATCCATCACATAAAGCTGTTGATTGCCGCCCCTGTCGGAGTTAAAAACGATTTTTGAGCCGTCAGGCGAATATGACGGCGACGTATCAATGGCTGGATGGCGCGTCAGTTGGCGGGTGGATTTTTTATTTAAATCCATCTCATAGATTTCGGTGTTGCCTTTTGAGGCAAACGAGAGCAACACTTTGGAGCTGTCGGGCGAAAAGACGGGGGCAAATGTCATGCCCGGGAAGTTGCCCAAAAGTTCTTGCTTGCCCGATTCGATATCTAAAATATAGACCTTTGGGGTGTCACCGGCAAAAGAAATATATGTTACTTTTTGCATGTTTGGCGAAAAACGCGGAGTTAGGGCCATGGCGGCACCGGAAGTTAAAAACTTGTGATTTTCGCCGTCTTGGTCCATGATGGCTAAACGCTTAATGCGCTTGGTGGCGGGGCCGCTTTCGGAAACATAAACGATGCGCGTGTCAAAATAGCCTTTGTCGCCGGTTAAGCGCTCATAAATATCATCGGCGATGATGTGGGCGATTCGGCGCCAGTTATCTTTGGTGGTGGTGTATGATTGGCCTTGAAGTTGTTCGCCGGTAAAAACGTCCCAAAGGCGGAATTCGATTTTGAGCTTGCCTTCATCGGTTTCGGACAAAGCGCTTTGCACCAAAGCATGTGCCTTAATGGCACGCCAATCGTTGAAATTGGGGCGTTCATCAATAGAAGTTAAATCATCGATGTAGCTTGCCGGATCGATAATACGGAACAGGCCGCTGCGCTCTAAATCGGCCTCGACAACCGAATGGATTTTGGAAGCATAGCTGCCGATACCGAAAAGCTGACCGAAAGCCCCCGAATTTGTGATGATTTGCGGAATGGCAATCGGCATAGCCTCACGCATGGCGCCGGTGACGTTGATTTCAAGCTCGGCGGCGGCCGGCATGGCAAAAAGACAGCATAAAGCAAAAAGAAAATGTTTGATTTTCATAACGTATCCCCACAATAAAAAATTTTGTTTGCCGTTATCTTAAGCCCATATTCTTAAAATTCAATTAGCACACATGAAAAAAAGGCAAAAAAAAGATGATTGACATTTAGATGTTTTAAATTATGCTTGAACAAACTTTAAGGAAAATGTTGATGGAAATAAAAGAATTTAAGGATAATCTGCCGAAATTCGGGGCTTTGCTCGGTTTTGACTTTGGCGAAAAAAGATTGGGTGTTGCGGTTTCGGATGTGGGGCGCATGATTGCCACATCTTACAAAATTGTTGAGCGCAAAAGCTTTGAAAAAGACATTAACGAAATTCAAAAGATTATCAGAGAAAAAGAAATTTGTGCCATGGTTTACGGCTTACCCAAACAAATGAACGGCATTGAGGGGCAAACGGCCGAAATGGTTCGCCGCTTTGCCTTAAAGGTTTTTGAAAGAACCGGTTTGCCTTATACGTTTTGGGATGAAAGGCTTTCGTCCAAAGCGGTTGAAAGTTTTTTGATTTCAGAGGTTGATATGTCGCGCGCCAAACGCAAAAAAGTTTTGGATGCGTCAGCCGCCGCTTATATTTTGCAAGGGGCACTCGACGCTATGGCCGGTATGTAAAAAAATATAGGTATATTAAAAAAAGTGCTTGCATATTCAAAAAAAGTAAGTTATATGAATTGACAACAACAATAAAAATTATTCCGGTGGGGCTTTGAAAAATAAAGCCCCGCCGTTTTATTTGAAAGAACAAAGATATGGCAAAAAGCAAATTGGAAAAGATCGTAGAGCCTGTGGCGGAAGAGTTGGGTTACGAGGTCGTGCGCGTTCTTTTGAGCGGTAACGTGCGCCAAAACCTACAGGTCATGATAGATGTTAAAGACGGCTCGCGATCTGTGACGGTTGATGATTGCGCCAAAGTCAGCCGCAAACTTTCAAAAGTTTTGGATGAAGAAAACCCGATTGAAAACGAATACACTTTGGAAGTGAGTTCGCCCGGGATTGACAGACCGCTGACCAAACCGCATCATTTTGAGCGTTTTAAGTCAAATGAAGTCAGACTTGAAACAATAGAAGCGGTTGACGGTCGCAAAAGAATAAAAGGCGTTTTACTCGGTATAGACGCTTCCGACAATGTCCAT
>Ga0310786_10003827_pt1 | contig 21447 bp, 29 predicted proteins | sample AusTroGonzalo_MG_FD_203881 | JGI IMG/M metagenome (GOLD analysis project Ga0310786, IMG submission 203881) | Bovine rumen microbial communities from tropical cattle in Woodstock, Queensland, Australia - Gonzalo_03 (v2) (version 2) | ecosystem: Host-associated > Mammals > Digestive system >...
TCGTCCGGCTCGAAGCGCTCCGGCCAGCTGCTTTCGGCCCCGGCGTCCATTTCGGATTGATGGTCCCGATAAAACTCCGTCGCGTCGCGGTTGTCGTCGTAGCGGCGGTACGAGTCGACCGAAATTTCGTGGTAGCGGTTCCAGAGGTCCATGTTCGCGGGGAATGAACGCAGGAGCGGCAGACGCTCGCCGTTCCACTCCGGGTTCTTCTCCCGGTCCAGCACCTGGTCGGCCACGTCGTCCGGATGAATGACCGTGCAGGGCATGACGCCGGAGATCTTTTTTCCCGGCCCGGCGAGGCCGAGGATGTCGCCCTTGATCGTCCGGAGCCGCTTCTTGCACTGCTCCGGACTTTCGGCGGACTCGCGGGTCTGGGGATCGTCGACCAGAACCATGTCCGGGCGGATGTCCTTGCCGTCGGCCTTGCGCTTCATGCCGCGGACGCGGCCCGTGATGCCCACGGCGTGGATGATCGCGCCGGAGGCGGCGGAGCCTTCGACCGTCGGCAGGACGATTTCCGTCACGCTCCAGCAGATGTGCGTGCGGTGGCCGTTCAGCAGCTGGCCCCCGGCGCGGTTGTTGATGCCCTCCAGCTTCCGGATCGGATAACAGACTTCCGGGAAGTCTTCGAACAGCCGCTCGTTCTGCTCCAGCTCGCTCTTGATCGTGTCGGCCAGCTCCTGAGCGGCGTCTTCGCTCGCGCCGATGATGATGATGAATTTTCGGTAGCCGTAAAGGAGCGCCCAGATGGCGGCCCGCTCGCAGATGGTTGTCTTGCCTTCGCCGCGGGGCATGGCCACGGCGAAAAGCCCGCCCTTCCGGACCGCCGTTTCGATCTTGGCGATGACCTTATGATGATCTTCGGACCAATCGAGGTAAAATGTTTCCGGGAAGTAGGTCCGGCAGAAGTCTTCGAGGCTTCCGGCGCAGCGGTCGCGGCGTTCCGGATCCACCACGGGGGGCAGCGGGGCGATGTCGCGGCCAGACTGGCTCGCCACGGCGGAACGCTTCCGGGCTTCCTCCTTGATCTCTTCATAGGTCCGGGCGCGGGAGCCCCCCCCGCGAGCGACGGCCGCCGCCCGGTCGTCGATGAGCCAGGCGGTGTATTTCAGCAGATTGATCCGCTTGCGGTCGCCCGCGGCGCAGATCCGGTATCCGTACTGCTGCAGGTGGCTCCGGAGCGCCGCCGCGCTGACCGGGTCCTCCCCCGGCGCGGCGTCGTTCAACACCCGTTCCAGTTCGGAGACGGAAAGCTTGTTGATGTTGATGACGTCCTTGGCCATGGTTTACCTCCGCCGCACCAGCCAGGCGGCGTATTTGATCAGATCCACGGTGCCGTCGGCGTTGACGGGAGCCCCGGCGGCAATGTCCGCTTCGATGATCTCCCGGCTCGCGGCGGCGCTGCCGACGCTCTTCAGAAACTGCACCAGATCGTCGATCGAAAGTGCCCGGATGTCGTATTTCAGCGCCATTCTTTGTCGAAGGAGATGATCCCGTCGAAGAAATCGAAGTAAAACTTGGCCACGCCGCTGTCGATGGTGATGACCGTTTGCTCCGTCCGTGGGTTCTGGTTGATGTTCGCGCTGGATTCGATCGTGAAGTCGAACTTCTCGCCGTAGGCCGCCATGACTTTGCTGTGGTTGCGGAAAACGGCGATCCTGCCGCCGGTGTCCCGGCAAACTTCCGCAAGCGTGTGGTACTCTTCCGGGAGGTTGCCCGGAAGGATCTCGCCGACGTAGAAGTCCAGCTTGCCGATCCGGCCCAGAGTGATCTGCCGACGGATCTCGTCGATGTCGCACATGGCGATCCGCCACGTAGAGCAGGCCAGATGTTTCACCCGCGTCTGCCGGAGGAGATACATCAGATAGCTCAGGCTGTCCACGTCGCCGCCTGAAATCACGTGGTAGCAGTCGCCCTTCCTGACTTCCAGCGGCAAGATGTCTTCGATCAGGCGCTCGCTGAAGAGGCGGTGAAAGAGATGCAGCGACTTGGCGTTGTACGCCTTCGCGTCGATCTCCTGCCCCGGATCCTCGATGGAGCCGCAGAGTTCTTCCGCGCTGAATTCGAATTGCAGATCGTCGTCGCCGGGCATCGCCTATCCCTCCGCCGGCGTCAGGCTCCGCCAGTCGCAGCCCTCGCCGTACTTGAATTCCGCCCAGCGCTTCCGGATGACGTCCGCGTAGTGTTCGTCGAGTTCCATCAGGAAGGCCCGCCGCCCGGTCTGCTCCGCGGCGATGGCCGTGCTGCCGCTGCCGCCGAAGTCGTCGAAGATGACCTCCCCGCGCCGGGTGGAGTTCTTCAGCAGCCGGATCAGCATTTCGACCGGCTTCATCGTCGGGTGAAGATCGCACTTCGCCGGTTTGTTCTGCGGAATGACGGTGGTGTTTTCTTCGACGCACACCGCGTCCGGTTCGATGACGAAAAAGCGGTTGCCGACCTTGAGCTGGTAACGCCCGTCCTCGCGGCGGGTGAAGGGCTGTCCGTCGATGTCGATGATCGTGCGCTGGCTCCGGTCATTGAACCAGCTGTGGGCCGCGCCGGACTTCCAGCCGTAGAGGCAGGCTTCGTGCGCCCACTGGTAATCCTGGCGGCCCAGCGTGAAGCCGTTCTTCGCCCAGATCAGATTCTGGCGCAGCGTCAGCCCGGCGAAATCGACCGCCTGACGGAACGTGAGCCCGTAATTGTCCGAGTGGAAGATGTAGAACGCCGCCCCGGGCCGGAGCGCCGTCACCGCCGCGCAAAAGGCTTTCTTCAGGAACTGTTCGAACTGCCCGGCGGCCATGTTGTCGTTCATGATCTTCAGCCCGGAAGAATTTTCCACCGCCACGTTGTAGGGCGGATCCGTGAGCCAGAGGTCGGCCAGCGCCCCAGCCAGCAGTTTGCGGACGTCTTCGACGTCGGTCGCATCGCCGCAAATGAGCCGGTGAGCGCCCAGCAGATAGACTTCGCCGCGGCGGCTCGCGGGCGGATCGGACGCTTCCGGGACCCGGTCCGGATCCGTCCTGCCGTCCGTGACCGGATCCCGCTCCCGCAGAAGCGCTTCGAACTCCGCGTCCGAAAAGCCGAAGTCATCCATCTGGAAGTCCATCTTCTTCAGGTCTTCCAGTTCGATCGGCAGGAGCGTGAAGTCCCACTCCGAAAGTTCGCCGGTGCGGTTGTCGGCGATGCGGTACGCCTTGACCTGCGCCTCGGTCAGGTCTTCCGCCACGACCACCGGGACGAGTTGGCAGCCGTGAGCCATCGCCGCCTTCCAGCGCGTGTGCCCGACGATTATCACGTTGTCGCGGTCCACCACCAGCGGCTGCCTCCACCCGAATTCGTCAATGCTCGCCCAGACGGCCTCCACGGCGGCGTCGTTCAGCCGGGGATTCCCCTCGTAGGGCTTCAGCACCTTCGGGCTGATCCACGTTATCAACATCTTCTGGACGCGGTTCATTTGCACCCCTCCTGAAGTTCGCCAATCCGGATGAGTGGATTTGCGGCACGGAGCCGGACGTCCAGACTCTTCATGAGGTCGCCTTCCGAAATGATCCTTTTGCCGCGGTTGAGTGCCACCGTGCGTTCCAGCTTCGCCCCGTATGATTCTTCCCAGCCGTTAAGCATGACGACCACTGTGGCCTGGTAAATATCTTTCTCCGCGAGGCGCAGATATTCCACGTATTTCATGCCATTCGGCTGCCGCGCCGGATTCAGCACCCGGCAGCCGTATTCCTTGGCGATCAGCCCGGCAAGGCCGAAGAACTTCGGATAGTTGAAGAGCGGCTGTCCGGTCATCGGTCCGGCGATGTAGACGGTGTCGGTCGGTGAGATCATGATTTTTTTCTCCTATTGTTGGCGTGTTTTTGAAAAAGGTTTTGTTTTGTGAAAGAAAGTCAGTGTAACCTGGCGACTACTTCCGCGTCAGTCGAAAGGAAGTAGGGCGTCCGGGAGGACCCGTGACCCCCCTCCCCCCTCCGGGGGGGGGTGCCCCCCCCTGCCCGGTCCCGGCCCGGTCCGGTCCGCCCACCTCCGGATCCGTCCCTCACTTTTTCCGGACGATCCCGAAATCCTCGGCCAGCGGGAGAAGGGATGAACGCAAGATCTGTCCGACCCGGTGACGGGAAAGGTGGTGGGCGGCTGCCACGTGTCCGATCTTTTCCCCGTTGAGAACGACGGCCCGGCAGATGGAACGTTCCGGCTCATCCAGACGGAGGATGAAGTCGCTGATGTCCATCGCGGAGTGTGACGTCCCGACTTGCGGCTCGAAGTACTCCACATCATCCCGGCGGCGGCGGTTACGGAAGCGGTACTGCATCGCGGATCATCCTGTTTTTGCTGCGGCGCAGGCGGCGCAGAATACGCCGCTGTGCGGTCTTGGCGAGCATTGAAATGAAGGTCGCGGGTTTCCCCCGGCGCGGATCGAAGGAATGCGCCCGGCGCAGGATCAGAACGACGACCTCCTGTTTGAAGTCCTCCACATCCCGGAAAAGTCCGGTCTGCTCGGCGATCTCGACGGCGCGGCACTCCGCGCACTGCAAAATGTAGTCCATGTTTTCTTCGACAAAATCCATTCTGCCTCCCTTCTTCAACTCTCTCAACAATAAAGCGTTTTGTCGCGTTCATCTCTTTTCGCCCCCGGTCAGAAAGGAATGTCGTCGAGCCGGTCGATGGTCACGTTGTAGGCCAGCAGCATCATGGCGTTGAGCGACAGATCCGGAAGATCGATCCGCTCGAAGGCGCGGGTTTCCCGGTTGTAGCGGTTCAGGAAGTGGCGGACGTTGGCCAGCGGGGGGATGTACCCTTCGAGCTTCAAAATCATTTTGTAGATGTTGAGCTGGAGCGCGTAATGAATGAAATTGCAATCCTGCAGCCCGATGGTCGCGGGGTGGATCCCGGTCCGGCCCCCGAAGCCCTGGTACTTGATGGCCTTGACGAACTTCCAGTCGCCGATCGCGAAGTTCATTTCATCGATCTGGCAAAAGAGGTCGATGCTCCCGGCCACGAGGAAGCGCGGCGAAAACACCAGCTTTTCCGGTTCGATCCGCTGGAACTGCTTTTTCAGATCCTCGACGGCGTACCATGCGGCCCGGAACCGGAAGCGCTCTTCATCGTCCAGCGGCTGGTGCATCTTGTCCAGACGACCGAGGATCTGATTTTCGCAGTTCTCATGGGTCCGGGTGCCGTTGCCGGAAGCGGTGCCGCGGATCGTGTCCCACTCGCGGAGATACTGTTCCGCCGGAACTCCGGTGCGGGCGCTCTTCCTCGCGGCGGCGGCGGGACCGTCGAAGGCCGGGAAGGCGTCGTGGATCAGGCGGGTGACAGAGGTGTATTCATGGTTGAGCGAGTCCAGATAGCGGTGGTCGAACTCGGTGAAGGTCATTTCCAGTTTGCCGTTGGGATGGGTGACGACGGTGGAATTCGGCATGGTCATTCTCCTTTTGCGTCGATGCAGCGGTTGATGTAGTCGATGGCGCTTTCGTCGGGGCGGCGGATCAGGCAGGGCGGAGCGGCGCAGCATCGCGGCTCGTTGGTGAGCCATGCGACACGGGAGTGCCAGCGGTCCAGCAGGGTGTCGGCCAGCGCGTCGTCTCCGATGCGGACGGCGGATCCCAGCGCATTGAAAAATTCCCTGGATTCGACGTCGAACTTCGGACGGTTCCGGAGCGGGACGTTCATCCGGGCGACTGACATTTCGCGCCCGATCTCCTGAAGTTCCCGCGGGGTCATTTCGCGCCTCCGGACCATCTGCACCAGGGGGGACCATAGGTTTCCTTATAGTAACCCCCTATATATATGTGTATGTATATGTATGTTCTATTTTTTATAAAGGGTATGGAGCAGTTGGAGCAAGCGGTTTTTGAGGCTGAAAACTGCACCATGCCGCCGTTTTTCGACGTGGGGCGGGGTGGTGCGGCGCTTTTCCGGGTTTTGGAAAAGTTTCGAAAAAACCATTGGTGCGGGGTGGTGCAGTCTCCGCAGTTTTGGAAAAAGTTTCCCGGCACCACTGGTGCGGTATGGTGCACTTTCGAAAACAGCCCCTTTTCGGTTTTGTTTTCCGGTGCGCCACTGGTGCGGTATGGTGCAGGTGTTTCCGGCGGGTGTTTCATGGGGGTCATCCTTCGAGAATTTCGATGGCGTTTTTCTCTTTTTCCATGCCGATGACGCGGGTTTCCTCGCCTTCGGCCCGATAGTTCCACATGATCCCGGAGCGGCGCTTCAGCTTCTTGTCGACGTGGTGCGGCCAGCGGCGAAGATCGGGATCGATCTGGGGCAGCATCTTCGTCCGCGCCATGTTCCGGATGACTTCCGCCGGGTGTTTGCTGGTGAGCCATGAGGCGTTGCTGAACCAGGACTCCAGCACGTGGGACCGGATGAAGATCCGCTCCCGCGCCGGATCCATGACTGGGGCACCGTAGACGGGCTTCGTGTCGATGATGCGCTGGGTGATTTCCTCCTCGATCCGCCGGGCGAGTTCTTCGTCAGTGTTCGTTTCCTCCTGCTGCTCGGTCAGGAAGGCGATGGCGCGCTGGTACTGCTCCGGGGAGCCGCAGGCGGCTTGCAGGATCGCCGTTTCGAACTGCGGCATCCGTGTCGCTGGCGGCAGGTCGTAGCTCCGGTGCGTCTCGATGATGTCGATGATGTCCGCGAAGATCTGCATCCTGTTCCGCTGGATGTAGGAGATGACGTCGCTGGTCCAGTGCGGGTTCATCTTCGGCTTGGCCACCATGATGTAGTAGGCGCGGCTGGCGATGTCCGTGTCCACCGTCGCGCCGTTCACGGTGACGACGTAGGTCAGATTGTTCGGGCGGCTCTCTTCGCCGCGCCCGTATGAGGCGCGTCCGGTGATGTCGCCGGTCGTGACCAGCGTGGAAAGGTTCGACGACCGCAGGACGCCGGTCACGTTGTCGAGGCGCAGGATCCTCGCGTTCCGGCCCTTGGTGGAGATGATCCGTTTGATCACCTCCTGGTAGTTGCGCTCCAGGTCGTAGAGCGAAACGTCGATCAGATTCCGGTCGTAGAGGTTGCCGGAGTAGAGGAAGGCGATCATTTCGGGGATCATCGATTTGCCGCTGCCCTGCCCGTCGGGGCTGTCGATGATCCAGAGGGGGCGGGCCACCATCGGGCGGTAGAAGATCGGGGCCATGACGAAAGCCGTCAGCAAGCTGCGGTTGATGTCGTCCACGGGGTTGAAGAAGTCCACGAACCGCCAGAAGATCTTGTGGTCCGTGCTGGGGCCGGGGATCTCCGGATGCGAGTAGAAGACGTCCTCCCGCGCCGGATAGTCCGGCGTGAAGGAGATGGCGGAGTAAACCGTCGCTTCGCGCTTCAGTGCGCTGAAGAATTCCTGCTTGGTGACGCAGCCGTCAAGGCGGGCCCAGTCCACCAGCGTGTTCGTCTTCCGGGCGATCCAGCTGAAGAGGTCCGAGGCGTCGTAAATGTAGCAGATCTCGCCCGTGTCCCGGTCCCGGTCGAAGAGTTCTTCGCCGACCCGGTACGGAGCGCCGAGGAGCCGGGTGTGCAGGTCGCGGATCAGGTCGTTGATCTGGCGCGGGAGCTTTTCGTCCTTTTTGCCGATGCGCTCGACGGTGTAATTCCGGAAGGGCTTTTTGTTCGCTTCCTTCGCGGCTTCGACCGGAGAAAGTTCCCGCGGCTCGTACTCGGGGGCGGCCTTGATCAGCGCGTCAAGTTTTTCCCAGGTGCCACCCTCCTGCTCATAGTAGTCGGTGACGTCGCCCTTCGGGAGCTTCGAACAGCGGACGATCCTGATGCTGGCGGCGATCCCGAAAAGGTCGCGGGCAACAAGGTTGGCGTGTTCTTCGCCGACTTCGTCGTTGTCCGGGATGATGATCACCTTTTTCCCGCGCAGGTACTCGGCGAACTCGGGCCGCCACTTTTTCGCGCCGCCTGAGTTGGTCGTCGCCGGGATCCCGTCCTTTTTCAGCGTCTCGACATCCTTTTCGCCCTCCACGATGACGCACCAGTCGGAAGCGTTCACCGCCTGCCAGTTGTAGGGGATCGGCGTCACGTCGCCGACGCCCCAGTGGTCCGGAGTGCCCTGAACGAACTCCTTTTTCTTCGTCGGATGCTCCATGCGGCAGACGAAGTAGACGAGGTTCCCGTCCAGATCGCAGTACTCGTACCGGGCCTTTTCGACGTAGCCTTCCGCGAGAAGTTCGTCGTGGCGGTTCCGCCCGGCGGCGGTGTTTTTTCTGAGTTTGACTTCTTCGAGGTGGAGCCAGTCGCCGAGGAATTCCTGCGCCTGCTGGATCGCGGGGCCGTCGGTGCCGCCGAACTTGGTCCGGGCGCAGAGTTCGATCAGGCCGCCACCTTCCTGCTGGGCGTGGTCGAACCACTTCTCGCGGTCGATGGCCACGGAGTCCCGCGCCCCGTCGCGCCAGACGGCCACACACCGCCCGTCCACGACCTTCGCGCCGAGGACCTGTTCGACGAAGTCCACGCAGGAGCCGTGTTCCTTGATCTCGCGGAAATTGTAATGTTTCACCCTTCGGCCCTCTCTTCCTCTTCGATCCGGACGATCTTCCGCGTCAGTTCGGCGCAGCGGATGACGCTGTCGCGCCGGGATCGGGAAAGGCTCGACACTTTCAATTCGATCTTCGTCTGTTCGGCGGCGAGGTCGATGCCCTGAAGGTCATGCTCCCGGATCTCCTTTTGCAACAGCATCAGATAGAGCCGCTTTTTCTGCCAGTTTTCCATTTTTTTGCTTCTCCGTTTTTTGAATTAGAGCCGGTTTTGGTCACCCTCTCCGGCACGAGGGGTGGTAGGCGCGTCGGGGCGCGTTTTCTGACGACTGTCGAGCCAGAGCTGCAGGGCGGCCGCGGCGGGATTTTCGTTTTCGAATTCCGGGGAAAAAGTTTCCGGATCCAGCTTCATCTGGATCGTGCAGGAGACGTTCCGCCCGCCCCATTTCATAAGGTGGAAATTGGGAAACTCCCCCAGAATTTCAGAAAGCGTCGGAGCGGGGAACGCCTCTATGCAGGGGATCAGAATGCCCCCGGCGATGATCTTGGCAATTTCGCTCGGATCATCGGCGGAAATGACCTGAACCTTGCAGCGCTGGAGCGGCAGGAACACATCGTGCCCGAAGTAGACCCCCGTGTATTGGTGGATCCGCCACTGCCGCGCCCAGACGAGGGCTGTGTCTTCGAATTCCCCCTTCGGGATCTGCCTGCAAAGTTCCAGCGGCGGAACCAGATTGACCAGCGAACAGCGGGGCTCTTCACTCATGATCCGGATCCTCCCGCGCTTCCTCCGGTTCCTGTTCGCCGCGGGCCCCGGCCAGCAGCTTCCGGAGTTCGAACTTCTTTTCCAGCACGGCGGGGAAGTCGACGCCGGGGGCCGCCTGCGGGAAAAGGTGCTGCTCCATCGCATCCAGCAAATCGGCCAGTTCGAGGTACATCTTCGGCGCGGCGAACACCAGCCCGCCGACAAGGTTCAGCACGTCCCGGAAATTCACTTCGCAGCCCTCCTTCGACGGCAGGGCCAGTTCGATCCCGAATCTCAGGAAAATTTCCGTTTCGCCGCTGTCGTCCTTACGCGGGGCGATGCCGCAGTCGCCGATCTTCACGGTCATGCCTCCGAGCATGATTTTCACGGCTTCTTCGATGGTCAGTCTTTCACTCATTTTTCGCCTCACTTTCCTTTTTTTCTCTTCTTTGGCGGATCATTTCGCCGTAAATCAAACCGGCTTTGAACGCTTCCGGCATGATGGCGTTCAGAAGCTCGCCTTTGCTGATCTTCTTCATAGCTTTGTCCCAGTCTTCCTGCTCGGCAATGCCGACGATGCCCGTTTCTTCGTAGTTGCGGAGCACCTGCGTGATCTGCATGGCCCGCCAGCCGTCGATCCTGCCGCACAGGTCCACCGCCAGCGCGTCCCGGATTTCCTCCGGGGCGTTGTCGTAGCCGGGGCCCATGAGCCATTCCTGCATCTCTTTCATGTACCGCATCCGGAAGGTGATTTCCGGGGCGCAGTACTCGAACTCCGGCACGTGTTCGCCGGAATAAGGGCAGTAGAACGGCGGGCTCCCGTCGTCATCGTCGAAAAGCGTCCGCGGGTTGGCCTTGGCGCACTGGAAATAGCAGGGGCCCTGCTCGCACCTGGCGCACTTCCACACCGGCGTCATCATTCGGTCACCTCCTCGACCAGCATGATCATCGTCCGGATCGCGGTCACGGCCACATGGGCCGCCTCGATGATCGCCGGATCGTTGTTCTTCATCGTTCCGGGCCCTTGAGTCCGTTCGTTTTCGGCTTTGTTGTTCAGTTCCGTCGAAAGTTCGCCCAGCTCCTCGGCGATGATCGATGCAGCCGCCTGCCCGCGAGGGAAAAACGGGTGCATCCGAACCGCCCGGTCGAACTCGTTCCGGATGATCGGAAGGACCATCAGCATTTTATCGTCTTCCATGTTTTTCAATTCCTTTCTCTGTTTCCCTTTTGTTAAAAATTGAATTCAAGCTGCTCATTTTCCAGGATTCCGATCCCGGTCGACAGTTCTTTTTTTTGCGGTTCTGTTTTCCCCCCTGTTCCGATTCGCTTGAAGCCTCTTTCGATCCAGAAACGGATTTCTTCCGGTTCGGTGGATTCCGTAATTTCGGCCCCTGCGTAGGAACGGGCGATTTTGTATATCCGATGTCCTTCCATCGTCAGTGCATTACCGTTGACGATGACCCCGTTAAGGTTGAAGAATAGAAGGTTCAGTGCGGCCACCATGCAAACGTTTGGATCTGTATCGACTCCGTGAAAGGCGACACTGTTGGCATTGATCCCCGGAACTTGTTTCGCCGCTGCGAGGAGCAGCCGCCCGCCGCCGCAGGCGCAGTCGTTAATCCAACATTTTCGTGCCGGGGAGTATTTCGACCAGTCGATGGACGAAACAGAGATTTTTGCCATAAATTCACAAACGTGCCACGGCGTGAAAAATTGCCCCAGTTTGGCGTTGGCTGCGTAAACTTCCCAAAGCTCCGAAAGGCATTCACGGTTTGTGCGTGACATAAACTTCATCGCCTGCCCGAGTAGCCCAGAAAACATCTGTAAGTCTTCCTTGTGGTAACGTTGCGTGATTTCAAGGTATTGTTTTTCCCGTGCACATTCTTTAACGTTTTCTGAGATCATCGCGCAGGTGGTCATTTGGAGAAAGTCGATGAATACTTCCCAGTGGCTGCGGGAATAGGCGATTTTGTCCATGAGTTTGTGAAATTCACTCATTTCCGGTTCGTTTCCGAGGGCCCGTGTATACGGTGCCCCGACTCTGTGTGCCATCTTTCCCGCTCCTTAACTCAAGTATTTTTCATGGTTCGCTTTGAGCGATGCCGTGTTGATTTTTGCATAAATCAATGTGGTGTCGATTTTTTCATGTCCTAACATTTGCTGGACCTGTTCGATCGGCATCCCTCGACGCAGGGCCGTTGTTGCTGCTGTATGACGGAACCGGTGTGGATGAACATTTTTTACGCCAGCTCGTCGGCCCAGATTACGCAGGATTGATTCTATCTGCGTAATTCCGATCGGAAAAATCTCCTTTTTGCTGTTGTGCCGTTTCCCGACAAAAACTGCCGGGCAGTCATCCTTTCTGGTGTCCAGATATTTGCCCAGATACAACATCGCTTTGGCGTTCAGGTAAACAATCCGCTCCTTTTGCCCCTTGCCCATAACCTTTGCGGTATGCTCGTGAAGATTCACGTCAGGCAAAGTAAGCGTTGCCACTTCCGAAACCCGGCAAGCCGTGGAAAACAGAAATTCCAATATAGCCCGTTCCCGAATATCAGTTGTAGCCCCCCGGAGCATTTCCATTTCTTCCTCAGAAAAAGGCATCCGAACTTTCTTTTCGCCTTTGATCGCCTTTACGTGGAGCATGGGGTTATCTTCGATTTGCTTTTCATTGAAAGCCCAGGTGAAGAAGCTCGACCAACTGCGGCGATAATTATTCGCCGCCATTGCCGTCCATCCGCGCCGGGCCATTCCGATAGCCAACGCACACCGGATGTCATTTGAAGTTATCTGCCCCAGTGATTTCGGAACCAGCGTCTTCAGCACCTTTATGCTGTAGGTGTAGTTTTTCAGCGTACTTGGAGTACAGCCTTCAACAGCCTTTATCCCGATAAAGGTCATAAAAAGATCCATGTCAGCCTGCCCATAAACAACAAGGTCCGTCGAGACTCCTGTTATGGTGTAATCTTTCAGGATCAGTGAAATGTTCCGGAGAAATTCATCCCGCTTCCCCCTGTCCGGAATCGCCACGCCAGCAACTTGAGAAATTCGTGTAAAAATGTCAAGCATGGCAATCCCTCCTTTTATTTTTCAAAACAGGCTCTTCTTTCCTCCATCTTTTGCAGAGATATTCGGCCTCGGTTATAATTCGGAATCCTTTACATGCCACGCAGACACCGAAAAGTTTCCCGTCGAGAGGCTGCCTGTTTCCCGATATCCAATGCCAGCAATTACAGCAGCGTGGAGGTGGTGCTTCAATAAAAAGGCCCGGTCCGGGGTACGGATCCAGAGGAGTGCCTTGCAATGCTAAACAGTCAGCGCAAGTTACATATTTCCAATTCGTTGTTGTCGAAGCATTATGCAGGGAAAACTCATTTGGTACAAGAAGCGGATTATGCGGAGCGCACAACGGGGTACAATCTGCCGGGAATTCCATGTGCCAGACAATTTTTTCACCGGGGGCAAAGGTATGTTTCTTTTTCCGAAGTCCCAGTGCGATTTCCCTTTTGACAATCAGCCCCCTGATCCTTTTTCGTTCATCTCCGTGAGCGTTTTTGAATTTCTTTCTGAGTTCAGGAAGTTCCTCCCGATATTTTTCCAGACGTTTTTCCCGGCAGTCCCCGTTTCGCTCATGGCAATATTCAACGAATGTCATCCCCTCCGAGATCAAATGAAATTCCCGCATCCGGATGTATAATTTCGACAAAATCAAAAAACGTTCGCGTCGATCTTTTGCAAGCTTGAATCGCACTTCAAGTTCAGGAATCTCGGCTCGCCATTTTGCCAAAAATTCTGGTGTTTTTTTACTGTCCCACATTTTTCCAGGCTCCCCTTTCAGTGAATTCCTTTTCAAAGAGCAACGTGCACATCTTGACATAGCTGTATTCGCCGATCTGAAGAAGCGGGTGGTTCATGCTCGCTTTCGGACAGTTCGTGTTGCAATCCCGGCGGACGGCCAGACAGACCATTTCGAGGATCCGGCTTTCGTCGATCCGCGGGAAAAGCGCCGGTTCCGTCACCGGTTCGCCCCGGTACTCGATGTACCAGCCGTACCGGCGGGCCTGAACGGCCACTTCGGCCAGATGCGCGTCTATGTCGTTGTAGATGTACTTCATCGCCCGTTTCTCATGCCGCCAGAACGGCGCGGATCAGCGCCTCGGCCAGATCGGGACAGACGGCGTTCCCGATCATCTTTTTCGCGTCTTCATCCTTGCCGCAGAAGATGTAGTCCGGTGGGAAGCCCGTCGCGGCGGCGAGTTCCCGCACCGTCAACATCCGATGCGTGATGTCGAGCTTGTAACGGGAGCCGTCGGGGAGCGTCAGGATCCGGCCTTCGATCAGCGCGAAGCGGTCCTTGGTGGGGATCGTCCGGACCGGCTCCGTCACGGGGACCGAAATCCCGTTGCCGTAGTACTCCATGAGGAGCGGCGTCACGACGCCGATGGCACCGCTGGTGGCGATGGTCGGCGCGGGATTCCCCGCGCAGGGCTTCACGGTCCCGGCGCTCTGTTGTGGGATCATCAGGGGCGACACGATCCCGTACCGGTTGGAACAGTCGATGGTCGGGACAGGATCCGCCGTCGGGTGGTTCCGGTTCTCGCCGCCGTTGTAGCGGCTGAGGAAGGGGGTGCACACACTCCAGTTGTTCCGGGTGGTCACGGTCCCCAGCGGGCCGACCTTGCAGCGGGCCGGATCCGCCGTGTCGGCGGGGTGGGACTGGTCCACGAAGATCGGCTCCACCAGCGCGATGTGCCCGCCGCCCGCCGTGATGGTCGGGAGCGGGGCGGAAAGCGGCACCGCCGTCGAGGGGATCTGGCTTTCCGAAGTCCCCCGCATGACGATCAGGAAGGGTTCCGCCCATGCGCCCCAGTACTTCCGGATCCCGGCGGCGATCCGCCGCATGGTGTTCGGACACAGAGGATCGGGGCGGTCGAAGATGCTCCTGCCGGGGATCGACCAGTCAATGATCTCGGCGGCGGACCTCCACGGCTTGTAGCCGAAGAGGCCCGGATCCTTCGCGTGGGTGGGTTCCGGCCAGATGATCTTTTCGCCGCTGGACTTCCGCACCGCCTGAATGATGAGCCGGGTGCGGCTGGTGGCCGCGCCGTAGTCGGCGGCGTTCAGGAGCTGCCAGTCCACTTCGTAGCCGGAGCACCGGACCGACCGGATCCAGTCCCGGAAGAGGACGCCGCGCTTGCGGGGGTCCGCCTGCCCGGCCTTGTACACCTTGCCCTTGTAGACGGTGTCCTTGTCGAGGATCGGCCCCCACTTCAAAAGCTCCGGGACGTTTTCGACGAACATCCGGCGGCAGCGGGTGAGCCGCAGGAAGGGCAGCAAGTGTTCCGGCTGGCTCCGGAGCTGTTCGCTTTTCGGTTTGCCGCCGGCGGCGTTGGAGTGGTGGGTGCAGGACGGCGAAGCCCAAAGCAGATCCAGCCGCTCCGGATCCTCATCGAAGACGCTCCACGGCCTTCCGGAAATTTCCGCCACGTCGGCGCAGGCCCGCTCGTAATTCGGAACGATTTCCGGATGGTTCGCCCGGATCGTCTGAATGGCGAGGTCCCAGTGATTGAAGCCGCGCCCGTCGTAACGGATCCCGGCTTTCTTCAGGGCGTTCACCTCGCCCGTGATGGAGCCGCCTCCGCCGCAGAAGAGGTCCACGAAGCGGAACGGTTTACCAGTCATTTTCGGCCCCTTCCAGATCGACGGCTCTCAGCCCCTCGTTGACGTGCCTGAGCATATAGCCGTTTTTCACGGCGTAGACGCGCTCGCATCGCCCGCACTGCTCAAGATCGGCGCAGACTTCGCACCGATCGCACTCCCGGCTGCGGGATACGTTGCAGCAGTCGTCGCAGTCGGTACATCCGATGCAGGTCCGGCAGTCCGTGCAGCAGAGGCAGCCGTGACTTCCGGCACAGTCGATGCACGAGGTACACCCGGCACAGTCCGTGCAGTCTTCGCACCCGACACAGTTGGCGCACCGGATACAGCTCCGGCACCCGCGGCAGTTCTCGCAGTTCTCGCAATCGACGCAGTCCACGCACCCGGAACATTCCTTCAAGCTGGCGGAAAGTTTCTCCGCCTGTTCTTCGCTGAAGGTTTCGGCGGTCCACATATTGCCCGCCGCGTCGATCCAGAGTTTCCCGTCTTCACTGAGCCGCATTTTCAGCCTCCCCTCTCGCCTCCTTCAGGACTTTTTCGATTTCCACGTGCAGTACCGGAACGGCGGCAAGGGCGAGGGACAGTTTATCCAAAATGCCGTACATCTTCGGGGCGGCGGCGATCATGTGCGCATTGGGCGCGCTGAAAAGACTTCCATCAGCTCCGACACTCGCCACCAAATGATCCCCGGAATAAACCAAAAAACAGAAGGGATTCCTCTTCTCTATAGTCCACGGCCCCGGCGAGAACTTCTCTTTGCGTTCTTCAGGCATTTTCTTTCCCTTCCAGCTTCGCGAGTTCGCTTTCGGCCTCGTGTTTGACTGCTTCGAGGGTGCCCTTGTAGGCTTCGATTTGTTCCAGCATATCCCGGAGCGCCTCTTTTTCGTCCGCGCCCCTCCCGGTCGGGAAACTCATCAGGTCCCAGTTCGAAATGTAGACGCCATTCGCGTCTTTGTGCAGATGCCAGCGCCCGGAAACGTATTCCGCCTCACGGACGATCTCTTTTTCCAAAGTCCATTCCATTTTTTTCGTCTTCCTCGTTTGCTGATTTATTCGTTTTTCATCGCTTCCAGCTTCTGGTGGATCGCGCAGTTCCGGCAAGCGTCCGCCGCCCCGTGATGCGGGCAGTGGTCCCGGCATGACATTTCGACAAGATCCAGCAATTCGGTGTTGAATTTCTTGATCCTCTCGAATTCCTGCAAGATTGCCCCGTTTCCGTGTTCCAGCTTCTTCTGCAGATCGTCCGCCCTGAACTTCTGCGCCTGAAAATGCTCTTCGGTGATTGCCTGGAGCTTTTCCAGCGTGGTCTTGTCCTCGCTGAGTTGCTGAACCATCTTGATGAGTTCCGCTTTCGTTTTCCGTGTGAGTCCTTCCATGTTTCCTCCTTGATTTTTCGTTTATGCTTCGGCCCCTTCGGCCTCGTCCTGCGCGATGCACTGAAGCACCGAGTCCTTCTTTCGCGAGGCGGCGATGCTGCTGGCGAAGGCGGCATAGTCGCCGATGATGACGCACTCCGCACGGGTGCGCGTGACGCCGGTATAGACCAGGCTCCGGTCGAGTTGGAACTTATCCCGCGCCAGCACCGCCATCACCACCTTGCGGTACTGGCTGCCCTGCGACTTATGGACCGTCAGGGCGTAGGCGTACCGGAGCGCCTTGGCCATCTCGCGGTTGAAGAGCACCGTGTCGCGCTCCTCCCCGGTGAATTCGTCCTTGATCGGGACGTCCAGTTCGACGTAGACGCCGCCGTCGTCGTCCACCGCGTGGATCGTGCCCGTCGTGCCGTTCCAAACGTGCTCTTCGGGCATGTTGACGGTGTTGATCACCCGGTCGCCCGGCACGAACCGCCCGCGATCCAGCGCCCCGCGCTTCTGGCGGTCGATTTCCAGCAGTGCTTCGTTGAAGGCGTTGACGGTGGCGTCCTGAAACTTCTCGTCGCTCTCGCGGATGCCGTTCTTCGGACAGAGCACGATGTCGGTGGCGAAGTCGAGATAGCCGTCCTTCGCCCAGGCGCAGATCATCTTCTGGACCTCCTCCGGACAGGGGGCGGCCACGACCGTCCACTCCTCGGCGTCGCTCTTGACGTGCCGCATCGGGAGATTCCCGTTCCGGATCTGCGTCGCCGCTTGAAAAACGGCCTCGGTGTTCCGGTAGCACTTCGTCAGCGTCCGGACCGATTCCGGATGCAGGTCGATGATGTCGTGGAACGGCTGGCCGTGCCCGACGGGCGTCAGCTGCGCCTGATCGCCGACCAGCACCACCTTGGCGGGGGTCCGCTTCAGGATCTCCGCGAGAAGCGCCGAGTCCACCATGCTGCTTTCGTCCACGATGACGGCCATCTTGTTCAGCGGCCCTGCGGAAAAGATCTCGTTCCCCTTCGCGCCCAGCATGACGTGTATCGTCGTCGCCTCGAAGCCGGAAGCCTCCTTCAATCTCGCGGCGGCCTTCCCGGTCGGGGCGCAGAGCTTCACGTCGAGGTGCCGGTACGCCGCCCGGATCCCCCGGACGATCATCCGGACCACGGTGGTCTTTCCCACACCGGCCCCGCCGTTGATGATGGCGAAGCGGCTGCCGATGGCGAAGCGGACCGCTTCCAGCTGGGATTCATCCGGGGTGAAGGGCTCGCCGTCGGCAAGCTCCTCCGCGTCCGGAATGGCGGCCAGCTGATCCACCCCGGCGGCCGCGGCGGCGTCGATGTAGTCGGCGATGATCCGTTCATGGAGGTAGTCGTTTTTCAGCGCCATCATGTTTTGCGCCGGGAAGACGTAGACGCTCCCGTCCTCCTTCATCTCCCGCACGTACCGGACGATCAGCTCGTCGCCCACGTTGGGAAGGAGCTTCTGGCAGGCGGCGAAGTGCCGCCAGCAGTTCACGGCGGTGGAGCCGTCCTGCGTCTCCTGGATCATGGCGTAAACCACCGCGCTCCGGATCCGGCGCGGGTCGTCGTCGCCGATGTCGAAATTCCGGCGGACGTTTTCGTCCACGTTTCGAAAACTGAAGCCGGGAAGCCCGGCCAGCCGGTAGCAGTCGGCGTTGACGATCCCGGCGGCATCCCGACCCCAGGCTTCCCACGCGGCCACGGCCATGCTTTCGGAGCAGCCCTTGTTTTCGAGCCAGGCGATGATTTCAGCCTTTTCGCTGTTGCAATCGAACTCGTCCACCTGCTCCAGGAAGGCGTCATAGGCGGCGTCGCTCATCTTGCGGATCTCGCCGCGGTGAAGGTTTCGCCAGTCTTCGCGCCGGGCGTCCCAGATCGCCTGCTCCAGCGAGATGCCGATTCCGTGCGCCCGCAGGCAGACGTAGTGGAGTTGCCCGCGGGGATCCAGCGGAAGCGTGAGTTTTGCGCTCCGGAACTGGAACTGGCGTTCGCCCTTGTAGACGGTCCAGTCGCCGATCAGCGCGAGGGTTTCCATCTCGCCGGGCTGCCAGCCCATGGACCCCTTGCAGATGACCGAGGTTTCCGGGGTGCCGTCGCCGCCCATGACGCCGCGGAAGAAGTACCAGCGGCTTTCGGGCTTGGCGCAGAGCATCCGTTCCATCGTGACCATCAGTTGCATTTATTCAAAATCCCTTCTCTCTCGATGAGGATGCGGAGCGCAATGGCGGAGCCCAGCTCCGCGTTCCCGGCGAAGATCACCGAAACGCCCCGCATCGTCAATTCCGCGATCCGCCGCATGACGAACTGCGGGGTGCACCGGTTGTGCTGGTGGTCCGGCGGGAGGATCTCCCCCTGCCGGATCCGGAAGCAGAAGGTCTCGAAGTCGCTCTCAACGATGATAACCTTCGCCGCGAATTTCGCCGCGTCCATGCGGTTCAGTTCCTTCACGAACCGGCACCACCCCGTCGCAATGGTCCCGACGAAGTCGTCGGCGGACTTGCGTTCGATGGCGAAATGGTCATCGCCCTTCAATGCATAGTCGCCCGTGCGAAGCGTCCCCACTTCGACGGTGACGTCGGGCGGGAAGCTCCAGGGGCGCTGCTCGCGTGTGTCGATGATGATGACCATTTACGCGGACTCCCTCAGTAGGGGCACTTCGGAGTGGCGGGCGCACCGGGGGCCGGGGGCGGAACCGGAGCACCGGGAGCCGGAGCGGCGGCGGGCTGCTGGTACGCGGGCGCGGGCTGAGCGTACCCCTGCGGGTATCCCGGTGCGGGGGCGGCGGGAGCGGGAGCAGCCGCCGGAGCGGGGGCCTGAACCGTGGCCGGAGACGCCTGAACCGGGGCCGGAGCCGGAGCGGTGGCCGCCTGCGCGTACCCCTGCGCGGCCTGTGCCTGACGTGCCCTCATGAATTCGTCGAAATTCATCCGATTGCCGCTGACTTTGGAATTCATCCCGGTCAGATACTTGATCTTGATGCCCTGCCCTTCGCTTCCGTCGCGCTTTTTGTAGGTCCGGTTTTCCGTAACGGCCTTGCACTTCAGCCCGACGAGATTCGGGATGCAGATCGTCCGGTCCGCGTTGGGCTGATACTGCGCTTCCAGCTCCTGAAGCGTGGTCACGTTGAAGCCGATGTCCTGAAGAGTGCTGAGTGTGAGTTCGTAGCGGTACTTGTCGGCGAAGTTGCCGTTCCCGGTGCGGGTGCTGAGTTCGCCGAACCAGATGTCGTTGTTGCCCTGCGCGTCTTGCACGAGAAGCGCCAGGTCATAGAAACACATGACCAGCTCGCCGCGGTTGTTCACTTCGTTGACTTCGGGCTGGAAGCGGCTCGCGACAGTGTACGCTTCCACCACGGTGACGTCGATGATGCCTTCAGTTTTGAATGCCATGATTTTTTCTCCTTTTTTTGGTATTAAACAAGGATCCCGGAAATCCGGTTCCAGAGTTTTTTTGTGAGCAGGACGTCCTGAGCGCAGTAGGCCAGCAGCGTTTCCCGGCCCTGCGCCGTTTTGATCAGATTTTCGAACTCGCGGAAGTCGATCTCGATCTTGCGGTCGTCGAGGAGCGCCTTGGCGATGTTGTCCAGCTTTTCGAAGCTGCCGAAGCCGCACCACACCTGCATCAGATCCACATGGATCGTGTTGTTGTAGCGGGCGGTCAGAGACGCCAGCGTCGGCATCCCGTATTGGCGCGGATCGACCCCCAGCAGCACCGCCCGGCGGTAGATGAAGGGCAGGTCGAAGCCGTTTCCGTTGTAGGTGATGATCCGTTTCCCGGAAAGAGTCTCGAAGGCTTTCTCGATGATCACCGTTTCCGCTTCATCGGAGCTTTCGGCGATGCAGCCGTTGTAAACCGGCCCCCCGTCGTCGATCGCGACCCAGGCGCACATCCGCCCGTAGAGGGGCGAAAGCGCCATCTTTTCCACCTGTTCCGCTCTCGCGGCGGCTTCCTTTTCGGCGATTTTCGCGGGATCCTTCAGGTTCCCGGCCTTGATTTCGACCGGAGGGAGCCGGTCGGCCATGGCGCTGTTCGGGATGGTTTCGATGTCGAAGGCGATGTCCATTTTTCAGTTTTCCTTCGGTTCGACTTCGGTGGGGGCGGCATCCGGCGCGGGAGCGGCGTCAGTTCCGGCGGAGGCTTCCGGGGCGGTGGCTTCCGGGGCGGTGGCTTCCGGGGTTTCCGGGGCTTCCGGATCTTCCTCCCCTTCCTCCTCGGGGAAGAGTTCCCCCTGCAGGTCCGCGTCGGTCATCAGTTCGGTGGAAATCTTCATGCCGGTGTCCAGCCGGTACATGGTTTTGTAGCCGGGCGCGGGATCGTCGAAGCGGATCTCGCAGGGCGTCGGGCGAAGTTCCTCTCCGGCGCGGATCTTGTTCGAAAGGTCGTTGATCTCGACCACGGTTTCTTCGATCTGGGCGGAGTACTTCTTCGTGGCCGCCTTTTTCGCGTCTTCGAGGTAGGCGCGGCGGTTGATCCGCTCGGTGAGCTGTTCGGCCAGTCCGACCTTCTCTTCAGGCGTCAGCTTGCAGACGAGGTCCTTCATCACCTGTTTCGGTTTTCTGGGTTCCATTTTCTTCATTCCTTTCTGTTTAGTTTATCCTTCCGCCGACCGGCGGGTTGGGACGATAGGGCAACACCGTCACGCCGGGCGGCGGCGGCGGGGGAATAGCACCGACGGCGGGGGCAACTCCGTAGCCCGCCGGAAGTGTCGCCGGGGCGGGCGGCTCCTGCGCGTCGCTGTCGCGGGCATCGTCGATCAGGAAGAGGCCGTTCAGTGCGTATTTTCTTGCATAGCTGCTGGCGCTCCCGGTCTGCTGGGCGAAGTCCATGCCTTTCCGGTCCTGATCGATCCCGGCCCAGGCGTCCACGGTGTAGGTCTTGCCCCCGACAATCAGCGTCGCGGTGGTCTTAACGAAAAGCCACTGGCCGACCAGCACGATCGTGTCGCTGAGGGTAAGATTCGCGTTGAACTTCGCGAGGATCGGCTTCAGCGCTTCGAGGATGTCTTCGCAGGAGCGGTACTTGAAGTTCCCGTATTTGTTGAACTGGTTCTTCGGGACCTTCAACTCAAGCTGGATCGCCAGCAGACTGTCCATCTCGGGCATCGTTCCGCATCTCCTTCATGATTGCTTCGCAGACGCAGCGGGCCAGACGTTCCCGCGCCGCCTGCATCCGGATCCGGTCACTCTGCGGCAGGTCACTCCATGAAG
>Ga0310786_10003828_pt1 | contig 21447 bp, 15 predicted proteins | sample AusTroGonzalo_MG_FD_203881 | JGI IMG/M metagenome (GOLD analysis project Ga0310786, IMG submission 203881) | Bovine rumen microbial communities from tropical cattle in Woodstock, Queensland, Australia - Gonzalo_03 (v2) (version 2) | ecosystem: Host-associated > Mammals > Digestive system >...
TCCAAGATTTCCCGTTTTCTGTCATTATAAGGGTGAAACATTCAACAAAAACAGATATGAAGAAGATCAGTATTCTATGGATGAGCCTGCTTCTGCTGATGGTGGCAGGATGCAGCAACGATGATGAAAGTAGCGGATACATCACTCCTGACAATCTGTTAGGGAAATGGGAAGCTGCTCATCACAGCAACAATCCTGGCGCGTTCGACACTGCCGACTTGTGGGAATTCATATTCTATGCCGATGGTACAGGCGTCTCTGACATCAGCACAAGACAGTTCAAGTATGAAATCAAGGGCAATCACATCTTCCTACACTTCCTGGGAACTGAGACCTATTACGGCCAAGTGGAATATGAATTCAAGATTGAATCCTATTCGTATGATATCATGGAATGGGAAGAGATCAACCTCGGTTACTCAGGAAATAACACCATACACCTGAAATTCTATCGCTCAAAAGGTGGTATAAACTTCATTGAGCCACACAACTAATATAATTGAACGTATGAAAAAGAAAGGCGTATTATTGTTGAGCATGCTTCTGCTAATACTGGCAGGATGCAGCAGTGATGATGATGAAATCACTATCAACGACAAGAACATCCTGGGCTATTGGGAACGGGAAAGTGATAAAGAATGGGGCACAGGAGGATTATTATTCGCCTCAAATGGTGAAATCAAGTTATGGGATTACGGAGTCCGATCTGCTGATGACTCTGGCCCACTTACATATTCAGAAAGACACTGGGGTTATTTCTGGTTTGACGATGAGGGAACGATACATATACAAAATCGTACAAAAGATTCTTCCCCCAATCCCGATGAATCTTATTATGCTGTCACGAGCTTGACCAATACCCTTTTGGTAATCCGTGTATATGGAGGCTTTGCAGGAACATCACTCGAAGAAGGATTTGATGAGGTCTTTGCGAAAATGACTTCTATGCCATACAAATAATATTATTCCATAATACAAAATAACACTATGAAAAGAATCTGCCAACTATTAGGAATGACAGTCGTGCTGAGTTTGGGGTTGCAATCGTGTTCCTCATCAGACGACGATGTGGATCTTGGCGAGGCCAAGCAAGTGATAAACATGTTGTCGGAGCCAGTTCCCATCATACTGACACCAGAACAGAAGGTGTTTGCCAACGACAACAACAGTTTTACCCTCAACTTCCTGAAGACCGTCAACGAGACGGATCGCAGTGGGAAGAGTTTTATCTACTCGCCCCTGAGCATCACCTACGTCTTGGGAATGGTGAACGATGCCGCTACGGGCCTGACAGAGAAGGAGTTAGAAGAGATACTCGGCTTCCACGAGGGAGGCATCCAAGCCGTGAACGACTACTGCAAAAAACTCATAGACGGTCTGCCGAAGGTGGATAGCAAGGTGACGCTCAACATCGCCAACGCCATCTTCCTGAACAAGAACTACACCCTGAAACCCCAGTTCACGCAGGACATGCAGACCTACTACGACGCCAAAGCCGATGCCCTCGACTTCTCCGCATCGAGCACCCTCGACCATATCAACAGCTGGGCGAAGGAGAAAACCAACGGCATGATACCCACCATCCTCGACGAAATAGACCCCTCGATGGTGTCGTACCTGCTCAATGCCATCTATTTCAAGGCAGACTGGGCCTCGAAGTTTGATGAGAAAAACACGAGGAACGAGACCTTCACCCCAGAGAAAGGCAGTCGCACACAACTGCCCCTGATGCATCAGAACGTGCTCATCCAGTATGCAAGGATGTATGATTACTCTGCCGTCAGGATGCCCTACGGCAACGGCGAATGGAGCATGACCATCATGCTGCCCAACGAAGGCAGGACTACCGACGACATCATCAAGCATCTGGCCCAAGCGGGCATCAAAGAACTCGATGGAGCGGTCTGTGGCAACGCCACCACAGAGGATGGACAGCCGCTTCATACCTTCACGCCATACGAGGTAGACCTGAAATTGCCACGCTACGAGACAACCTCGGATACGGATGATTTGGCATGTGGCCTCATCGGACTGATGCAGAAGATGGGCATCAATCGCGCTTTTGATGACGGATTGGCCGAGATTCCCAATATGTGCGAACTGGCTGTCTATATCGATATGATGCGCCAGAAGGCCAAGATCAAAGTCAACGAAGAGGGCTCAGAGGCCGCTGCTGTGACTGTGGCAGGGGTGAATTTTATGTCAATGGGGTCAGTCCCTGCCGAGTATCCCAAGGCCACTTTCCACGCTAACCGCCCCTTCGTCTATGTGATCAGCGAGTGGTCATCAGGCGTGATCCTCTTCGTTGGGAAGTTCACAGGGGCATGAGAAAACCCCTTACTGGCAAGCCCGTCTGAGGGACAAAAGCCTTGTTCCTCAGATGGAAAAAAGGACTTAAAAAGTAAGGCCCTATTGGCACCTGACCAAAATCGGCGGTTTTGGTGACCAAATTCGCCGATTTTGGTCACCAAATTCGGCGATTTTGGTCAGTAAAGTCCTATGGTTTATAAAACGAGTGCTGAGAAGCACGAAAAGAAGGGCTTATTTTTATCGGATAAAGTTTTGTATTGCGTGTGTTTTTTTGTAACTTTGCACCCAAAATAAACAATAACACATTAAAATGACACAAGCAATTCAAAAGACTCTCAGAGACTCTGCCGGCATGCGGTGGACGGCTCTGTTGCTGCTGGCACTGGCCATGTTCTGCAGCTACATCTTCATGGACATCCTCTCTCCCATTAAGGACCTGATGCAGGAGACCCGTGGCTGGGACTCCACGGCCTTCGGCACCATGCAAGGTTCAGAGGTGTTCCTCAACGTTTTCGTGTTCTTCCTCATCTTCGCAGGTATCATCCTCGACAAGATGGGTGTGCGCTTCACGGCTGTCCTCTCGGCAGCTGTCATGCTCGTCGGAGCCTGCGTAAAGTGGTATGCCGTGAGCGAGAGCTTCATGGGAAGTGGCCTGGAGACGTGGTTTACAGAGAACCTGAACTACATCCCAGTATTCGACGAACTGGGTGTTTCGCCCTTCTATCAGGGCATGCCCGCCTCGGCGAAGTTTGCTGCTTGCGGCTTTATGATCTTCGGCTGTGGCTGTGAGATGGCAGGTATCACCGTTTCGAGAGGTATCGTGAAGTGGTTCAAGGGCCGTGAGATGGCCTTGGCGATGGGTTCGGAGATGGCTCTGGCTCGTCTGGGTGTCGCCACATGTATGATCTTCTCGCCTTTCTTCGCCCGTTTGGGTGGTCAGGTGAGCGTCACCCGCAGCGTCGCCTTCGGTGTGGTACTGATGTGTATCGCCCTGATAATGACCATCGTATACTTCTTCATGGACCAGAAGCTCGACTCGCAGACTGGCGAGGCCGAGGAGAAGGACGATCCCTTCAAGGTGTCGGATATCGGCAAGATCCTCAGTGACCTGGGCTTCTGGCTCGTGGCGCTCCTCTGCGTGCTCTACTATTCGGCCATCTTCCCCTTCCAGAAGTACGCTGTGAACATGCTGCAGTGCAACCTCACGCTGACGGCTCCTGACGCTGATTCGTTCTGGGCATCGTCGTCTGTGACCATCATCCAGTATATCATCATGCTCATCGTGGCTGCTGCCGGCTTCGCATCGAATTTCCAGAAGAAGGCGAACATGAAGTACGGTCTGCTGGCTGTCTCCATCATCGCACTCGTCACCTATTGTTATATGGGCTACATGCGACAGTCGGCAGAGTCGATCTTCGCCGTGTTCCCACTCCTGGCCGTGCTGATCACACCGATCCTGGGAAGCTATCTCGACCATCACGGCAAGGCTGCCTCGATGCTCGTCTTAGGCTCGATCCTGCTGATTGCCTGCCACCTGACATTCGCCTTCGTACTACCGATGTTCAAGGGCAACGCCGTGGGTGGCATCATCATCGCCTACGCCACCATCCTTGTGCTGGGTGCCTCGTTCTCACTCGTGCCCGCAAGTCTCTGGCCCTCAGTACCTAAGCTCGTCGACGCTAAAGTGATTGGTTCGGCTTACGCCCTAATTTTCTGGATCCAGAACATAGGTCTTTGGCTGTTCCCCCTGCTTATCGGTAAGGTGCTCGACGCCACGAACCCAGGTGTGACAGACCCCACGCAGTTCGACTATACCGCTCCGTTAGTGATGCTCGCCTGCCTTGGTGTGGCTGCCCTCATCCTTGGCTTCGTCCTCAAGGCCGTCGACAAGAAGAAAGGCATCGGCCTCGAACTGCCGAATATCAAGGAATAATTGACTTTGTATAGAAGATTATGAAAATAGGATTCGATAACGAGAAATATCTCAAGATACAGTCTGAGCACATCCGTGAACGCATTGCACAGTTCGACGGAAAGCTCTATATGGAGTTAGGTGGTAAACTGTTCGACGATCATCACGCCTCTCGTGTGCTGCCAGGCTTCAAGCCTGACTCCAAACTCCGTATGCTCGCCCAACTGAGAGACTCGATAGAGATCGTGATTGTGGTCAGCGCCGACGACATCGAGAAGAACAAGGTGCGTGCCGACCTCGGCATCACCTACGACGAGGATGTGCTCCGTCTTCGCGACGAGTTTATGAAGCGCGACTTCATGGTGGGCTCTGTCGTCATCACGCACTATCATGGACAGCATGCCGCAGACCAGTTCAAGCACCGTCTGGAGCGCGAGGGCATACGCAGTTACTTCCATTACATCATCGACGGCTATCCCCACAACGTGGAGCTCATCGCCTCTGACGAGGGCTTCGGCAAGAACGACTTCGTGGAGACCTCAAGGCCGCTGGTCATCGTGACGGCTCCTGGTCCTGGAAGCGGAAAGATGGCCACCTGTCTGTCGCAGCTCTACAACGAGAACAAGCGGGGTATCCGTGCCGGCTATGCGAAGTTCGAGACCTTCCCTGTGTGGAACCTCCCACTGAAGCACCCTGTAAACATCGCCTACGAAGCCGCTACTGCCGACCTCAACGATGTGAACATGATCGACCCCTTCCACCTCGAAGCCTACGGCAAGACCGCCATCAACTACAATCGCGACATCGAGATCTTCCCCGTGCTGAACGCCCTCTTTGAGGGTATCTATGGCGAGAATCCCTATAAGTCGCCTACGGATATGGGTGTGAACATGATTGGTTTCTGCATCTCAGACGACGAGGTGTGCTGTGAGGCCAGCCGCGATGAGATCATCCGCCGCTTCTATGATGCCACGAACAAGATGGCCGATGGCGCTGACAACGAGAGTGAGGTGAACAAGATCCGCCTGCTCTTCAATCAGGCGAAGATCTCTACTGCCACACGAAAGGTGACTGTGGCAGCCTATGAGAAGAAAATCCAGAGCGGACATACCGCTGCTGCCATCGAACTCGAGGATGGCACCATCATCACAGCCAAGTCGTCTCCGTTGCTGGGATGCAGCGCTGCCCTGCTGCTGAACGCCACGAAGTATCTGGCAGGCATCGACCATGAAGCTAAGCTGATCTCGCAGAGCCTCATCGAACCTGTGCAGAAGACAAAGACGGAATACCTGGGTGCCAGAAACCCGCGACTGCATACCGATGAGGTGCTCGTAGCCCTCAGCGTGCTGTCTACCGATGATGAGAACTGTCGCAAGGCCCTTGAGCAGTTGCCTAAGCTGCGCAACTGTCAGGTGCATTCCACAGTGATGCTCAGCGAGGTGGATCGTAAGATCTTCAAGAAGCTCGGCTGCGGCCTCACCTGCGACCCAGTGAAGAAGAAGTAAATAGATTTAAGTTTATAGTTTATGGTTTATAGTTTATAGATGATTACTTCTATAGTCTCCGATGATTTCAAGGGCTTGCCAGGTTATCATCTATAAACTATAAACTGTAAACTATAAACAAGATAAGGAGCTGTAAGCAATGGAAATCCGACAGAAGATAAACGACTCCCCCGTCGCCCGCTGGACTGTCCTCTTCATCGTGGCTACGGCCATGATGATGGGCTACTTCGTCAACGATGTGATGTCGCCCTTGGAGACGATGTTGGAAGCATCTCCATCGGAAGGTGGACTCGGTTGGACGCCAAGCGATTACGGTTTCTTCTCTGGTGCCAGCGGACTGATCAACGTCTTCCTGCTGATGCTCTTCTTCTCAGGACTGATCCTCGACAAGATGGGCATCCGCTTCACAGGTGTCCTGTCGTGTTCGCTGATGCTTCTCGGCACCCTCATCAAGTACTATGCCGTCACTGCCGGCTTCCCTCCAACGGCGGTAGTCAATGTTTCACTATTCACTATTAACATCTCCCTTCCCACATCCGTAGCTCTGGCCTCCCTCGGCTTTGCCATCTTCGGCGTAGGCTATGAGATGACGGGCATCACCGTCTCGAAGGCGATGGTACGGTGGTTTACGGGTCATGAGCTGGCTCTCGCCATGGGTATCCAATTGGCGATGGCGCGCCTCGGCACTGCCGCCGCCCTCAGCATCTCGGCTCCCATCGCCCGCCATTTCGCCCTCTCCACACCGCTGCTGCTCTCGTTGTCCTTCCTCATCATCGGCCTCCTGGCCTTCCTCGTGTTCTGCGTCATGGATCGCCGATTAGATCTGTCAACTGTAAACAAAGATAAAGAAGATGCCGACGAGTTCCGTTGGACCGACATCATTGCAACCCTCCGTAATCCTGGTTTCTGGCTGATCACACTCTTCTGTGTGCTCTTCTACTCGGCCGTATCGCCCTTCCTGAAGTTCTCCACGAAGCTGATGGTGATGAAATACGGCGTGGATCCAGACCTTGCAGGCTTCTTCTCTTCGATAGCGCCCTTCGGCACTATCCTCATGACACCCCTCTTCGGACTCATCTACGACCGCTATGGCAAGGGCGTCACCCTCGTCATCACAGGTGCCCTGATGCTCACAGCCGTCCACTTCGGCTTCTCGTTGCCCATGCATGGCAGTACGACAGCCATTACACTGATGGTCGTACTCAGCATCGCCTACTCCCTGGCTCCTGCTGCCCTCTGGCCCTGTGTGCCGAAGATCATCCCCCTGAAGTGTCTCGGCACTGCCTACTCGATGATCTTCTTCATCCAGAACTTCGGACGTGCCATCATCCCGATGTTCGTGGGAAAGGCCAACGAGACCGATCCCACCTACGAGACCTCGATGCTCATCTTCGGGTTCACTGCCCTCGGTGCCGCCCTCACAGCCGTGGCCATGTGGTATGTAGACCGTCGCCAGCACTACGGTCTCCAACTCCCCAACATCCGGAAATAAAAAGACAGGCTATTCTGTCCGTCTTGACTACATGAAACCCCTCATATTAGTTCCCTCCTCCGTATATATACCGTCCGTGGAAATCAATTCCTTGAAATCCTTCCATCCCTTATACTCACTGGAGATGAAGCTTCTGTTCTTATGCAGGTAATCTGTCTCGATAGAAGATATGTCTATCAGGAAATGGGAAATATCATCGGTCTTAATATGCATATCCCTCCTACTATTCAACTTATCAACAATATCAGGATGATGATCCCTGAATGACGCAGACAACCACACTAGCAGCGGCACACGCAACTGATAACTGGGATCAGGAGATGTTTTAGAGCTCATATGTCCCAGAAAACTACTCAAGTCATAGATCTCTTCTCCATGATCTGCCAAATATACCACGACGGCATTGTCATCTTCAAACTTCTTGATGACGGCATCAATAACGAAGTCGTTATAAAGACAGGCGTTATCGTAAGTAGCAATAATCTCTTTCTTATCATCCGGATGAGAGGTATGATAGTCGCTGTACTTGAATTTCGCAAAGGACTCCGGATAACGTTTGCTATAATCAAAGTGATGCCCTGCAAGATGGACAATATACATAGCCAGACTATCGTCTGTAAGAGGCAGGTCTTCTACCATATCGCCATCATAGTCATAATAGTTTGTATTACGCTGGTCATACATGAAATCCGACAGATCAGCATTAGTCATGACATGCAACATATTGTTCTTCAGGAACTCATTATCATACATGAAAGTACGATAGCCAGCTGCCTTGAATACCATCGGGAAAAGAGGCATTGTGTTGGTGCCATGTCCCATGGAGTCCAAAGAAAAGATAGACCACATCGTAGGAGAAGTCACGTCATGGGCAGAGGCTGCTTGTTGCATGACAAATAGTTCTCCATTCTTCTCACGTTCAGTCAGCAGAGGATAGGTAAGTTTCTCATAGCCATAGAGTGAGGTGTGATAGACACTATGCGACTCACCAATGATGACGACCATCTTCAACGGTTCTCCCAAGGTGGAGACAGCCTTTACATTCTGTCCTACTTGCATAATCTCATCAATATGAATACTTTGTTTGAAGAGGACGTACTCTCTGCCCACCCTAAAAAACGCCTGATGCATGGGAGTCTGTGCATTGACACTGATATTAAACAACATGAATAAAGTCGCATTACCCACAAGGAAGACTATCGAGAGTATGGCTGCAATACGGATAGTCCAGAGTGTATATCTGAGTTTACTTACATAAAGGGCTATCTTGTAGATAAAAACATTCAAAAGGATAGTAACCAAAAGAAATACTGCTATCGTAGGGAGAGTGATATAAGTGGTTGCAAATTCTGACGCCTCACCGTCATTCGTCAACAGAACTGTACTAAGGACATTAGTGTCTATTACTGACTTGAAGTGATACAAGAGGAAATAATCAACGATTCCTATCACGTTATGCAAGACAATCATGACAACGGTATAGACTGCCTTTAACATAGTGGTTGGTATAATCCTGAATAAGAGAACCTCAATAATCGTGAATAGTGCGGAAAGAAGAATCACGAGTATCACGGACAGCAATGTCGGATGCAGGAATAGCCAAGCACTATTTCCCACAAGGTTCAAAAGAATGAGGAAAGGCATTAATACCTTATAGTCACTCAACAACTTGCAGCATTTCATGTTATTACCTTATTAATCCCTTCAAGCGTTATTCATCGAACTTGAATCGGGCGACGAGGGGAAGGTGGTCGCTGAAACCCTTCTTCTGGTATTTCATGCCTTTGTAGGTACGGCGAGGCATGAAGCCACCATAGAACTTATCCTCCTCCAGCAGGAACTTAGGAGAATGGATGAACACCGTGTCTACCTTATTATATATAGTAGGCGACACCAGGATATGATCCAGACTGTTCCACCCGCCCTTATATCGATAAGTACCCTTTACCCCGTAGCTGCCACGAGCCTCCTTGGAGATGTTCTTCAGATCGTGACGGGCAATATGCTGCACAGCCGGAGAGTCGTGGTAGTCGTTGAAATCACCACTAATCAGAATCTTAGCATCGGGAGTGATGGCCCGTATGGAGTCGACGGACTGCAACAGGCGATTGGCTGCCTGAAGACGGTACGGACGACTGGCTTTCTCGCCACCATGACGGCTGGGTGCATGGACCACAAAGACATGAAGTGTATCACCTGACTGTAGTTGTCCACAGGCATAGAGGATGTCACGTGTCGGCTTCATGCCCGGAATCGTATCGACACGAAGGCCATACGAACGGATCAGTCCAAAGGTGAGCGGCGAATACATCAGTGCCACATCCACACCACGGGCATCGGGCGATTGTGTCATCACATACTCATAGCCCGCCTTCCTCAGTAACGACCGCTTCGTCAGATCGGTAAGCGTTTGGTCGTTCTCCACTTCGCAGAGGGCTATGAGGTCGGGGATGCCGTCTTCGGAAGTGGACAAGATCGCCTGTCCGATCCTGTCCAACTTCTTCCAATAGCGTTTCTCTGTCCACTGACGCGTGGCATTAGGTAGGAACTCCTCATCCTGTTTACCCTCGTCGTGACGGGTATCAAAAATATTCTCTACGTTGTACTCCACAAACGTGAAGACCGAGAGCAGCAAAGCAAACAATGCATTCATTCAGTATACAATTAGCAAACCTTCTCCAGACGTTTCATCATTGCAAACATGAAGAGTGCAGCCACAAGACAGACGCCGAGGAACACGCTCCAGCATACCCAGAGAGGAACAGCGCCCCAAAGCAAACCGCCAACAACGACGAGTTGATTTCCGATAGCCGTAGCCACGAACCAGCCTCCCATCATCATACCCTTGTATTTCGGAGGCGCTACCTTAGAGACAAAGGAGATACCCATCGGTGAGAGCAACAGCTCACCGAACGTCAGCACGAGATATACCATGATGAGCAGGTTAGGCGTCACATCAGCCACATGCACTGCCACGGGATTACCATCGGCACCCATCTCTGTCTGAGGCATCGGTAATCCGAATGAACCAAAAGCCATCAGAGCATAGGCGATGGCAGCCACGATCATACCGTAGGCAATCTTCCTCGGAGCAGAGGGTTCCTTACCCTTGGCTGCCAGTGAACCGAAGATCGCCATCGACACAGGTGTCAACGCCACTACATAGAACGGATTGAACTGCTGGAAGATCGGAGCAGAGATAGAAATCGTACCATCGGGGTTGTACTGCAGGATGAGGAATAACACGGCAATGACAATAACCGCAGCGGAGATCATCTTACCCTTGCTGGTCTTCGACTGGAACAATGAGAACCCTGCATAGACGATGAAGATGACAGCCACGAGGTTCCAAACATTGAAGCACATAGCCTGCAAACCGTCAGCCGACTGTGCCGTAAACTCATCGGCGAAGTATGTCAGTGAAAGACCGTTCTGGTGGAAGGCCATCCAGAAGAAGATCACCACGGCGAATACCAAACAGAGTGCCACGATGCGCTGCTTCGTCTCTTCCTTCGAGAGTTCAGGCTCCGTGCTGGCATCAGCCTTCACGGCATCCTTCTTCGTACCACCCTCCGTATGACGGAAAGTGCTGCGGAAGATATAATAGATGGCGATAGAGAGGATCAGTGATGCACAGGCCACGGCAAACGAGAAGTGATAAGCATCATTGCTTGAATAGCCCAGCGCCGTCTCTGCATACTCTTTGATCTTAATGGCAGCTGTCGGAGCGAACAGGGCACCAATGTTGATGGCCATGTAGAAGATTGAAAAGCCGGCATCGCGCTTGTCCTTGTACTCAGGATCGTTGTAGAGATCGCCCACCATCACCTGGAGGTTACCCTTAAAGAGTCCTGTGCCGAAACCAATCAGAACCAATGCAGCCAGCATGACAACGAGTGCAAATGTGTCGCCTCCTAAAGGCACCGACAGCAGCAGATAACCTGCGAACATGATGATGATACCCGTGGTTACCATCTTGCCAAAGCCGAACTTGTCGGCCATGATACCACCAATCAGTGGCAGGAAATACACCAGCATGAGGAACGAACTGTAGATAGTGCCGGCCATAGCAGGCGACAATCCGTAGTTTGCTCTCAAAAACAATGCAAAAACCGCGAGCATCGTATAGTAACCGAAGCGCTCGCCCGTGTTGGCCAGTGCCAACGCAAATAAACCTTTTGGTTGTCCTTCAAACATAGTTGTTGTTATTTAATTTTTGAATTCTTTGTTCTGATGATATCGAAGAGATAGGTGAACTTCACCAAGATCGTCCCGAAGTTAGAGCGGCCAAAGTAGTCGCGCTTGGTGTTACCAAACAGATTTCCCAGACCGTAGTAATACCGGCCCTCCACGATGAAATGTCCTACATGACGGTTGCTGAACTCCAGTCCTGCACCAACGTCAATACCATAGTCCACCTTATTCTTTATCTCCAGACTATCTTGGGCTACGACATGCGATGCCCGTTTGTCGCCGTATTTGTATTCAGGCCCAAAATGACCATTCACAATCTTAGGGTCAAAGGCCAGATTGCGCACATCGAAATTACTATCTGTCTGATCGTTCAGATAGAAGCCCACCTGCGGACCCAGTTGAATGAAGAACTGGAAACCTCTGCGCTCCCTTCCCCACCCGAGTCTAGCGAGCAAAGGCACCTGGACATAATTGATCTTTCGAGAATAATAAAGTGTCTGTGACTCGTCGGTATGCAGTGGCACGGGCTGGTCGTCCATATCAAGGATATTCTCCTTCCATCCCATCTGCGTATAATTTATTTCTGCCACCACAGCACAGATGCTATTGAAATATTTCTCGCAGGTATATCGTGCTGATAATCCGAACGTCGGACCAACAAGCATGCCCTGAGGCACCTTCGGAATATACGACACATTACTCATCGCCACACCTCCGTTAAAGCCCACCGCAAAGTCTGTACGGTAATCACCCACCTGAGCAAATGCAGAATGAGTAATGAATAAAAAGAAAATAGTAATTATGATTACCAAAATATGGACTCTATGCAGGAGTTTGCCATCACCTGAAATAACTGAAGTGCAACAACAATCTGCAATACTAATCATAATTACTAATTACAAATATCTGATTACTCATTTAGAACTTGATCGTTTCCGTCATATGTTCGGGCTTATAATGAACGAACATCAGCGTTCTGTTCCGCAGTCCGCCGTTACCGTAACGCTCAAACTTCAGCGGTGTCTGCACGGGAGGATAGCCAAACATGCCCTCTGCACCATTGAATGTCTTGCCATACTTATGCAACCCCTTCAGGAAGAAATAAGCATGGTCAAAACCCGTGATGGCAAAGCGTGGCAGCGTGTTCTGCATGTCGCAACGGAAGTTCTGACGGTATTTTCGCTGAAAGTCCTGAGTAGCTTGTGTCAGCGGATTGTAATAGAACACCGTGGGGATATAGGTATTAAAACTATAGAAATAATCCAGGTACCTATTAGTGTAGAGCAGCCAGTCTGAATAACCGAACATCGTAATGTCGAGTTCCGGGCTGTTGGCCTTCAGACCATTGAGCTTTGAGAATGCAACGCCTAACTCCTGCGAGCGGCCGGTATTCAGCACTACGACATTGGGCTTTGTGCGACTGAAGGCCTTCGAGAAGTTTGTCTCGTTCGACTTAAGGTTCGTGATAACAAACTCCATACCCTGAATTTCCATCTGTCGGCGCAGGTTAGAGGTAAAGTATCCCTTCTTACTGGTAGAGTCGTTACAGTCGATGACCACCGTATGGGCATCCTTGAAACGCTCCACATAATGGCTGATCGTCGCATCGCTCACCTCGTTCTGGGATTGCCAGATTTGGAAGATATTGCGGTTGGTAGTCAACTGTGGCGCATTGATGGAGAATGGAATCACGAGCCGGATATCATGCTTAGAGACGAAATTCGAGAGGGCATCCATCTGCTTCGAGTAGAGCGGTCCGATGATCAGGTCGCACTTTGCAGCGGCAGGGTCCTCCAACACCATATTAATATTACCGTCCTCAGCGGTATTCCAGGCATGCACGTCGATAGACAAGCCCTGTTTCTTCAGACTGTCGCAGGCCATCAGCACACCCCGGTAGTACTCCATCATGCGCCGGCCGTCACCATTGATATTATGCAACGGCAGCATCACCCCCAACCGGATCTCACGGTTCCTCACATCGTTGGCGGCAATGGCAGCCTCTTCGGCGGCCTTACGTTCCTTGGCAGCCTGGGCGGAACGTTCTGCCTCCTGAGCTTCCAGCACTGACTTCGGGTAGGGAATATTCAGCACCATACCCTTCTTCAGCTCAAAGCCGGGGACGTTCATCTCGGGATTAGCCTTGATGAGTTCCTCTACCGTCAAGTCGTAAGATCGCGAGATGCCGAAGATGGTCTCCTTCTTCTTCACCTTGTGCTGTCCACGGATGGAGATTGTCTGTTGCGCCGACACAGTGCTGACGGCAAAGGCCAGCACAGTTATCAGCAAAAAATATCTTAAAAGACGTGTCATAACTTCTAATTTTTTCTATTTCGCGTACAAAAGTACAAAATAATTATCAATTATCAATTGCCATTTATCAATTTTTTAGTAACTTTGCACATTAAATCAATAAAAATGAGAGTAAGACAGCTGATTCCCGTCCTTTTAGCCCTGCTGATGCCGATGACCGTCATAGCACAGAGCGGCTTTCCCAACGTAGCACCCACCGCCACCTATACCGACGAAGAAGGCAATCTCGCCACCGCCGACAGAGACAACTCCTCCATCGGAGGGCAGGCACCACTGGTCGTCAATTTCTATGCCAACCCCATTGACATGGGCGACAATATCCCCTCCTACGAGTGGCATTTCCGACTGGAGAACGAAGAGAAGGACTTCATGGTGCGCTATGAGGAGAATACCGACTACACCTTCGCCACCGCCGGCACCACGCTGGTAACTCTCCACACCACGCTCAACCATGGTGAAGAGAAGCTCGACTCCGTTGTCTTCATCGTGACTGTCAGCGAGAGCAAACTCAGCTTTCCCAACGCCTTCTCGCCCAATAATGACGACGAATTAAACAAGATATTCAAGGCGAAGGAATACCAGAGCCTTGTCGAGTTCCACGCCTATATCTTCAACCGCTGGGGGCAGAAGCTCTACGAATGGACCGATCCCGCCGAGGGCTGGGACGGCACCTACAAGGGCAAGGACGTGAAGGAGGGTGTCTACTTCCTCCTATGCAGGGCAAAAGGTGCCGACGGACGGATATATAACATCCGCAAAGACGTCAACCTGTTGCGCGGCTTCCTCGAAGGCGACACCTACAATCAATAGTCCTTCAGCATGAAAGAAGAGACAAGCATCAACGTATATGGTGCCAGGGTACACAATCTGAAAAACATCGACTGCGTCATCCCGCACCACTCCCTCACCGTCATCACGGGCCTCAGCGGCTCGGGCAAGTCAAGTCTTGCCTTCGACACCATCTTCGCTGAGGGGCAGCGCCGCTATATCGAGACCTTCTCGGCCTACGCCCGAAACTTCCTCGGCGGCATGGAGCGTCCCGACGTCGATAAGATCACTGGTCTCTCGCCCGTCATCAGCATCGAGCAGAAGACTACCAACAAGAACCCTCGTTCCACCGTGGGCACCACCACTGAGATCTACGACTACCTCCGTCTGCTCTTCGCCCGTGCCGGCCGTGCCTATAGCTACGCCACCGGCGAGGAGATGGTAAAGTACACCGAGGAGCGTGTGCTGGAGATGATCCTCCACGACTATGCCGAACATAAGATCATGATCCTTGCCCCACTGGTACGAAGCCGTAAGGGTCACTACCGCGAGCTCTTCGAGGCCATGCGCCGCAAGGGTTATCTGAACATCCGCGTCGACGGTCAGATGCTGGAAATCACACAGGGCATGAAGGTGGACCGATACAGGAACCACGACATAGAGGTAGTGATTGATAAGTTGCAGGTCAACGACAAAGATGCAGAGCGGCTTAAGAAGTCTGTTGCCATCGCCATGAAGCAGGGCGACGGACTCATCATGATTCTCGACAAAGACACGGGGAGCATCAAGCATTTCTCTAAACGACTAATGTGTCCTACTACGGGCATAAGTTACTCTGACCCAGCACCTAACAACTTCTCGTTCAACTCACCTCAAGGTGCATGCCCCCACTGCAAGGGTTTAGGCGTCATCAACGAGATAGACCTCTCAAAGGTTATGCCAGACCGCAAGCAGAGCATCTACGAAGGGGGCATCGTACCCCTTGGCAAATACAAGAACCAGATGATCTTCTGGCAGGTAGAGGCCATCCTGAAGAAGTACGACTGTACGCTGAAGACCCCTATCGCAGAACTGCCCGACGATGCCATCCGTGAGGTGCTCTATGGCTCACTCGAGAACGTCCGCATCGATAAGGAACTCGTCCATACCTCCAGCGACTACTTCATCGCCTTCGACGGCATCATCAAGTATCTGCGTAACGTGATGGACAACGACGACAGCACCGCCGGACAGAAGTGGGCAGACCAGTTCCTCGCCGAATGCGAGTGCCCGGAGTGTCATGGCCAGCGTCTGAACCGCGAGGCCCTCTCCTACCGCTTCGGCGACAAGAACATCGCCGAACTCGCATCGATGGATATCTCTGAACTCCGCGAGTGGCTCGACGAGGTGGAGGTTCATCTCGACAGCCAGCAACAGAAGATTGCCGCTGAGATTCTCAAGGAGATCCGCACCCGTCTCGACTTCCTGCTCGACGTAGGCCTCGATTATCTATCCCTCAACCGCCAGTCTGCATCGCTCTCTGGCGGTGAGAGTCAGCGTATCCGCCTCGCCACTCAGATCGGCTCACAGCTCGTCAACGTGCTCTACATCCTCGACGAGCCAAGTATCGGCCTGCACCAGCGTGACAACCAGCGACTCATCCGTTCGCTCAAGGAACTGCGCGACTTAGGCAACACCGTCATCGTTGTCGAACACGATGAGGATATGATGCGTAGTGCCGACTGGATCATCGACATCGGTCCCCGTGCTGGCCGCAAGGGTGGCGAAGTAGTCTTCCAAGGCACACCCGAAGACCTGCTGAAGGCAGATACGCTGACGGCACAGTTCCTGAGCGGTCAGAGGAAGGTGGAAAGTGGCGATCGGCCAAAGACCGCATGCAACATTCCTCTTTCCTCTAAAAACACCCTCGTCTTAAGAGGCTGCTCCGGCAACAACCTCAAGCACATCGACGTGGAATTCCCGCTGGGAAAGCTTATCCTCGTCACAGGTGTTTCCGGCTCAGGGAAGTCCACGCTCATCAACGAGACGCTACAGCCCATCCTTTCACAGCACTTCTACCGTTCGCTAAAGCGCCCGATGCCCTACGACAGTATCGAGGGTATGGAATATATAGATAAGGTGGTGAATGTCGACCAAAGTCCCATCGGCCGCACGCCACGCTCGAATCCCGCCACCTACACGGGTGTCTTCTCAGATATAAGAAACCTCTTCGTCAACCTGCCCGAGGCGAAGATCCGCGGCTACAAGCCAGGCCGCTTCTCGTTCAACGTGAAAGGCGGACGCTGCGAGACCTGTGGCGGCAACGGCTATAAGACCATCGAGATGAACTTCCTGCCTGACATCCAGGTGCCCTGCGAGGAGTGCCACGGCAAGCGCTACAACCGTGAGACACTGGAGGTGCGCTACAAGGGCAAGTCGATTGCCGATGTGCTCGATATGACCATCAATCAGGCTGTGGAGTTCTTCGAGAACGTGCCCGACATCCTCCGTAAGATCAAGACCATCCAGGACGTGGGCCTCGGCTATATCAAGGTGGGCCAGCCCTCCACCACTCTCTCCGGTGGTGAGAGCCAGCGCATCAAGCTCGCCACCGAACTGTCGAAGAAAGATACGGGCAAGACCCTCTACATCCTCGACGAGCCCACCACGGGCCTGCACTTCGAGGATATCCGCATCCTCATGCAGGTGCTCCGGAAGCTCGTCGACCGCGGCAATACCGTGATCATCATCGAGCACAACCTCGACGTGATCCGTCAGGCCGACTGGATCATCGACATGGGGCCTGAGGGAGGCCGCAAGGGCGGTGAGATCCTCACCGTCGGCACACCCGAGCAGGTGGCGAAATCTAAGAAAGGCTACACCCCGCAGTTCCTTAAGAAATAGCTTCTACCTTTTATTCTTTTGGTTCAAGGACTTCCTTCCTATCGGCAAAGATGGTCATGATTCTCGAAAAACGCAAGAAAAGTTACCAAAAAAAGTGTTCTCCGTGTTGCTCAATATAGAAACGGAAGAGCACAAAAAGAGAGCCATTTCTGATAGGAACGGCAGTTTATGCCGTCGCAGATAGGAGTTTACGGTCGTTAAGATACCTTCCACGACTCATGGAAATGCCTGTTATACCCCTATAGGAAGCATTCCTTACACTCGTGCAAAGCATCTTAATGACTCATGGAAGGCATCTTAACGACACTAAAGTGGCGGGGGTAGGTGACCAACAAACCATCAGCCATCCTCTGTCCGCACCTTTAGAGACACAACAGCCTCATTATCAATAGTTTATCTCTAACCCCTCAAAACTCACGTATTTGCGCCCTCCTGATCGTTTGGCCACAAATACGCGAGTTTTGAAAGACGTTTTGTAATGTTTATTCACCATTGGCAGCTTTACATCGTCTTATAACGACACTGTGATTCCTGCCATTATCTTAGAGATTAGCATCGGAATCAACGGACGCCACAAGCCTGCCATGGGTGCATATTTCCTCAAGGCCCACCATGTAAGTATCATGAAGGCCAGGCTATGGATGATGGCTGCCGAATATAAGGAATAATAACCCCTTAATGGCATGATGAGGAAGTAAAGGGCGATTGCCAGCCCCCAAAGCAAAACAGACTCTTTCTTCTTCATGTTCTATGACTTTTAACACCACGCCGGGGAACGTTGGTTCCCCGGCGTGGACAAGAGGTTTCTTATGTCAAATAGACTACTTCATCAAGGCAGCACCAAAGATCAAGGCACCGATTAAGACGATCGCATAGATAATCAGAATGATGATCGTGATGATACCGAAGAACTTCAGCATGGCGCTCAGGCCAGAGAAGCCACGGGCCAGCTGACTGGCGTTGTCAGTGAGGCAGGCAGCCTTCGTGCCGTTGGCAAACTGGAAGCCCTTGATGAGGGGGTAGATGTAGATGGCGGCGAGAATCAGGTAGAGAAAACCCATGCCTGCCCCGAGGGCTGTATTAGCAGCACCAAAACTGGAGCCGACAGCAAACATGATAATGCCGAGGATGACCATCAGCACAACACCGATACATCCGATGATGCAAAGGAACTTCATCCACTTGGCGGAGCACAGCAGATCGTCCTTCATACCCTGATTCACAAACATCCCCGTCATTCCGGGATTCATTGTCTCTTCATTCATAGTCATAATGTTTAATTGTTAATATTAATGGTTGATAACTCACGTTCGCGGTTAAATCCCTGCTGCGGCGATCCACTCGTAGATGCACGAGCAGATGCCGAAGAGGGCTACACCGGCAGTGCAGATGGCCAGGGCGATCTTAGTGTTGGCATCGCTCTTGAAGGCAGGCAGCGGTGTGTCAGTCTTGGTGATGTACATGGCCTTCACAATCAACAGATAGTAGTAGAGTGAGATGACCGTGTTGACCAGAGCGACGAAGACCACGAAATAGGCTGCTGCACTACCCTGCTCTGCTGCGGCCATGAACACGAAGAACTTCGAGAACATACCTGCGAAGGGCGGGATACCAGCCAACGAGAACAGCGCCAGCGTCATGAGGAACGACAGCTTGGGGTTGGTCTGATAGAAGCCGTTGTAGGCTGCCATATCCGTGCGCCCACCGTTGTTCTGCTCCACCACATTGATGACGGTGAAGACCGCCATGTTGGCCACGATGTAGACCAGCACGTAGTAAGTCAGCGCTGCGATACCAGCCTGCGAGTTGCCCACTACGGCCAGCATGATGTAGCCCGCCTGTGAGATACTCGAGAAGGCCATGAATCGCTTGAGTTCCGACTGGCGGATGGCGAAGAGATTGGCCACAGTAATCGACAGTACGATGACGATGTAGAGCAGATACTCCCAGTAGTAGAGCAGGGGCTGGAACACCTTCATCAGTATGATACACAGCGTGATGGCTGCGGCACCCTTGGAGATGACGCTCAGATAGCCAGTGACGGGCGTGGGTGCTCCCTCGTAGGTGTCGGCCGTCCAGAAATGGAAGGGCACCAGCGAGATCTTGAAGCCCAGACCGCTGAAGAAGAACACCAGACCCATGATAGCCAAGGCAGGCGACTGGAGTGCAGTGGCACCACAAGCCGTCTCAACTACCTGGCCACCCATCAGTGCAGCAAGTGCAGCAGCGACATCATCGAAGTAGAGCGTGCCTGCGGCAGCATAGATGAACGAGATGCCATAGAGCATCACGCCACTGGAGAACGTCGCCACCAGGATATACTTCGCAGCACCCTCTGCCGAGTTCTTCTTCCACTTGTCGAAGGCCACCATACAGGCCAAGGGCACTGAGGCAGTCTCAAGACCGAGGAAGAACAGCAGGAAGTTGCCGCTCGACATCATGATGAACATACCCAGCAAGGTGGAGATAATCAGCATATAGAACTCTCCGGCGAGACGCTCACAGGTCTTCACCCACGGATGGGCCATGATGACCACGATAAGCGTACCAAAGGCGAGGATGACTTTCATCACGTTGACGGCAGCAGAAGCCACATACAATCCGCCGAAAGCCTCTGTAGGCTCTGACAGCAGGGCGATGCGCACCGGCAGCACTGCCAACAGGGCGGCAGTGACGGCAAACAGACAGTCGAGCTTCTTCTCGCTGCGGTGCATGGCGAAGTCAACCACAAAGACTGCTAACAATATGAGAACGAGGTAAAACTCAGGAACCATATTTAGGAATTGTCCGTAATTCATATCTTTTGTCCTCCTATTTTACATTACACCAATAGATTGAAGAATAGTGCCTGCGGCGGGCGAGATCATGTTGCTCACCCAGAACGGGAACGTGCCAAGGCCTGCCACACAGAAGATAAGGCAGATAACGGCGACACGCTCGTCCCATGTAGCATCGGTCAGCTCGAGATAGTGCTTGTTCTCCACCTCGCCATAGAGGATCTTGCCGACGACACGCAGGATGTAGACTGCCGTGACGACAATCGACGTACAAGCGATGATCGTGGCCACCATACGGAACGAAGTGTTCGGGTCGCCATATACAGGATCGGCACCAAAGGCTCCCACGAAGATGGTCATCTCAGCAATGAAGCCCGAGAAGCCCGGCAAACCGAGGTTGGCCAGACCGGCAATCACATAACCCACAGCGAGGAAGGGCATGATCTTCATCAGACCAGCCAGTTCGCGGATATCGCGGGTATGGGTGCGGCCATAGATCATACCGATGAGGGCAAAGAAGAGGGCCGTCATCAATCCGTGGGAGAGCATCTGCAGGATGGCACCCGTGACGGCCGTCTGACTCATCATGAGCAGGGCGAAGAGCACTAGTCCGCAGTGAGACACCGACGAATAGGCGTTGATATACTTCAGGTCGGTCTGCACACAGGCGCTCAGGGCACCATAGACCACAGAGATGGTGGTGAGGATGAGGAAGATCCAAGACAGATCCTGCGCAGCCTCAGGCAACAAGTACATCGCCACACGGAAACAGCCGTAGCCTCCCAGCTTCATCAGCACACCGGCATGGAGCATCGACACAGCAGTAGGCGCAGAGGCATGACCGTCGGGCGACCATGTGTGGAACGGGAACAGGGCTCCCAGCACACCGAAGCCGATGAAGATGAAGGGGAAGAAGATGTTCTGTATCCAGGCGGGGATGGCATGGGCGGCGGCAATGGCCGTCAGCTCAAACGTGTAGGTGCCGCTGTACTGGCCGTTGAAGAAATAGATGCCCAGCAGACCGAGGATCAGCAGCGCCGAGCCTCCCATCAGCATGAGCGTCAGCTTCATGGCCGAGTACTCCTTGTGGCCTGAACCCCAGACACCAATCAGCAGGTACATCGGGATGAGGGCCACCTCGTAGAACATGAACATCGTGAAGAGGTCGGTGGAGATGAAGAAGCCGAACACACCCGTGGAGAGAAGCGTGAACCAGAGGAAGTACTCCTTGGTGAGCGGCTTCAGCTGCCATGAGGCGAACGTACCCGTGAAGACGATGATGCTCGACAGGAG
>Ga0310786_10003829_pt1 | contig 21444 bp, 16 predicted proteins | sample AusTroGonzalo_MG_FD_203881 | JGI IMG/M metagenome (GOLD analysis project Ga0310786, IMG submission 203881) | Bovine rumen microbial communities from tropical cattle in Woodstock, Queensland, Australia - Gonzalo_03 (v2) (version 2) | ecosystem: Host-associated > Mammals > Digestive system >...
TCGCCGGGTTTAAAGATTTTTTCAAGTGAAATGACTTGACCGATTTCAAAACCGTTCACGTCGGCCACACGGCATTCCTTCATGTGTTTGACCGGAGCGGTGTTCGCTTTTTTGAAGTATCCAAGTTCAGGTTTGTTGAGTTTGCTTTCTTTCACTTCGCCAAAACCCACACAAACGGCGTTGTAGCCGTCTTTTTCTTGGGTTCTGACACGCACAACCTTGCACGGGCCCGCTTTTACTACGGAGACACCATACAGATTGCCTTTTTCATCAAAGAGCTGCGTCATTCCGATTTTTTCGCCAATTACGAAGCGGAAAGTTTCGGGAGCTTCTTTGACAGTTTCTGCTTTGGCCGGTTCAGCAACGGGCGTTGCCTCTTGGGCACCAGCAGCATTTTTGATTTCTTCTGTCATAGTTCTGTCAGTTTCCTATTAGTTACTTTTAATGGCCACATCTACACCGGCGGGCAAATCCAATTTCATTAGTTCGTCCACGGTTTTAGAGGTGGGGCTTTTTAAGTCAATTAAGCGTTTATGAATACGCATTTCAAATTGTTCTCTGCTCTTTTTATCGGTATGGGGAGAGCGAAGTACGGTGTACTTTTTAATCCGAACCGGTAACAGAACAGGACCCGCTACTAACGCACCCGTTTTTTGCGCGGTTTCTACGATGCGCGCGACCGAGGCGTCCAGCATGCGATGGTCATAAGAACGCAATTTAATGCGGATTCTTTCTTGGCCAATTACTTTGGCGTTTTTTGCTGTTTTTTCTGCCATTTTTAGTTTTTCCTTCACTATTTTTACAAAGTTTTTTACAAACAATTTATCGGCAGAAAACCCCTTTCCGGTCCGCGTCTTCCGTCGGGCCGGTGAGGAATTTTTTGCCTTACTGCTAACCTAATACAATTTATTATATCAAATTAGCGGGCTTTTGTGCACGCTTGTTTTAGCGGTTTCACCCTTTGCGCATAAACGGGCGTGTCACTAAAATCCTTATGGATATATTGTACTATAAACAACGGTTTTGCGCAATAGTCCATTGGCGCACAAAATTCAAAAAACTACTTTTTTGAATTTTGTTGCTTACCACCGATACAATTTTCCACATTTGGCCGTCTTTGCGGCCCGAGGATCCAAAAATGACCGAAGCAAACGAGCCGCTTATACCGCTTTTATGGGACGCCGCGCAACTAGCCAAACAACTAACTTTACTAACAGACCAAACAGAAGAATTACACGACCGGTTCCCCGATGACATGAAAGACTATATCCGCCCCCTTTTGGACGGTTTGCGCATGGCCCGGCACCGGGCCGAGGTTGTAAAAATCAGCATGGCGGTCTTCCTACGGAAAGAAGAATAATTTGTTATACTGGATGTATGACAAAACTTAATTTCAAATTACCTATCGTAAAAGATTATCCTAAACTGGGTATCAATTTTATTGATATCAACCCGTTACTTACCAACCCGTCGCAATTTGCGGCCGTCGTGGATGCGTTTTGCCACGCCATAAAAGCCGCCAATGTGCCGGCCAATACCGCCCTCATCGCGCCCGAAGCGCGCGGGTTTGTTTTCGGTGCGCCCGTGGCGCACGCGCTGGGGTTGCCGTTATTACTCATCCGCAAGCAAGGCAAAATCCCCAATCGTCCGTATGCGTTCCGCATTACCAACGAATATACCTCTTATAATATGGAAATGGACGAAGATTTACTCTCCCGTTTTGACAAATTCATCTATATTGACGATATTTTGGCTACGGGCCAAACTTTGGCCGCGGTGCGAAATGCGCTCAAAGCCAAAGGGAAAGAAATTATATTGTCCGTCCACTTAACCGACGTGGCCGATTTAAAACCGCTACGCGATAACAATAAAGACTTGCAAGGACTCCCGCTGGAAATTATTTTGTAATAAAAAAGGTAGAGATCCCGAAACAGCGGCCCGCAGGGTTTCAGAATGACAAATAAGAAAAAAGACCCACGGCACTTGTGGGTCTTTAGGCCCTTGTAACGGGCATTCCCGCGTATTACAATAAAAGTATGAAAAAACTATTTCTTTTCCTCTTGCTTGTAGCAATGGGGGTTTCTTCTTACGCGCAAAAACCTCTTATCAAAGGGGTTCGTTCCGTTGCACGAGCGAGTACCATTAGCCAAACTACCTTGCGAGCAAATATACAAGCGGCGGCACATCAAGCAGCAAATCCTCTGCAGCCCGTCCGCATTTCCAATTTTCCCGGGAAACCATTAGTGTACATACAACTTACGCAACCTGCTCAAACATCTGTCTTATCGGTTCGCGTTTTAGATAACCACGAGTTACCTCAACAATTATTCTCTAAAGAAGGGCTTGCATTCTTCCCGGATTCTTTTAGCGCCAAGAAAGGTGTTTTACGCAGAGGCATGTCTTTGCGAAGATTTAGTGATTTAGAACATATTTTAAGTCATGGATTAGAAATCGAAAAAGTGAGAACTTATAAACGGGAAATCTTTTTCTCTTCCCTAAGATATACTCCCCTTCGTTACAGTATACCTTGTGCCGAGGCCTCCCACCATGAGTTTCCTGTACTCATACAAATAAAAACGACACGCGACTTTTTAGACAAAACACATATGCGCAAGGACGCCCCATACACTTTTGCTACTTCTTGGGATATCCCGGCCGAATTTTTGACCAACGTCGCGATTTTTTTAGAAATAAATGAAAAGCCGGGGTGGTACAAGGTGACATTAGAAAACGATAAACTTGTATTAAGTCCGATTCCCTCTCATTTTATTGAACGGATGAAATAAAAATATGAATAAAAAAATAGTTGCTTTATGTTTACTTTTAACCGTAGCGGCCACCGCTTATGCGCAAAAATTCCCGGTCCGGTTTATCCGGCCCGGTTTCCCGCAGACAACCGGGCTGGTGAACATGACGGCGTTACGAACTAGCATATACGCGGCCGCCCGCGAGGCCGAAATATCTTCCTCCGTGCGGCTGGCTCAAGAAGCGGCCCGGGCCAATTTAGTCAAAAGTGTTTTCCGCGCGTATCCGTTGGGAGAGACGGACGAACGGCCTTATTCCGGTTTTATTTTTAAAACCACCTATCAAGGACAAGAAGAAATTTTTGGCGCAATTGCCCAACACGCCATGCCCACTTGGAACGACGGCGGAACCATTGGCACCACCTTTACCGCACGCGTGATGAACGGCGAACAAGCAGTAGATATTCCGGCGGAAGTGGTCCAAGTATCCGCAACCAGTATGCCGGATATTGCGCTAGTCAAATTCCGCCCGGAAGATGAAAAGTGGCTTTCCCCGCTCACGCTGGCCGAGCAAGAGCCGACTCTCAACGAGCCGTTGCAACTTATCGGGTTTGGTATGGGCGAGTTAACCTTGATCACAGATAGCCCGCTACTTAAAACCGCTCCGTTTAACTTGCGTTTCCCCATGGCCGGAACGGATTGGCCGGGGTTATGCGGTAGCCCGGTATTAAACGAAGCCGGAGAAGTAGTCGGCACGATGACGGGGGCCGCACGCAAAAATGCCTCCTTTGTTTTTCACGTAGATGAATCCGGCGAAACTTCCTGGGTGGAAAAACCCGCCGACGATTACTACACCGGCTACGCTACACGCAACTTATATTTGCGCACGTTGGTAAACGCCTATCACGGCGACGTGGAAAAGGCCACGTTCCCGCTGATGTTGGGCGACAAAAAAATTGCGGATTTGCGCTCTGACGAATTTGTTTCGTTACTTGTTCTTAAAGACGAACACGGAAAAACTATTTTCAAAAAATCCGTACGGGAAAAATTCCCCTACTCCGCGATTATGGAACATTTACCCGCGGCCCGGTATATAGAGTTATACATTGAAAAAGCGTGGTGGTCCGTCGCCGGGCTAGTGGAAGGGGGAAACATTTTAGACGCGCGCTACGTGGCGTACGACTTACAGGAAAAACAAACCGTTTCCGAGAAAAAGGGAAGAAAAACTTATCCCAATTGGTAACGCTGTTCCCCCTAAAATTTGCTATACTGATTGTGTTGTAAAGATGTTTTAACAATTTGAAACTGTTTTTGGTTCCCGTTTGACGGGAGGACTTACAAAGGCCTACCAAACCAAAACAGACCGTTAAGGCATTGTACGCACGAGCCGATCCCTCGCGTGTACAATGCCGAATGCTTGTATGTTTATCATACGGGCTACGGCTGTTTAGTGGCTGGGTCTTTGGTAGGCCCCGGCGTTAAGTAGCCGTTTTTTTACGGCCTTTTTACGCTCCAAAAACAAAGGAGCGTAAAATGAAAAACCACTTAAAATCCGTTATTAAACAAAGGTGTCATTCCGTACTTGATACGGAATCTTCCACGCACGCCATTGCGCAACAAAAACAACCACGACAAGCGTGGAAGACCCTGAATCAAGTTCAGGGTGACGGCCCTTTTTATCACGGAGGTTTTACCCTTATTGAATTATTGGTTGTCGTGCTTATCATTGGCATTTTGGCGGCGGTAGCCCTACCGCAATATCAAAAGGCCGTTTGGAAAAGCAAATTCGCTACCATTAAAGGGCTTACAAAAAGTATTGCCGAGGCAGAAGAAACCTATCGTTTGGCTAACGGAGAATACACCGCGGATATAGACGCTTTAAGTATAGATATGCCCGCGCCGATATCTTCATCTAAAGGCACAACCGCTTCTTACTATTACTATCCTTGGGGAAGATGCCAAATTTCCAGTTCTAACAATTACGCAGAGTGTCATCTATATAAGTCCGAAAATACTTTTATTTCCTATCAAATATATTTTCAAGGGGACACTATTTGTTTCGCACACAACAACCTTGCTCTTGCTAAAGAAATTTGCAAATTAGACACAAAGAAAAACGGTACCGACACCGGAAACGGCATTACTCGTTATGCGTATTAAATGGACAATAATTTCAAACTAATTTTGTGCCGTTCTAGGTTACGCGTTGCCATACCGCACACGGAACGGCCCGCCACCCTAAAGAATAACATCACGGAAGAGAAGATGATTTTTCAAAACCGATTTTAGTTGGCGGGATTTAGGCGGCCGCATAGGCGTAGCGGTAGCTACGTCAAGGCCGCGAGACCGCCAAATAAACAGGTTTTGGAAAATTGTATCGCAGGAACAGGACACAGGGCCGCAACATTATTGTTGCGGCCCTGTGCCTGCTTATAGATGATAACAACAGCCGTTAATTATGCAGCGGCAGCAGCCGTTTTGGCGGCGGTGCGTTTCTCCACAATCGCCTTGGCTACGTTGGCCGGCACTTCAGCATAGTGGCTCGGCTCCATCGTAAACGACGCGCGCCCTTGAGAGAGCGAGCGTACGTTCGTGGCGTAACCGAACATTTCAGCCAGCGGCACTTCGGCGCGGACGTAGCGGACGTTTCCGCGTACACCCATTTCGCCGATTTGACCGCGGCGGCTGCTCAGATCCCCGATGATATCACCGAGGTTCGCTTCCGGCGCGACCACTTCCACTTTCATAATCGGTTCCAAAATAACCGGGTTGGCTTTTTTGGCACCGTCTTTTAAAGCCATAGAAGCGGCAATTTTAAATGCCATTTCGGAGGAGTCTACCTCGTGGAACGAACCGTCAAATACGGCTACTTTAATATCCACTAAGGGGTAACCCGCCATAGCACCACTATCCAACGCTTCGCGGCAACCTTTTTCAATAGCCGGGATATATTCTTTCGGAATGCGGCCTTGGGTGATTTCGTTGACGAACTCAAACCCTTTGCCTTTTTCCTGCGGCTCTAACCGCAAGAACACGTGCCCGTATTGACCGCGACCACCGGATTGGCGGACGAACTTGGTTTCTTGTTCCACCGTCTTGGTGATGGTTTCGCGGTAGGCCACTTGCGGCGCACCGACGTTGGCTTGTACGTTGAACTCGCGTTTCATGCGGTCCACGATGATGTCCAAGTGAAGTTCACCCATACCCGAAATAACGGTTTGGGCGGTTTCTTCGTCGGTGCGGACACGGAAGGTTTGGTCTTCTTCCGCCAGACGCGCCAAGGCGTTGGACATTTTTTCTTCGTCGGCTTTAGATTTCGGCTCCACGGCAATGGAAATTACCGGCTCCGGGAAAGTGATGCTTTCCAACACAATCGGGGCATCCGGCGAGCAGATCGTTTGACCTACGCGGGAGTTTTTAATAGCCACCGTAGCGGCAATTTCCCCGGCGGAAAGTTCTTTTACTTCTTCGCGTTTATCGGCCATCATACGCATCATACGGCCAAAACGCTCCGTGGCGTTTTTACCCGGGAAGTATACCGCATCGCCGGCTTTAATCGTGCCGGAGTAAATGCGGAAGAAACTTAACTTACCCACAAACGGGTCGGTCTGCACTTTGAAGATTAACCCGCAGAACGGCTCGCTGTTGGACGGTTTTCTAAAAACTTCTTCGCCCGTGTTCGGGTTCGTACCTTTGACGGCGGGAACATCTACAGGAGAGGGTAGATAATCGTTTACGCAGTCCAACAAAGGTTGTACCCCTTTGTTCTTGTACGAAGATCCGCAAATCACCGGGAAGAATTTACCCGTTAAGGTACCGCGGCGGATGGCTTTTTTGATTTCTTCTACGGAGAAATCGGTTTCGCCGTTTAAGTAGCGTTCCATGATGGCTTCGTCAAAATCGGCGAGTTTTTCAATCATTTCCGTGCGGTATTGTTTGGCCTGGTCCACGAGGTCTGCCGGGATGTCCACTTCGTTAAAGGTAGCGCCGTTGTGGTCGCCGTCCCAGATAATCCCTTTCATTTTGACGAGGTCAACAACACCGACAAATTTGTCTTCCGCGCCAATAGGCAATTGGATCGGGCACGCGTTGCCGCCCAGTTTTTCTTTAATGGAGTTGGCGGAGCGAATAAAATCGGCCCCGATGCGGTCCATTTTGTTGATGTAAGCGATACGCGGCACGTGATATTTATCCGCCTGACGCCATACGGTTTCGGATTGCGGCTCCACGCCCTGCACGCCGTCAAAACAGCATACCGCGCCGTCTAACACGCGTAAGGAGCGTTCCACTTCGGCCGTAAAGTCCACGTGGCCGGGAGTGTCAATAATGTTGAGTTGGCAATCTTTCCATACGCAGTAGATGGCCGCGGAAGTGATGGTGATACCTCTTTCGCGTTCTTGTTCCATCCAGTCGGTTACGGAAGCCCCGTCGTGCGTCTCGCCGATTTTGTGCACCTTACCGGTGTAGTACAAAATGCGTTCGGACGTGGTGGTCTTACCGGCGTCAATGTGCGCGATAATACCGATGTTGCGGATTTTCTCTAACGGATAGGTTTTAAATTCAGCCATATCTTACTTCCCGCTTACCATTTGAAGTGGGCAAAAGCGCGGTTGGCTTCGGCCATTTTGTGCACGTCTTCGCGTTTCTTAAACGCGGTGCCTTCTTTTTTGGCGCCCAAGATAATTTCTTCGGCCAATTTTTCAGCCATCGGGCGGCCTTTGCGGCTTTGCGCGGCACCGATGAGCCAGCGCATCGCCAAAGAAGTGCTGCGTAAGGGTTTTACTTCGGTGGGAACTTGATAGTTCGCACCGCCTACGCGGCGGGCTTTTACTTCCACGAGCGGGCGGACGTTTTCAATGCATTTGGTAAATACGTCAATGGCATTTTCTTTCGTTTTTTCCGCAATAATGGCCATGGCGTCATCCAAGATGCGCTGGGCGGTGGAAGTTTTACCTTCAAAATTTAATTTGTTAATAAACCGGGCCACGAGCACGGAATTGTATTTATAATCCGGCGCGGGTTGCGGTCTTCTGTCTCTGGGTCTTAAACCTTTTCTCGGCATATTCTTTTTTAACTCCTAAAATTATTTACCGGCTTTGGGGCGTTTTACGCCGTAAAGCGAGCGGCCTTGTTTTCTGTTTTCTACGCCCGACGCATCAAGCGCACCGCGGATGATGTGATAGCGCACACCCGGCAGGTCTTTCACACGTCCGCCGCGCACGAGCACGATGGAGTGTTCTTGCAAGTTGTGGCCCACACCCGGAATGTAAGCGGTTACTTCCATCTTGGAAGTGAGTTTCACACGGGCGACCTTCCGTAAAGCCGAGTTCGGTTTTTTAGGGGTCGTGGTATAAACACGGGTGCAAACGCCGCGCCGTTGGGGGCAGGATTGCAACGCAGGCGATTTCGTTCTGTTTTGTTCTTTCGCCCGTCCGTATTTTACTAATTGGTTTACTGTTGGCATTACTTCTCTCCTATTTTGTTCCTTTGCGTTTTTGTTCAAACTCGTGGGCAATTTGACGTGCGGAAATACCTGTTCCCGCCGGGATCAAATGGCCTACAATGACGTTTTCTTTTAGACCGGCTAACTCGTCTACCTGGCCGGTAATCGCGGCATCCGTTAAAACCTTAGTGGTTTCTTGGAACGACGCCGCGGAGATAAATGATTCAGACGCTAACGAGGCCTTGCTGATACCTAAAAGGATCGTCTCGGCTTCGGCCATGCGTTTGCCGGCGGCTTTCATTTTTGCGTTTTCACGTAGCCAGCTGGCACGGCTTAACACCTCGCCTTTTAGGAAGTGGGTATCCCCAGCGTCCAGAATTTTTACGTTCCCTAACATCTGACGGACAATCACCTCAATATGTCTATCGTTGATTGTTACGCCCTGCAAGCGGTACACTTCTTGGATGGCGTTTAACAGGAACTCTTGTGCTTCTTTTTCACCCTTCACGCGCAGCACGTCGTGCGGGTCAATGGCGCCGTCGGTAAGGGCTTCGCCTACGCCTACGTGGTCGCCTTCGTACACTACAAGGTGTTTACCTTGCGGAATACTGTATTGTTTGACTTGGTTGGTTTCTTCGTTGCGCACGACCACCTCAATAAGTCCGCGCGGCGAAGTTTCCAAACTGACAATCCCTTCAAATTCCGAGATAATAGCCGGATTTTTGGGTCTACGGGCTTCAAACAATTCCGCAATACGGGGCAAACCGCCGGTGATATCTTTGGTACCGCCGGCTTCGCGCCCGATCTTGGCGAGCACGTCACCCGGTTCCACTTCTTCACCGTTTTCCACCATCAGAATAGTATCAATCGGCAGCGGGAAGTTGATTTTCTTCTCTTTGCCTTCAATGCTGATGCGCGGGTTTTTCTTGCCCATGCGGCTGGCGGTAATTTTGCGCTCAATAACACCCGTTACTTTGTTGCGTTCTTCCTGCAAGGTGATACCTTCCACCACGTCGGTCAAACGCACTTTGCCGGTCACTTCGGCCAGCACCGGGATAGAGTGCGGGTCCCACTCCGCCAGTAAGGAGCCCTTTTTGACGGTTTCTTTATCTTTCGTGTAGATAGAAGCACCGTACTGAATCTTGTATTCTTTTATTGTACCATTTCCGGCGGTTACAAAGATAGAGCCGTTGCGGGAGATACAAATCTTGTTATCATAGCGGTTGGTAATGACTTTAATATCTTTAAACGTTACTTTACCGTCAATTTCGGCCACCGCTTGGCTGCGGGACAGCACGCGCGAGGCCGTACCACCGATGTGGAACGTACGCAAGGTTAACTGTGTGCCCGGTTCGCCGATGGACTGCGCGGCAATAATACCGACCGAGTCGCCGGGGTTACTCTTGGCAGACGTCGCCAAAGATAACCCGTAGCATTTGGCACACACGCCGTAAGGCGCTTCGCAGGTCAGCACGGAGCGGATACGTACCGATTCCACGCCGTATTTTTTAACTTGCTTGCTTTGTTCCAAGGTAATTAAATCGCCTTCTTTGATGATGGTTTTTTCTTCCTCTTTACCGTCGGCTTTTTTCACTTTGACGACCACATCTTCCAACGAAGTGCGCCCCAAAATGCGTTCGTCTAACGGCTCTACCATTTCTTCGCCGCTCATCAAAGATTTTACTACGATACCGTTATGCGTGCCGCAATCTTCTTGCGTGATAACGACGTTGTGCGCCACGTCCACCAAGCGGCGGGTTAAATACCCGGCGTCGGCGGTTTTTAACGCGGTATCGGAAAGACCTTTACGTCCGCCGTGCGTGGAAATAAAGTATTCCAACACCGATAATCCTTCGCGGAAGTTGGCGGTAATCGGGTTTTCAATAATTTCGCCCTGACCGCCGGTCAGTTTTTTCTGCGGTTTAGCCATTAGACCGCGCATACCGGCCAACTGCCGCACCTGTTGGCGCGAGCCGCGGGCGCCGGAATCCGCCATTAAATAGACGGAGTTAAAGCGTTGTCCGCTGTGTTCTTTGTTGGTGGGATCAAACTTGGCTTCTTCAAATTTTTTCATTTCTTTGAAGAGTTCGTTGGCTACGTCGTCCGTGACGCGCGTCCAAATATCAATGACTTTGTTGTAGCGTTCACCTTCGGTAATGATACCGGCTTCGGCTTGCGCTTGAATTTGTTTGACTTGTTTTTTGGCGTCGTCAATATATTTTTGTTTAACGGACGGAATCGTCATATCGGCAATGGAGATAGACAAGCCGGACAAGGTAGCATAGTGATACCCCATCTTCATAATCTTATCCAAGAATTGCACGGCTTCGTAGCGGCCGTATTTTTTACTCTTGTAGCATTCGTCTACCAAAGCACCCAATTCTTTTTTGCCGATGGTTTTATTGATATATTCCCACCCTTTGGGCAAGATTTGGTTGAAAATAATGCGGCCGACGGAAGTATAATCTTTCCATTTGGCGGCATTTTTTTCATCTTTGCCGGTTAAGCCCGTTTCGGGGATGGCGTTAATACCGCGCACTTTGATTTTGGCGTGGTAAGACAACTTGCCATATTCCAACGCCACAAGGGCATCTTCTTTACTGCCGAAGATAGACCCTTCGCCGATATCGCCGTCTTTAATCTTGGTAAGGAAGTTGATACCCAATACCATATCGTGCGACGGGGCGGCAATCGGTTTACCGGAAGCGGGAGATAAAATGTTGTTGGACGCCAGCATCAGTGTGCGGGCTTCCATTTGTGCCTCTAGCGAAAGCGGCACGTGTACGGCCATCTGGTCACCGTCAAAGTCGGCGTTGAAAGCGGCACAGGTTAAGGGGTGCAACTGAATGGCTTTACCCTCAATGAGTACCGGCTCAAACGCTTGAATACCTAAGCGGTGTAACGTCGGAGCGCGGTTTAACATGACCGGATGGGATTTAGTTACTTGTTCCAAAATATCCCAAATTTCCGGGCGGACACGTTCCAACATTTTTTTGGCGGATTTCAAGGTCACGCCTTCTTTTTTCATCAGTTCGCCGATGATAAACGGTTTGAAAAGTTCCAACGCCATGAGTTTGGGCAGACCGCATTGGTGGAGTTTCAAGTTCGGCCCTACCACGATGACGGAGCGGCCGGAATAGTCCACACGTTTACCGAGCAGGTTTTGGCGGAAACGACCGTGTTTACCTTTAATGTTGTCGGACAACGATTTAAGCGGACGGCCGCCGGCACCGATGAAGAATTTACCGCGGGCCCCGTTTTCAATCAGCGCATCTACGGCTTCTTGCAAGAGGCGTTTTTCGTTGTAAATCATCACTTCCGGCGCACGCAACGACTCAATGTGTTTAAGGCGGTTGTTGCGGTTAATAATGCGGCGGTAGAGGTCGTTTAAGTCGGACGCGGCAAAACGGCCACCGTCTAACGCTACTAACGGGCGCAAATCCGGCGGAATGACGGGCAGTACGCTCAAAATCATCCATTCCGGGCGGTTGCCGCTTTCTTTAAACTCTTCCATCGTTTTAACGCGGCGGATGAGTTTGGTGCGTTCAATTTCGCTTTGCGTGTTTTTAAGTTGTTCGTGCAAGGCCGGGATTTCTTTGTCAAAATCAATCCCTTCCAAGAGCGTGCGAATGGCCGGCGCGCCGATGTCCACTTTGAGGCGCGAGCCGTGTTTTTTGCGGGCTTCGCGTACCTGCACATCGGACAAGAGCGTACCTTTTTTGAAGTCTACGCGGCCGGTTACGCTATCTACACAATCTTCAATGACTACGTACGAAGCATAGTAAACGACGCGTTCCAAATCGGTCGTGCGCATGTCCAGCATAATACCGATGCGCGACGGATTTTTGCGCAAGAACCACACGTGCGCCACCGGCACGGCCAACTCAATATGGCCCATGCGCTCGCGGCGGACTTTGGCTTCGGTAATTTCCACGCCGCAGCGGTCGCACTTAATGCCTTTGAATTTGACCCAGCGGTATTTACCGCAGGCACATTCGTAATCTTTCGTCGGGCCGAAAATGCGTTCGCAGAACAGACCGTCGCGCTCCGGTTTGAGCGTGCGGTAGTTGATCGTTTCCGGTTTTTTTACTTCCCCGTAAGACCAACCCATGATTTGTTCGGGGCTGGCAATCCCTAACTTGATAGCATCAAAGTCAAAGAAGTTTAAGTCGCTTAATTGTTTAACTTTTTTCGTTTGCATGGTTTCAAATCCCCGGCTTATTTATCGGCCTTGGCCTCCTCTTTTTTTGCTTCGGTTTTTTGTTCCGTTTTTTCTTCGGAGGCGGATGCTTTGTCTTCTACGTTTCTAAGCAAGTCCACACTTAACCCGAGCGCTTGAAGTTCTTTGACAAGCACTTTGAAAGATTCCGGCACGCCGGGTTGTGCGGGCGCATCGCCTTTGACGATAGATTCGTACATTTTCGTCCGTCCGGCAAAATCGTCGGATTTTACCGTCAAAAATTCTTGCAAGGTGTACGTAGCGCCGTACCCTTCCATGGCCCACACTTCCATTTCCCCGAAGCGCTGGCCACCGAACTGGGCTTTACCGCCCAGCGGTTGGCGGGTAATCATGCTGTACGGACCGGTAGAACGGGAGTGGACTTTGTCTTCCACCAAGTGAATCAGTTTCATCATGTACATGTAACCGATGGTCACTTTTTCTTCAAACGGTTCGCCCGTTCTTCCGTCGTAAAGCGTAATGCGGCAGTAATCGTCGGGCAGGTATTTGGCGGCATATTCTTCGCGCGCTTTACCTTTGAGCCCTTTATCATCCAAGATTTTTTCTTTGGCTTTGCGGACTTCGCCCACTACTTCGGCTTCGCTCGGCCCGTCAAACACAGGCGTAGCGGCGTTGTAGTGTAAGTAGTGCGCGGCCCAGCCGAGCATCGTTTCCAACAACTGCCCCACGTTCATACGGGAAGGAATACCCAGCGGCGAAAGCACAATATCCAGCGGTGTGCCGTCCGGCAAGAAAGGCATATCTTCCTGCGGCAAGATGCGCGCAACCACGCCTTTGTTCCCGTGGCGGCCGGACATCTTATCGCCCACGTGCAGTTTGCGTTTGGACGCGATGTATACCTTGACCGATTTGTTCACGGTTACCGGCAGTTCGTCGCCCTGTTTGGAAAATTCAATTTCCCGTTCGTAATGTTCCAACGTCTTCTTTTCCATCAACTTATAAAGCGCGGTAATGCGGGCCGTTTCTTTTTTCAGTTCGGCCTCTTTCTTAATAGTGGCTTTGGCATTATCCAACGCACGTTTGCGTTGTTCTTTTAATAAAGTAAGCGTGGAATCTTTTTCGTTTTCCAAGGCGGTTAAACGCGCTTTTTCTTCGGCTTTGGTGAGTTTTTCTTTGCGTACAAATACGCGGGTACCCACCACTTTGCCGCTCGTGCCGGGCGGAACACGCAAGGAGGCGTCCACCACGTCGTCGGCTTTTTTACCGAAGATGACTTTTAACAAGCGTTCTTCCGGCGTTAATTGTTGCTCGCCTTTGGGGGTGACTTTACCGACTAAAATATCGCCCGGTTCCACCACCGTGGCCGGCAAGACGATACCGTCGTTATCCAAGTGCGAAAGCGCATCGGCACCGATGTTGGGGATATCGCGGGTGATTTCTTCCGCGCCCAATTTGGTGTTGCGGGCATCTACCGTAAATTCGTGCAAGTGGATGGAAGTAAACACATCGTCTTTGACGAGGCGGCTGGATACCAAGATAGCGTCTTCGTAGTTGTACCCTTCCCAGCACATAAACCCGACGAGCATATTGCGCCCGAGAGCCAAATAGCCGTTGTCCATAGACGGACCGTCGGCAATGACTTGGCGGGCTTTGACGTTATCGCCGGTTTTGACGATCGGGTGTTGGTTGATACACGTATCGGAGTTAGAGCGTTTGTATTTGAGCAGGTTGTATACATCGGTAGAGCCGTCTTTGGCTTCTACGATGATTTGGTTGGCGTCGGCGAATTGGACGCGGCCGTCGCGCTTGGCTACCATGGAGGTACCCGAGTCGCGCGCGACTTCATGCTCAATACCCGTACCCACGTAAGGGGCTTCGGGCATCAAAAGCGGTACGCCCTGACGTTGCATGTTACAACCCATCAAGGCACGGTTGGCGTCATCGTGCTCCAAGAACGGAATGAGCGCGGCGGATACGCTGATAACTTGTAGCGGCGAAACGTCCATATAGTTGACGTTTTTCGGCGCAATCATCGGATAGTCCGAGCGGACACGGCAAGAAACGAGGTCCGTGTCAATCGTGCCGTCTTTTTTCAGCGGCGTGTTGGCCTGGGCTACAAATTTATCGTCTTCCGTGTCGGCAGTTAAGTTTTCAATTTTATCGGTTACTTTTCCGTTGACTACTTTGCGGTACGGCGTTTCAATCAGCCCGTACTTATTAACTTTGGAGTAGCACGCGAGCGAAGTGATTAACCCGATGTTCGGACCTTCCGGGGTTTCAATCGGACAGACGCGGCCGTAGTGCGTATAGTGTACGTCGCGCACTTCGAATCCGGCACGTTTACGGTTTAAACCGCCGGGCCCTAAGGCAGACAAACGGCGTTTGTGCGTCAATTCGCCCAGCGGGTTAATTTGGTCCATAAACTGTGAAAGTTGGGACGTACCGAAAAACTTGCGCACAATCGCTTGTACCGGTTGCGCATTGACTAACGCGCGCGGAGTAAAGGAGGTCAGTTCGCGGTTCATGCGGTCGCGCACGGTTTTGGCCATTTGGCTTAAACCGATGCGGATTTGGTTTTCTAAGAGTTCGCCAATTCCGCGTACGCGGCGGTTACCCAAGTGGTCAATATCGTCCACTTTAAAGGAGAAATTTTCGCCGTATTCTTTTTGGACGTCTTCGCCCGCGTTTAACGCGAGCAGGTATTTGACGGCCACAATTACGTCTTCCGGCGCCAAGGTGCGGCGGTTGTCGGACGGTTTTTGGAATTTTTTGAATTTGAATTTGCTAATCAAATCAAACATGTTGGCAAACTTCTTGTTGATTTTATAGCGGCCTACGAAACTCAAATCGTAACGGCGGATGTTGTCAAACACTAAATTATTGAGGAAGGTTTCGGCTTGTTCTTTAACGACGAAATCCTGCCCTCTCATTTTCTTGTAAATTTCGGCTTGGGCTTCGGCCGCGGTGCGGATGGAATCCTTGCGGTGTTCCAAGGTGGCCAAAATACCGGGGTCGTCCTGACGGGGCTTGCCGGAAATTACTTTAATGGTTTTGACTTTCTTTTCAAGTAAGGTTTTGAATAGTTTATCATCAATCGGCAAGGCGGCTTTTTCGTCCAAGTTCCACAAAACCTCGCCGGTGGACGGATCGTAAATATCGTCCGCGGCGTAGCGGCCGATGATGGAATCAATATGAGAAGGTTTGACTTCAATATCTTCGCATTTATAGAAGGTTTGGATGATTTGTGCGTTGGTTTCCAAACCGCACGCGCGCAGGAAGGTGGACGCGAGCACTTTTTTCTTGCGGTCAATGCGGACCCACAAAGCGTTCATGAGGTCAAACGAAAATTCAATCCACGCCCCGCGGTACGGAATAATACGCGCCACATACAGGCGTTTACCGAAGGTGGATTGTTTCTTTTCTTCGTCTTCTTCAAAGATGATGCCCGGCGAGCGGTGCATCTGGCTGACGACCACACGTTCGGCGCCGTTAAAAACGAAACAACCGGCATCGGTCATCAAAGGCAAATCGCACAAGTGTACGTCCTGATCGGACGCTTCTTTCATTTTCCCGTTTTTCTGCTTTACGTATAAGCGCATCCACGCTTTTAACGGAGCGGAGTAGGTACTGTCGCGCACGGTGGCCTCGGCCGGGGTGGCGTAACGGGGGGTACCCAATTCATATTTTAAAAATTCTAAACGCATGCTTCCGTCGGGGGCTTCAATAGGAAATACGTCTTCAAAGGCGGCTTGCAGGCCTTTGAGTTCCCGTTTGGAAGGGGCTACATCAAGTTGCAAAAAATCCACAAAAGATTGCTTTTGCATGTCCAACAAATCCGGTAACGGTAGTTTGGTGGAAATTTTGCCGAAATTGGTCTGTTTTTCAATCATCGTTCTTCTTCCTGAATATTCAACGGAACGTGTCAGCGCGCGCACCCGCGCAAATTTTCCGTTGCGGTACCCCGGTTAGGGTACGAATCCCAACCCCCGTAACCGGGGGCTGGGATATAGTACATCGGTTGAACTATTTGAGTTCTACGGTGCCGCCGGCTTCGGTGAGTTTCTTTTTGAGTTCTTCCGCTTCGGCTTTGGCAACGTTTTCTTTCACGGCTTTCGGGGCGCCTTCCACGAGGTCTTTGGCTTCTTTCAAACCCAAGCCCGTTACTTCGCGCACGACTTTGATTACCGCAATTTTCTTGGCGGCATCTACCGCGGTCAACACGACGTTGAATTCGTCTTTTTCTTCGGCGGCGCCGGCAGCGGCCGGAGCAGCAGCGGCGGCTACGGCAACGGCCGGAGCAGCAGCTTTTACACCGAATTTTTCTTCAATCGCTTTGACGAGTTCGGAAAGTTCCAATACCGTCAGTTCGGCGATCGCATTTACTAATTCATCTTTGGTCATTTTAGCCATTTTGTTTTTTCCTTTGTTTATAGAGTAGCGGCCTTCTGCTTAACCGGGTTAAGCCCGTACCTTTACCCCTTGCGGGACTACTACCGCTCTTGGCGGGTTTAGATTTTACCTATGGAAAATGTTACGCCTCTTTTGCTTTTTCAAATCGCACTATTTCGTATTTTTGGGCATCTTTGCGTTTTTTTGCGCCTCACCTAGCATCTAAAACTAGGCTTCGTTGCAAAGAAAACGCAAAGTTTGCCTCAAAAATCCAAAATCGCTTTCTTAAAGTTTTCAAGTACGCCACATCCCCTGCATCGGCAACGCCGATGCACACGTTACTATTTGCCTTGTTTTTCTTCCAAAGCTTTGATAACGTAGGCAAAATCCCGTATCGGAGCTTGCAATACTTGCGCCGATTGGGCAACTGCGCTGTAGAGCGCACCGGCCAACTTGGACAAGTTTTCTTCTTTCGTACCGATGGTAGCGAGTTGTTTAACTTGATCTTCGTTGTACCAGACCCCGTCGGAATAGCAAGCACGCAGCTTCAAAGCCGCATTTTTCTTCTGAAAATCAACCAACGCTTTGGCCACGGCGGCGATATCGCCACCTACGGCAATAGCGGTCGGCCCTTGAAAGAGTTTTGCATCCGCTCCTTCAATTTTGGCTTGGCTGATAGCATGTTCCACAATAGCGTTGCGTTCCACGCGGAATTTGGCTCCCGCAGGGTTTAACGCTTGACGCACGGCTTCCATTTCGGTAAATTTCAGCCCTTGATAGGCCGTAAAAAATACCGTACCACCGGTGGTAATTTCAGAAGCTAAGTCTTGCGACTTTTGTTTCTTTTGGTCTTTTGTCAGGTTCATTTTATTGCCTGTTTTTTAACCGAAAACCGCTGTTGTTTGTCTTGCTTTTAGAGCGAGAAAACGACAGCCACAGATCCCCCTGCCTCCGTTTTATCGTCGGAGGGGAATCATGGTTCTCGTTAAATCTGATAAATAACTTCTATTTTATTTTATCAAATACGAACTGCCTATTGCAACTTTTTGCAAACGTCTTATCCGCAGTTCTTATTAGTATTATAACAAAATCCGCTGGCGCAGGCAAGCGGATTTTGACTTAAAACGTAAAACAACTTTTGTGCTACCTGCGAGTGCCATTTACATGGCCCGAGTGCATCAAGCGTTGGGCCTGTTCTTGACAAGGGACATACGCATAGACCGGCAAAGACGGCACAGTAGCCCTGGTTTCTCTGTCAAGGTAGGTGTAGTGGGTATAAAGAGACGTTTGGAAACAAATATCGTAGGCATTATAAGAACGTCCGTTCGGGCATTGAATCAAAAAAGAGTATTGATTCTCAAAAAGAAAACCAATATCCACCCGAATTGGTTGCTTTCCTTCCGTTTTTTGAACTTCCCATTTTACTTCATTTAGCGAGGAAACTTTCCCGGCCTCGCACTTGTTTTCATAGGCCTCTAACAGCGCCGTTTTGGTTTGCGAGAACTGATTGACGCCGTGTTTATCTTCCTTAAAAAACCGCTGAAGTTTGGCTTCCGATTGCGCACATCCGGCACGGTATTTTGCCAGCATATCGTCAAAATCTTTTTGCGTTTTTTGTTCTTGTTGTTTTTTCTGCGCTTGCTGTTTTTTGGCCGCGGCCTCTTGTTTTGCTTGCTCTTTTTTCTGTTTTTGCAACTGGGCCATTTGTTGTTCAATTTGGGTTTGTAAATTTTGTGCGACGTTGCTTAACGAGTCGTTTTGATGTTGCAGTTGCAAATAACGGTTGTTAAGTTGCCCGTAGAGCGAGTCCAACCGGCTGACTTGTTTTTGCAAATTGTCTTGATATCCTTGCAAATACGCATTGGCCACACGCAACGAATCTAATTGGCGTTGCTGTGCTTGGATTTGGTCTTGTTGCGCTTGGATTTGTTGTTGTTGGTTAGCAATAATTTCTTTTTTAGATTGCGCGCACACGGGCATAGTTCCTAAAAAACCGATAACGCACACCATGCTGACAATTTTATTCATACTTTTTTCCTCCGTATTTTTATTCTACGGAAAACGAAACTGACCCGCAAGGGAAAAAGGGCCCAACCGTGCCTAGGTCGTTGGTCCTATTACTCTTTTTCCGTATGTTCCGGGTTTGCTATAATATTTATATGAAATCCACGAGTGAAAATGTGCAAAATCCGCACGCGCCGCTACCGGAAAATTTTGTTGCCAATTTGCCGGATACGTTTATAAGTGGCGGCGAAATCATCCACAATGCGCGCAACCAAATACGCGTATTTAACGTAAATAACCACAAAATCAATGTGAAAAAATTTTGCATCCCGCCGATTGTTAACCGGATTTTGTATTCGCTCGGTTGGCGTACGCCTAAGGCGATTTCCACCTATAAAAACGCACAGGAAATTTTAAAACACGGTTTTAATACGCCCGCGCCGTACGGATACCGTATAGAGCGCAAAGGCGGGCTGATTAACTTTTCGTATTTTGTGAGCGAGCAAGTAGAGAACATGCGCCCGGTACGCGACACGCAAAACGATCCCGCGCTTATTCGCGCATTAGCGCAATACACGGCCGATATGCACGCCAAGGGGCTTTGGCATAAAGATTTTACGCCGGGAAATATCTTATACCGCGTAGAGAACGGGAAACACATTTTTTCGCTCGTGGATATTAACCGTTTCCGGTTTTTTGACGGGCCGACACCCAAAAAGTTTGTGCGGCAAAATTTAATTCAACCGTTTTACGACGATAAAAACTTGCGCGCGTTTGTGGAAGAATATGCGCGCATTACGAACTGGCGCGGCAATTTGGTGCGCGACGTGTTGCGCCGCAAACACCTGCGCAACGCCTACGACAAATTCAAACACGATTTGAAAAAGTTGCCCGGCGCGTATATTTTGCTTAATAAACCGCTTGAAAAACAGAAATAGATTTACAGATAAAATTCTTTTTGTTACAATGGACATACCATTTGAGGAGGAAACAACCGCGCCGCAAGCGCGAAATATACAATTTGAAAACTATGTTTGAACCGTGTGTCTAGCATACGGGTTGGCCTGAAAAGGCCCTCCAATCAGTCAAATGTAGTCGTTATAGGCACGAAATAAACGGACTAATTACCCGTTTATTTCGTGCCGAGTGTTTATCGTGCAAATGATAAACCACGGCTATTATATTTGGGCAACTGATTGGAGGCCCGGTATAACGGCCGTTTTTTATTGGACGGTTGCCGGGCCCGAGTAACAAAGAAGGAAATTTTATGAAGAAAGGATTTACGTTAATTGAACTGTTGGTTGTTGTTTTAATTATCGGTATTTTGGCGGCGGTGGCTCTGCCGCAATATACGCTCGCCGTCAACAAATCACGTTTTGCCAATTTAAGGAGTACGGCTTCTTCTTTTATTACGGCAGCAAAAGCCTATGATTTAGTCAACAATAATTACCCTAGCAACTTCGATGAAATGGCGTTAGATATGCCGGCCGGATTTCAAAAAGTTACCGCAAACGCGCACGATAGAGATTACGAATGTGCACAAAATGAAGATATGTATTGCTGTGTATTTCCCAAAAAAGGCAGCATGGCCGCCGGTATAGTGTGTGGAAGAAAAGATAAATCTTTTGCTTATACCTATTTCAGAGCTACTGATAATTATTGCGTGGCTAAGCCGAATAACACGAACGCCATCAAATTATGCCAAGCCCTAACGGGAAAGACAAACTCACAACCCGGAGGATGGAACCTATATACCCCAACAGGTTATGATACCGTCGCCAAGTATTACGCCTTCAATTAAATATCAAAACTAGCAAGTCTTTGTAGGGGGAGTGACAACCCAACGTAAATGATGTATAACCTCTTTCTCTCCCCCGAAGGTTTCCGTCGGGGGTCTGCCGTTTATCAAAACAGCAACGGCAACTGCAGATCCCCGACAACGGCTTTCGGGGAAAATTCAAGGTTACGTCTTTTTTACGTCAGGTTGACACCTGACCTATAACAACACGGCACCGTAAGCAAAAGGGATGGCCCGCCGATCCAAGAATAACATTATAGAAGTCCCACCCGGTTTTCAAATTTAAGATGATTCGCCGCCGCAAGTTGAGCGTGGCGTACGTCCCACGGACGGTGCGAAGCACCGCAAGTACGCGAGCGAAAGTCGGCGGCGAAGGGCTTAAATTTGGAAACTGAAAGATTACGGTATGAATGTTTACTCATTAAAAAAGGGGCTCCCAACGGGAACCCCTTTTTTAATGAGTAAAGGCTTTGATGAGACCGACATCGATCTACTCTCTCAGCACCGAATTGGGTGCCAATACCATCGACCCTTACGAGCTTAACTGCCGTGTTCGGAATGGGAACGGGTGTGACCTCGTCGGAATTAATATCAGTCTCATCAAAGCCTCTATAATTAAAAGAACAAATTGGAAGGAACCGTCGCTACAACAATTCCTTTCTCGCTAGAATCTTGCTCGCCGTGTACTAGACGGGTCATCGCGTACTTCTAACGTCAGATAACTAGAAAAGCGCAAGTGTTTCACTTACATATTCTATTGGATTAAAGAATATGGCCAAGCCTCACGACCTATTAGTACAGATTAGCTGAACACATTACTGTGCTTACACACTCTGCCTATCAACCCGGTAGTCTTCCGGGGGTCTTCTGGGTAGTTAATCTACCA
>Ga0310786_10003830_pt1 | contig 21443 bp, 18 predicted proteins | sample AusTroGonzalo_MG_FD_203881 | JGI IMG/M metagenome (GOLD analysis project Ga0310786, IMG submission 203881) | Bovine rumen microbial communities from tropical cattle in Woodstock, Queensland, Australia - Gonzalo_03 (v2) (version 2) | ecosystem: Host-associated > Mammals > Digestive system >...
CACTGCGGCTATGAGGAAGACCGCGAAACCGCCGCGAAGTTCCCCCAACTCGATGCCATTTTTGGTGGTCACAGCCATACCCGTGTGGACAAAAAACAAATCGTAAATGGTGTGATGGTCACGCAGACCGAATCCAAGGTGAAATATGTCACCCTCAGCACCTTCACTTTCCGCAAGGGTAAAATCGTCGACAAGGACATGCAATTGCTCTCCATCAAGGATTTCCCGAAGCGCAACGCGGAAGTGAAAAAAATGGTGGATAACTACAATAAAGACCCGTATTTCAGCAAGGTGGTTGCCTCCAACCTAACGCCTGTCAAGAATTACGAGTCGCTTGGCTGCCTGATGACCGATGCCATCCGTTATACCTTGGGTGCCGACATGGGCTTCCAGAATCCGGGCGGCGTGCGCTACGACACCCTTTCGGCGCGCCCTATAACCATCAAAGACATTTTCGCCCTCGACCCCTTCGACAACGAAATCGTCGCCTTCACGCTCAGCGGACAGGAAATCATTAATCTGATGCAGTCGTGCTTCGTCACCGACCACGGCCCTATCTATTGCTCGGGCTGCTCTTATACCTATAAGGTAAATGACAAAGGCGAAATGACCGACATCAATGTGACCTTGGAGAACGGCAAGCCCTTGGACCTCAACGCCAAATACAACATCGTGATGAACAGTTACATGTCATCCGTGTTCAACTTCAAGCATGAGGACGCGGGCCAATCCACCTTCAGGACCTCCAACGAACTGATGATGGAATACCTCGAGAAACACCCTGAGATTGATTATGGTAAAATGACGCGTGTGACAGTGAAATAAGAATACAATAAATTTTCAAAATATTATGATAAGAATAGGGAATCCAATAATTGAAAATCAGGAAGGGAAAACAACCCTTAAAGCTTTTATCAGTAATGATGCCGAAGGTGTTAATGAGTGGCTTTGGTATTCAACTGATGATGCATATGGCAAATACTTTTGCCAAGAAGTGGCGGACGCTTTCGTGTTGCCAATGATTCTTCGTGCAGTAAAAACACATCAGAACATTGTTGTGGAGTCTTCCATGTCGGAAAAACTCTTTTATAATCTGAATGATTCAGTGTTTTATGCGGTTACGAAAGCATATCAAAAAAAATATGGTAAGCATCATGAAGAAATAGTAAAAGTTGAATGTGATAACTTGGTTTCCAATGTTTTCACACCAACAGCAGTAGGAACTGGTTGTTCTTTAGGTGTGGATAGTTTTGCTGTATTGAAACATCATTTCCTAAGTGAGGATTGTCCACGATCATATAAAATAACCCATATTGCGTTGTTTAATGCAGGGGCTTATGGCCATATAGATGTGGAGGGTGCAAGGCATTCTTTTGAAAGAGAACGCGACAAGACCAAAATGTTTGCAGATAGTTTGGGCCTTCCCTTTGTTTGGGTGGACTCAAATGTTCGGTCGTTCTTTCCAGAAGGGAGTTTTGATTGGTGTCATACTTATTTGAATATGGGAATTGTTTTATCAATGCAGAAACTGTGGAAAAAGTATTTGTATGCATCGAGTGTGTCCATAGATTATTTTGAGTTTAGTGTTGATTTTTGTGGGCATTATGAGCCGTATTTGTTACCGCATCTTTCTACAGAAGTCACAGAATTAGTTCCTGCCTCAATGAATATGAGGCGTAGCGATAAGGTTAAATATATTTCAACGGAAAAAATTGTGCAAGAGAATCTGAATGTCTGTTTGAAAGAACAATCGGCAAACACTCCTGGAATAGAGAGATATCAAGGAAACTATTTGAATTGTGGGCGATGTCAAAAGTGTTTAAGAACAATGCTACAGTTGGATATTCTTGGTGTGTTGAATGATTTCTCGAAGATAATTGACCTTGAAGAATGGCCCAAACTAAAAGACCGTTATATTGCTGAGGTGATTGTAAATAAGAGCGATAGTTTGATGTTAAAAGACCTACATGAATCAATGCTGGAGCATGACTATCTTATCCCCGAGGCATCAAAAACCTATGTTAAATGTATGACATCAAAAAGATATGCTAAACGTATGAGATGGAAAAGAAGATTCCATCGTATTCTAAATAGACTCAAAAAATAAAAATACTTTTGGCACGGTTTTGGTAGAGTGGTAAGGTGAACAACAAACTGAAGTCAAACCCTTAAAAACAATCGCAACTATGAAAGCCAAGAACATTCTGATGAGCATCCTGTTGGTAATGGGATCCATCGCAGCAAAAGCAGCCGGCTATCCGCCTGAACTCGCCTTGGTATCACAGCCGGTCATGGTGTACAACTACAACTCCATCACGGTCTACTACGACGTGGAGAACATCGGCGACTACACCTATAGGGGTAATGTATACATCTACCTTGACCCCGACGACGGCTACGCCTACGCCAAGAAGTATGTGAAGGTCTGCCCCGGGCGCATCAAGAGAATTGCCGTCGAGATTCCGGCCTACCGCCCGAATCCGGCCTTCGCCTACACCATCATGCCTTACTACGAACTGGACCGCGAACTCTACTCCTTCACCACTTTCGAGTACTTTGAGCCACTGTCCTTCTACTGGAATGGTCCTCGCACCGAGCCTTGGGTGGTCATCAATGTAGGCCCACGGGTGCGCTACTACCGCCGCCCCGGCGACTATCGCTTCTACTACGACGGCTTCCGTCCTCCGATGCCGCCTCCCGGTCACGGCCCCGGAATGCCTCCTCCCCCGATGAACCCGATGCACCACACCTACGGCTATCATCACAACAACGGCGGCTATCCTGCCACGCACAACGAGTGGAACAACACCCCGCCTGCACCTAGCCCCGCCGAGCCGGCACCTAGCGCAACGGTGAGGCCGAAAGCCGACGGAGGCAGCATGAGTTCGGGCAACAGCGGCAACAGCAACCCGCCCGCATCCAACAACGGTGGCTCGAGCAGCAGCGTGAACCGTCCGAAGAACGGCCGCACGGGCAACGATAGCGGCAACGTGAGTCGCCCGAACAACAACGGCAGCAACAGCGGCACATCGCGCCCCTCAAGCGGCAGCAACAGCAATGTGAACCGCCCGAAGAGCAACAGCCGCCCCAGCGGAACGAACAGCAACACGAATGGCCGCACAGGCAACAGCAACTCCAAGGGTCGCGTGAACAACTCGAACAGCAGCACGCCCCGCACCGGAACCAGCACCTCCTCAAGTTCAAGCAACAGGAGCGGAAGCAGTTCCACCAAAGGCTCCAACACGAGCAACAGCCGCAGCGGCTCAGGCTCAGGACGCCGATAAGACCCACAAACACACTAGGGCGCATCCAACTAAAGGGTGCGCCCTTTTTTGTCATTTCATATTCAAAGTGAAACTGAAATTATCCCTTGTGGAGTTTGGCCCAAAGATGAAGGCATAAGAATAAAGGTCTTCGTCGTGCAGCAGATTCATGTCGCAGCCCGTCTGGCAGTCGTATGTTCCTTTGTGGATTTGATATTGTTTTGGAATGTCCAAATCCATCCCGACGATGTTTCCAATGATATTTCTATAATTCAATACTTTGTTGAGAATAACGCCATTGTCATCGGTGACATTTTGGAAGGCTCCATCGATACCATCACATTTGAGCTCTTTGAAAAAGGCGCCGATTTTATCCTTATAAGATTTTGCAAAGCGGGTGTCGCAACTATTGATATACGACCTAAGTTGCTCTATTGCCGGATATTTATGATTAGGGTCGAGCCATGACCACCAGTCGAGGGCGTTGGCCCTGTAAGGGCCTAATGTGGAGTTCAAGGCATCATCGGCCCGCAAAATCACTTGTCCGGCACAGGTTTGCAGGGTAGGGGAGTCCCCAAATTTATGCATGGCGGCCAAATCGGGCAGTTCGATGGTGATTCCCTCGCGGGCCATCAAGGTCATCAGATAATGCACGGTTCCGAAAGGATATTTGTAGAAATATGTGCTTCCCATGTCGCCTTTGAAAGTCCGCTTCCGTTCCAAATTGGGGTTGAGTTTCGTGCCAAATGACATGATTTCATTGTGATGGTTTTTATCGTAGGCGATGATATGTTGCTCGATACAAACGACTTGCGGCCTGGCCACATACAAGTCGATGTAAACCGGCGCGTCGATGTCGGCGACTTCGGGGGCGAGCCAAACAGTTTCGTGGCTGTTGCTGAAGCCGACCACCTTGCAGCCGTAATATTTCTGGAGTATCATGCCGCAGAGGAAGCCGTCGATGTCGGAGTTGATGACGATGTCTTTGTTCCTTTCAAAGATTTCCTTTAACATTTTGATGGGTTTTTGAGTTGTTAATCTTTGCCGAATTGCACGTCGTATGAATACTTCTGTTGCGTTTCCTTGTCGCCGAACATAAAGAGCGCGAACAACTTGACGAGTTTCACATTGATGCTATTGCCGAATTGCTTGTAGGCTTGCGCGTTCTTGTCGTCGCAAATGAAAGTATCTGGGAAACTTTGTAATCTTGCGCATTCCCTAGGGGTAAGGAATCTCTTTCTGCTGCCCACAATCGAGGTCTGCGTGATGGCGACCAAAGCCGGAAAATAAGTCCCAGGCTTCACCCTAAGACCCGAAGGCCGAATCTGCATGATGTGTTGCCAAACGTCAGGATGCTTCGTTTCTCCCGCCTGCCATTCCAGTTTGGCCTTGGAACCGAAAAACAAAGGATTCCTTTTCGCAACGGGCAACCATTTGTCGATGAAATCTTGGTTCTTTTCCCACAATTCGCTGTTTTTCTTGATGAAGTTTTTCATCCATTTGGGCATTTCATCCCAATCGCCAATCATCGGATTGTCTTCCATCGCGCACAGCGAATCGGCCCAGATGGGGAATCCCGGAAGTTTGTCGCACTTGATGCCCTGAAGAAAGGCATTCCAGTTGTCAATCCATTCTATCATCTGTGGCTTCAACCGATATTTCTCCAAGTTCTCTATCTCGCTGTCTGACAGTAAAATATCATCGATGCTGCAATCGGGAGTTTTCTCAATGTTAAAATAGAACCGAGGCAACGTTCCCACATCCTTTCGCACGCACATAATGAAAACCCTCTCGCGGTGTTGCGGCACGCCGATGTAGTGCGGACTGAAAATGACAGGCTCGTCCAAAACATTGTAGCCCGCCTCAACCAGCGAATCATGTATGACTTTCCAAGTGTTTCCGTGGTCATGTGAGGCGAGGTTCCGCACGTTTTCCAGCAAGGCATACTTGGGTTTGTGGTATTTCAGGATTCTCAGGATGTCGAAAAACAGCGTTCCTTTCGTTTCGTCGGCAAAGCCCAGCCTTTTTCCCGCCTTCGAGAAAGCCTGACACGGAAATCCCGCGCACAGCACGTCATGTGCGGGGATGTTGCTCTCCATGACCTTGGTGATGTCGCCGTCAGGATGGATGCCGTAGTTCTTTTCGTAGGTCTTGCGGCAGTCGGCGTCGATGTCGCTCGCATAAACACACTCCCCGCCCAAGTCCGACAAAGCCTGATGAAACCCACCAATGCCGCAAAAAAGGTCGATGAACTTGAAATTCTTCATGGTTTTTTAGGAAACGTCGATTTCCAAATTATTGGCCGCAAAGTTACAACTTTTACTGATTTTCATCCTTATAGTGCGAAATCAGTTCTTCCATGGTCTCGAATGGTGCTTCATCCAAATCCACCCAAACGTCGTTTTCGTAGCATTGCATTTTCCACCCTGTCACCGCTCCGTCAACCATCACGGGGACAATGCGCCTGCCAACTCCAAGGTTGAAACCGCTCCCAATCAGGCCATCATAAGCCTTGTTCATCTTGTCGACGATTCCGCTCAGGCTCCCTTTTATTTTCTTGTTTGGCATACGATTGTTTCGTTTTATTCTATGGTGTTTGTCCCGCAAAGGTAAGCATAAAAATGTAATGACATAAAAAAAGACTCGTAGTCAAACTACGAATCTTTTTATTCAACTGGTTATCAGATGCTGTTTAAAAAGACAAAACGAGTTATTTCAACCTAACAAATTCTCCTTCAGATAATACTGTGGAAGGAGTCATGTGGTTCATTTTAGCAAGATGATCTTTTTTGATGCCGAACTGCTGAGAAATATCATATATCGTTTCTCCTTCCATGGCGCGGTAGAAATCCAATGCCCCATGGTATTTTCTTTTCTTTTTTTGAAGATATACCACATCTCCTTCATGGATATCAGATTCAGTGTCAGTTTCATTCAGTTTTAGTATCTCTCGTCTTGGAATGTCGTATTTCATAGCAATGGAGGAGAGTGTTTCACCGGGATAAAGAATGGTGCATCTTACCCCGTTGATGAGAACCGCATACTTATTGGTTATTTTCTTCACTTCTTCCTCTTCTTCCGTGGTTACCGACTCATCTATGACGAGTTCACCAGACTGAGAAAGTTCATCAACTGTGATAGTCTTGGAAATAACGTTTTTTTTCCCAGGTTTTAGTTTCACCCCACCATTGATGGTGTACAATTGATAAGCATCTATATAACCAATGAGCGCTTTGGCGTATTCAGTAGCACTAGCATAGCCAGCCTTTTGCAATCCGTATGCCCAACTACGATAGTCGTAAACGCTGTAGTTGAAAAGTGATTGATACCGACTGCCATCTTTCAACACCTTTGAGTGGTCTTCATACGATGCAGCGACAGAACTGTATACGCGGAAGCGGCTTTTAGTGACTCCATCATCCCAAGCGAGATAGATTCCTCCTGACCATCCTCCAATAGCTTTGATTCCAAAATGATTGTTGGCGTTAATGGCAAGTCCGCTCTTACCAGCACCCGACTCAAGAATGCCTTGGGCAAGGGTGATGGGAGCAGGTATGCCGTAAAGCCGTTCCTGCTCAAGCGCAATCGACTTGTATTGATTGACATAGTCGCGAATATCAGAAGGTGATTGGGCAAATGAGATGGAATAACAAAAGACATTTAGTGCAATTATTATCTCTCTTAGAAACAAGGTGTGCTTAATTCTAATCATATATACAAAAACTAATATAGACCTTTGTACATTTCAATCTTGCCTAACTTTTTGTCTATCTTGTCACCCAAACTTTCCCATTCGCCATGGGCAAAATAGTTGTACCCTCCAACTCCTATGTCTATAAAGAGCCAACCTGCTGCTATTATTGCACCATATCCTGTAAGGGAGATTCCCAACATAAAGGAATTAATTCCATGTGAGGGTTTTATTTCTCCTGACAACAAAATATCAGCACCAACCATCACGAAGCCTGCTTTTGCCATAGTCCCGGAGAACTTTCTTGCACCTGCCAAAGGTTTTAGTTGTTGAGTCCTCCAATACTGTGCACCAGCATTACTCCATCTAGATTGCCAAACCGTAGCCAATCCCCTGTTTTTGGTTAAATGCCAAAGTTCGTTGTATGTAAAATATTTGGCATGAAACATCGCTACTTCTGCTCCAATAATATTGACTGAGTAATTGGCTATAGTCATTGCCGTATCAGCAAAGTTTGGAGATATGATTGGGACTAAATCTTGGTTAGAATTGTCAGATTGTTTGTTCTGATTTATTGTAGAGTCAATACTATCAAATTCATCTGTTTCTGGGTCATTTGATATACTGAGCATAAATAGCCTACTAGTTGAGTCTATATTCAAATCACATAATGCAGGCTCTATTAAATGCCTATTTGTGCATACTTTTTCCAGTTTTTCCCATGTTTTAGATCCAACTATGCCGTCTCTGCTAATATTCGAATATACTTGAAAGGCTTTAACCGCATTTTCTGTTGCATCGCCAAAAATACCATCAGTATTCAAAGCGGGCCAATTCCCATGGATTTTGGCTCTCGCCAAGTTTAACTTGTTTTGAAGGGCTATTACATCTGGATTCTTTTGTGGCGATTTCCTGAGCGTTTTCACAACAATTACTCCTCCATATTTCTAAGTTTCACAATAATCGGCATTGCGATGCATGACTTGTTGCAGATTCGTTGTTGCATCAGTTTGTCAAAAGCCATCTCAGAGGCATGTTCATAGTTTTTCTTATCCTTGAATTCGATGTCAATGTATAAACCTCGTTCCAATCTTGTCTTTCCGCCCACACCTTCAATGTTTATTTTTACCATGATGCGCTTGAACTCTTCCTTGCCAAACTCATTCATGATTTCCTTACGCAAAAATGCATCAATATCCTTTTTGGTGTAAAGTCTGTCGTTAGTGAGGGCAAAATAACGCAACAATTCGTATCGTTCATCAGGCGTAGCCTTATCGCTGCCTCCTGATGCTGAAACCAATACGCTTGCTTTTTGTTCAATCGAAGGCAGTTTTTTATTGTCCATAGTTTCACCAGCCTGTGGAGTGTTGCCGATAGCACCTTGAGTTGCGAGATAGGACACTTTTGTTAATGTTGAAGGTGTACCTTTCTTCATATTTTTCATGACATATGTCCCACTGTCGAACTTGAAGGTCTTGTTAGGTTCCTTTATTTCTTTATTGTTACCGATTTGATTGATAGTTTCGCGTAAGCGTTTCAATGTTTCACCATCCTTAAGGTCATTGTATTCGATAAATGCGTAATAGTCGTCAATGAAATGATTGTACAAGTTGCGGACATCTCGGTATAAATCGCCATTGTGGTAGCAGGCGGCGTCAAAGTCGCGGACAATAACCTCGTCCGACAACGCGCCGAAACCTTGCTTTTGGGAGGCATTGCTGGTTTCAAGAATGCGAAGGAAAAAAGAGTCCTCCTGTTTTTGCAGTTTAGCAATGGGCGACGACTGGCTAAGTGTGAGGCTACACACATCGACATTGACCACAGGAATGGCATTAAGACAGATAGTACAGTTGTCCTGAATAGTGTAGCCTTCCGGAAAATCAAGTTTGAGCCATAGTGTATTGGGCGAGAATCTTTCCAAATCTTTGTTTTCAAGCCATTGTTGGAATTCATGAGGGAAAGCCTTGGGCTTGAAAATATCACGGTCTTTGGTTTTGTCAGTAATGCATAACAATACGGCATCTTCCATATTGAGCAGACTCTCTTTCCAACTTTCAATAAAGGAGAAAAACTGCCCAGAGGCTTGCTGCGCATCAAACGGTTCTGCCATATTGATATTCTCCATCTCATTCATGGTGGCAAATTCAAGATTTTTGTTACCGATGCCTAAAGAAATGCGTTCTGGACTAATTCCTCTTGTTCCTTTTACAAACAGCGTAAGCCCTTTAAGGCACTCTACCTCTGCTTCTGTTGTAATACCAATCCAAATACGTTTAGGCTCGCAGGCTATGACAGGCAATACCTCATCGTCAAATCTCATCATGGAATGTGTCACCATTGACAATGAAGAATGGGGTAAAGCCATAGTTTCAAACAGAGGAATGTAGTTGATGGCCTGTTTTCGTAACGGGGTCTTGTATGCAAAACTGGTGCCACTACCTATGTTGACTGTTTCCGAGTTTCTGTTGGGCTTGAACGATGGCAAAAGCAATGTTATGGCCGGAACAGGTTCCAACTGTTGTTGTGGAATGAAATCAGTGCAAAAACGGTCTACAATTTGACGGTCGATATGGTCAACTCGGTCGTTTATTTTCTGTGTTTCGTTTAATAGAGCCACCAGCATCATTTTCACGACAGGGTCAATTTGTTGCAAGTCAATATCATCAACCGATAGTTGTCTTAATTGCTCAATAGCGTTTTTTAACCTTTTTTCCAAATCAATATCCATACAGTAGCGTCTTTCTTGTTTTGATGGAACAAGGGTTTAGATCCATCGTTTTGTCGTAGGCTCCATTAGGAATACCACTTCTTTCTTGTAATGTTTCACACTGATACCATTGTCAATGTCTCCTTCAACAATGATAGAAACTATATGCTTGGGTTGAACCTTTTTCCTATATTGGCGTTTGGTATCAGCAGCATTGAGTTCAACTGACACATTGACATTTTTGAGTTGTGGAGCGTATAAGGTCAAGTTTTGCTTGATGCTCTCCTGACATTCGTTCTTTGTGATTTCGCGTCGTGCTCCTTCAGCCATCGTGCTAACCTGTCCGTTATTAAAGGTTCTGTATTGGATATTGACATACTCATGGTTCCAATACTCAAAACCGAACTCAGGGTCGGCAGAGCAGCTGCCACGGGGGGTAAATGCAATCAGTTCAATCAGATTGTCAAGCACAGCCGTTGGGGAATCAAGATCACGTTTCGGCCGGATGCTTGACCGATTGTCGCCAAAGCCAATCGGTGTGCTGATGTAATTCATCTCATATTAAATTACAACACCCTTCCAATTCTTATAGTCCTTACGCAGCGTCAGAGTGAATGTCTTGACTTCGCTGCTCACCCCATTGGCAACAGCTTTCAGTTTGATTGGTACAGTCACATCTGGCTCTGAAACTCTTTTCGCATTAAATTTGCTTTCGATGGAGATGCTGTCACCAACAAGTCTCTTTGTTGGTTCTTCCCCATCTGTCGAATAGAATACCACGGCTTCAGGGATAGTATTGACAACAGAGACGGTGACATAGCGTTTGCTGCAACTTTGGTTCAACTGGTCGGCGGGAATATGTGGTGCCGCTATTCTTTCCTCCCTGACCGTTTCTTCATTTTTCTCCATTAGTCCAATTTTTTCCTTGATGGAGAAACAAAGTTCAAGACCTTCCTTGATTTTGTGATATGCGTTTTTGAAATCGTAAGGTGAGAGGGCATAATTTCTGAACATATTGGCGTCAGACAAGGTGAGCCTTTCATCAAGATCACAAGCCGTAGTGAAAGCAGCAACAAATTTCTGGACATTGGCCATCAACATCATCGGGGTCATCAGTTCCCGACCTTTATCAGTGTCTATTAGGACTTGCACTAAAACAGGCCAAAAGATTCGTATGACATCTCTTGTGTTCGATTGTAGTTGTCTCCTCATCAAAGACTCTACCTCCGATAAGGTTTGCAAAAACCGTTCAAATAGTTCTTGGTACTTAAAATGTGAGGTCACAAAAAGGCAAGGCGGCACAAAGTCGACATCGTCGACGTGCCAACCGCCAATATCAGTGTCTACGAGTCGGGCAATAGGAACAGCATTGTCAGCCATGTGGCTATTGGGTGACACAAGGTTGAAATGGTATGAAGGCTCTTCAAAACCATCCATGGTTTCCGCCCAATGTTCAGGATTTAACCCGATAGTAAGCAGCAACTCTTTACCAACAGTATTCCCAGGTAGTTTCACACTTGTCGAGAAATGACAGGAATACTGTGTGTCGTAATTGATGTCAATCATGTATCCGCTTTTCGTAACAGCACGACAGCAAAGTGACTTTACTTCAATGCTTTCCCTTGCAAAATCGATTGATATATGGAAAGGGCGATTGCTTGGAAGCAGCCCAAAGCGTCCGGCCGAGGCCAATACCAAAGCATTACCCACCCATTCGGCGATAGCCATATCTGAGGCCTTCATCACTTCATCGGTCAGCCTCATGCCTTTTTTCCAACTGATTCTTCTTTGCATGATGTCTTACAGATTCGTATTGTAATTCAAATAATTGTTGTTTTCCCCGTTTGCAAGGCAAGTGGGATTATCGTTACTGATGTCAAAACGCAAAATATTGTCAATCGCCATAAAATAATCCTGAATGAAATGACGATAAGTCTTCAACTCGTCATCAAGATAGAGAGGATTCATTCCCTTGATATCATCGGGCCAATAATGGATATCATAGACTGTCGAATGGGAATCGTATTCATTACCTACATAGAGATCCCCTATCTGGCCATCCATGCTATCGTTGTATCTCGGTTTTTCATCGACAAACTCAACCCATTCGTTGTGTTTTTCGATGGATATCCCTTCTTGGGCAAACACCTTCCGCAGCATCAAAGTTAGCAAGGTCTTATTACCCCTGATGTGCTTGCATGAAGGCAAAAAAGGCAACGTCTGTCTGACAAAGCGATTTTGACGTTGTTCCTCAGGAATCTCATCGCCAAGGATATCTATTAAGGCCTTATCGGTTTCGACATAGGCATTGATTTTTTTCCTGACATCAAGACGGAAACGCAGAAGCATTAAGTCGACAGGCTCAAAGAAATGGCGAGCCTGTTCCTTTTCAAATTCCTGGGCTTCATATTCTTCCGCAAATCGTTCCTTTTCATCCTGTTTGGGCAGATTGTCGAATCGGTCTATAGGATGGAACATGAATTCTGGCAATGTATCGTAAAGGCCCGATCGGCCAAGCGTAAGTTGAAGTGCACCGTCATGAAGCTCTTCGATGTCAATCAGGTCGTTATAAGCATTGCGCTTGTGCAATCCTCGAAACACGGCTTTGCATGTACCTTCCGTAAAGTACTCAAGCAGCACTTCGGCATTGATATCATAGGGAATGTTTTTTGGTATCATGATTAAACATCATTCGAATTGCTGGGCATCACCATCAAGTTCCACATAAAACTCGCCTTTCTCCGTGCTGACTCGCAAAACATCAAATAGGGGTATACCAATCTGCTGCAATGAAAGGTTTTGATAGGGGAAACTGTCATCGATATTCTCAAAAAACGACTTATGGAACAAGGTGCGGTAACTTAGTTTCCGAAGTTCTGCATTGGAGTTGACAAAAGTTTCCAATTTCGATTCGGGCAACATTACTTCATATTCCTTCTCGGGGTGGTCTGACACAATCTTGTCAACAAACTTGTTGTTGCACATGCTGATTTCAATCGTATCAACTTCAAGAAAGCTTCTCAATTCTTCAAGAGCATTTTTTACTGGCATGGTAGCCGAAAGTTGCGGAGCATTGATGATGGGTTCCCAACGCTCATGCGCTGGACAGTTTTTTTTCCATGAGGCAAAACGATAGATATTGGTTGTGTTGGCCATACCGTTATAGTGGAGCATCTTGCCTTCAAGAGTCTGGAAATGGGTATCAGCATCCGAATGAATGACTTTCATGGCTTCTTGCACCTGAATGGCTCCTATGATGGAGGAACTGATAGGTGTGGTGGCCACACGACCAACCGAATTTTGGCTTCGCATCACGTCCGCACATCCCGTGCGTAGCATGATTTGGTTGAACTCCTCTCGCGAAAGGCCACACTCGTAGCAACTTGTGCCAGGAGCATACACACGAACAACGCCAGTCAAGTTTTCAATACTTCCGTCAATCCAAGTCTTGTCAGCTCTCATGCACAAACGGTTGAGTTGGTAACGCGCTATGCGACTGTCGAGGCATCCGATGACCACGTCAACTGAGCGATACAGACCGAATCCCACTTCTGAGAAAAGATTGCCAACGATAGGAGTCACCTTGATTTGTGGGTTGATTTCCATAGCCCGTTTAGCTACAATATCAGCCTTGTATGAATGATTGTAAGCATCCTCTTCCCTGAACAACACTGAGCGTGTGAGATTGGAAATCTCAATTTGGTCGAAATCAACGACGAAAATGTGTCCCACGCCAAACAAAGCCAAGTTCTTGACCACCTCGTTTCCGAGAGCACCAGCACCAGCCACTAAAACCCGAGCGTCCTTCACTTTGTCTTTCTTAAACCATGAAAGCAAGGTAAACACGCCTTCACCCCATTCGTATGCTTTTAATTTTTCCATTGAATCTATTTTCAAAATCAGCATTCAACATATTGGAAAATGGTATCACCGATGGTGATGGTGTCACCATTGGAGAGTGGCACAGGCTTGTTGACAGGCAATTCAGCACGTGAATTGAATATGGTTTTCGTAGCCAAAGGCTTGAGCATAGCCTGCGACATGGAATGATCTACATAGAGTTGCGCCTGTTCCTTGGCCACCTTGTTGCTCTTTTCCCAGGTCATCTGAATCTCACAGCGTTCTGTCATACCGATGGTGACCTTATTACCACCCCCCGTAGCGTTCATCCACTTGTGGATAGGGATGCGTTGTCCGGCCTTTACGCCATTCTTTATAACCAGGAAGTATTTCTCAGCCAACATTCTGACTGTTACCAACGAAGCACCCAAACCACCACCATAAATGATGAAGTCAAGCAACATATTGAGCCACTCCCAACGCTGACTTGCCTTGCTTCGGCTCGACAAATACAAAATGAAAAACCCGATGATAGCCGATGCGATACCGCCTAACAAGGCACTCTTGATGGGAATGCTCGATTTGATGGAAAGGCTGAGGGAAGTACATACCGAGAACAGCAAATAGGCAGGCAGTGAGCAGTACCACTTGATGACGGGTACAGCTTCAGCCGACTGCAACCAACAGAAGACAATACCACCTAAAGCAAAGGATGCCATGCCGATGACACCCGAAAGCAATGACAAGCCAAATACTTTCAGCAACGACTTGCCATCAGTTTTACGCACTCCATCTGTATAGCGGAACACCAATGACATGAAGAATCCCAATAACAAGCCAATGGCCAAGAAGGAAGCAACCTTGGCAACGCAATCGTTGAAGATGCTACTTTGTGCTTCACTGAGGCAGCCATTGACTATGCCACGAGCCAATCCCATAAAGATTCGGCCTCGGCCAATAAGTTCATACACAATCCAACTCACCAGCCCTGCGACAATGCCCGCCATCGTTTGGTTGTTGTCGCGCAATGCACTCTTTCTAAACAACTGTTTCCATTCCACATGATCCTGAACACCATCTTTGCAGTTTTGACCATATTCTGCGCAATGATAGTCGTTTTGTTGCCAACATTCTACATGCATAATATGTTTGCATTTCGTCACCACCTTTTGTCCTGGAAGGATTTCCTGCTTACAGAAATGGCATACACGATGTGTCACATTCACTTCCTGCACATAGCGTTTGTAGTATTTTGCCGAAAACAGCAATGACTTGATCAAAGGAATGAGGACTTTGATGATGAATAGGTAACATACAATGGCGATGAGGGTTATCAGCATCGCCATCAGTAGTTTTATGGTCCAGTCGCTAGCGGTTTGCTTGCGCTTGGGCCAAGGGTTCTCCTCCGCTCCAATGGAATAAGTCGCCGTTCCTTTTGACATCCCATCCCAGACCGCCTCGTAATTCACTCTGTTTCCCGTGTAGCTATTACCTTCAGGGACTTTGTAAGTGTAAGTAAAGTCCGCCATAGCATTTCTAGCAGCCTGTTCCAGGTCTTCTTTCACGTCTGCCATATCATTGGCGGGCAAATACTTCCCTTTTCTTTCGCTTATTATGGTTCCATCCTCACGACGGGGTTCAGTGATATTCTGCAAAGTACGCGAAACCCTTTCGTCTTCTCCATTACCTGTATGATAGAAGGCATATACCAATGGAACCACTTTGGAAGCATCATTTTGGTATTCGGTGACCTGAATAAAATTGATAACTTCCTCGATTTCAGGTCTCATGCTCCCCTCTGCGATGAGGAAAAGTAGGTTCTTGCCTGGATTGTTGGCAGCTCGAATGGCGATGGTTTTGTTTTGCTCATACCCGGGCTCCATGTTGACATATTGGAGCAAATCCGAATTTGTCCATTCAAACTCAGCCAATTTTGCATACAAAGCCCCATAGAAATTTTTCGTCTGTGTACCTTGCTCAAATCGAGAGTCAAAATTTGAAAGATTGGTCTTGGTGACCATCTCGCTTTTTGAAACCTGTTCACCAAAAAAAGAGAGATAGACACAACTGTCGTGGGCACTCTCAACCAATTCGCCTATAACCTGACGTATTTGCCTCTTGCCATCATCGGAGATGTTGAGGTCAACTAGGATGGAGATGGTATAATCGGATGGAATACGCTGTCCAGAGGTAAGAATTCGTATTTTCCGGCGCTCATTGGGAATCGTATCACCGTCTTCAAAAACAAGGAGGTGCCGATTCATATCCTCCACATCCAGCCCGAGTTCTTTACTCTCGCCGTTGTCAATTTTCAAAAACAGTGTGATGCTGTCATTCTCTAATTCATAGTCGAATTGCTTGTCTATGAATCGAATTCCATTCATGGTTTGGGCACCAAGTGGCATCATCCATACCATCAAACCTAATAATGCCAATAGTTTAATACAGTTTATCTTTTTCTTCTTGTCCATATCTTCAAGTCTTCTAATTGTTGTTCACCATAATAGTTCTCGTCCGTGCAAAGGTTGCCGTCAACGACAGGTATGGAGGTTAGCAACCCGTCGGAAGTGGAATAAACCAGCACAAACTTGATGTCGCCCAATTGTTGGGCAACGGCTTTCTTGACCGATGGAATACTGCAATGTGTCACCATGACAAAACACCCCACAGGGGAGCAACCGACTACGTTCTTCTCATCGGTGACCTTGACAGCTACATACTCCTTCGCGCCTTTGCGGTCGATGGAATAACCATAAACCGTTGAAACAAGTTCACCGCCACGCTCGACAGCCAACTGACTCATGTCGATGATTGCACCATTGCTCAGTTCAATGCCGTGACAATCATTGCCATACTGTTTTGCATTTTCCAATGTGTTGCGATAATCCTCAGCGTTGAATGAATTACGTTCCTGTTCAACCGCCCATTGATACCATTCCTCCAACGAAAAGAGCTGTTTCATTTCAGTACGGGCATTGATAGTACCGTCATGTTTGAATGTGAACAAGCCTAATTCCTGTTGAGGGGTAAGGATGTCTACGACTATAGCCGTCAGGAAGTTGGGATGCGAGGGGTGTTTCAGTAGATTCTGCACGCTGCAGTCATTGTTGCTGAAAAACACACCCAAGCCTGGATGCGAGTGAACCCAGCATGTCAGATCATATTGCAAGTCGGTTTCCACACGAAGTTTTCTCAACTTTTCCCTGACTTCCATCTTTATTTTCCCACCAAAGTTCAATTCATATTCCGTGAACACGGCATCATTACCTGGAAACACAACGTGTTCCAAGGTGACGTAATAATCCTTGGTTTTTTTGTTCTGAATCCAGCGTCCTAGCACCATGCAGCCATCTTCTTTAGGGTTTTCCGGGTTACGGAGGTCATCAGCATACATGTTGTAGATGGCCTTGATGCAAGAGGTTTTGATGTAGACACTCCGCACGGCTGAATCATTGACAAAGCCATTGCAGTCAATCTCCAAATAGTTGTCGTTGCCAATCACATCTTCGATGTATTGCCTACGCTGTACAGCCGAAGTTGTATGGCGTATGACAATATTAGAGCCGTCTGAATCGGTTTTCCTTTCTACCGTCCAATTTGGTATCGGATTTACTCTTTTCTTGCGTTTGCCAACGAGAACCGTAATGACGACAATGACTATCAACCCAACAATGCCAATACCTAGCAGCAAAATCAGATGTTGCATATCACTTCTTCTTTCTTCCTCATGGGCCAATTGCTCTTTCTTTGCTATGATTATCTCCCTCATCTCATCGCAGCAATTCTGCTGTATTTCCCATTGAGTTTCCCCTTCTCCTTTAATATTCACACTGTCTATACTAGGGAAGATTTGCAGGAAGAACTCATACAAAAACGCCTTCAAATCTAGTTGATTCAGAGAATCAGTGTTTGGTAATTGCCCCACCGTGTCTATGTATTTTTCAAAACTGGTGATAATAATTTCCTTATCCACCGAACCGTCTTCGTTCTTCGGCAAATCGATCTGCGCCCATGCGCCGATTCCGAAGCCAAAGAATACCCAAAGGGCTATAATGGTTTTAATATGCTGTTTCATCATATTGTCTGTCAAATTGAAATCCTTTTGTTGCCTTTGTCTTTCATGGTCTTGTCGACGCTTTTCTGCAAAGAGCTTTTGCCTTTTTGTTCCACGGCGTTTATGGCCTGATTGGTTTTGCTCTTAATAGCGGACTGTGCCTTTCTTTTGGCTATGCCCTCTGCCTGTTTTGCGGCGTTTTGCTGCATTTGTATCATGCTGCGCTGGGTGCGACGGTTGCGTATGGTCTGCATCACTTGACCACCCACAAAAAGCAAAACCGCCATTATGGCTCCACCGATAAGCATCCACAGATTACGTTTCTTCTGCTCTTCTTCCTTAGCCTCAATAGCCTGCGCCTCACGTTCTTGTTCCTTCTTTATCGAATCTTGTACGGCTTGTTGTTGCTGTTGGACCTTTTTCTCATACTCGGCTTTCATCGTCCGCTCTTTGGCATCATATTGGGCGAGAATGTCGTCAATCATCTTGATGATATTGTCGTCCTTCACCTCGCTTCGCTGTTTCCGCAACGACCTTACTTCCTCCGTTAGATACTCTTCAAAAGGATATTCCTCTTGGCGCGACAATAGGTCGACAATGTTGTTGGCACGTTTGATGGCCACGGCATCGGTTTCCGGAAGGCTCTCAATCTCTTCCTCGATGGTTTCCACAGAAGTTTGGGTGATAGCAGGTTGGGAATCCAATGGCTTTGCTGCAGGATGTGGAGCTATCTTAACTTTCAACTCGCCACAACTGGCAAAAACTTTATAGTGCAGTTTCCTGTCATAATGTGCCAAATAGACGGGTATGGATAGCGTGGCATCCTCTTCATCCAACAATTCAAAGGTAAGAGAGGGCTGTTGCTGAACAAGATAATAGCCATAACTGGTTGACTTGCTGCGTAAGCCGGCAGGTACCGTAAACGCTCTGATGTCCGCACCCTTGAAAACGGTGCCGTCACTATAAACCCCGATATGGTCGAAAAACACAACGGCCACTTCTTCCAGTTTGTTGTACTTACGGGCGTAGGCTGGCCCCAACGTTTTGCTTGCACCACCAAAACTCAGCACAGCCATGCCATCTTTCATGTTCACGTTGTAAGTGATGGTGACACGGTCGCCAGAAGGCGATACAAGCGTTTCCGTGACCTTATGGGCCCACGAAGTGCCGCAAAGTGCCAATGCTATCCACAAACAAACGAATTTGCCACTTCTCATTGCTGCAATTTGTAGTAATTCATGATTCTGTTGTAGTAATTGATAATCCCATCCTTGCATTTGTTCTTTTTCTTCCACTCTGCCGCATGACTCTTGCATGTCTTGTTAGTACAGCATCTATACATATCCTTAACCTGTTGTATCTCCTCCTTGGTAAGTTCCTTTTTGGGATAGACTTTCTTTTGATACAGCGCGTCGAGTTCATCATAGATTTGTTCCAACGACAGTTTGCAATATTTGCAGTAATGGTTAGAAGTATGTTGGGTAGCATCGCCACAGTCGGCTTCTTCAAACACGATATCGTTGAGTTGGTGTCTCAGTTTATTGTATTTTCTGTATTTGAAACTCTCGTATGGCCATTGTCGCAATTTCAAATTGATAGCAAGTCGGAGGTCGCTTATCTCATCCTTGTAAGGCTGTTCTCTTTCCTCCAACGAGGGTTTGTGCTTCGGATTGTTGCAGAAAACCGTATGGGCGATAACTTCGGCAATGGAGTCGCACGACCACTTTATGGAAGGATAATCCTCATCGGGTGTCAGTTCAACAGAGATAATCAGTTTCTCAACATGCTTCTCCATCAATGCCGCTTTCTTGGCGCATTTCTTTATGGCCATATAGATGGGCAACCTGATTTCGAGGGTATCGTCCTCGGTCATCTGCAGATGGCTGATTTGATAGTTGGGGGCATTGGGAGAAAGACCCACCACATTCTTGCCCAGTTGTTCGCAGTAGTCGGTGAGTCGTGGTTTTTTCACCGGATAGTTCCAGTCATAAACAATACGAGGATTCTTAAGGCCACGCAGTTCTTTTTCGTCGAAAGAACGACCAAACAGAACCAACATGTTGTTGGAAACCTCATTCGGGTTCACCAATTCCACGGTGATACCCACGTTTCCTTGGGCATCAGGCTCATCCATAGTGACGTTGATGTTGATATAACCCAGTTCAAGGCTCTTTTGGTTGTCGTCCTCATTCAACACAATCTTATACTCGCCGTCAGCAAAGACACAAAGCGCAGTAAACAGGGTCAATAGTAGGGTAAAGACGGTTTTTCTCATATCACAAGTTTTTTGGGCAGTGTTTTTTCAGGCTTAGGTGTGTCTTGCTGTTCGGTGTCAGTCACGATGGGCTGTGGTTTGGGCTTATTCGGTTCCGCTTGGGCAAAGCGCGTCCATCCATTAGGCTCGCCTTCCTCACGCACCCATTCTGCCACGTTCTGGTCTTCCGGATAGGGATAAGTGTTGGCGGCATGGTAGAGTTGGTACTTTAGGTAACGTTCCACGCGCAAGATAAGGTCTTTTAACGAGGCCATCACGCCCATCTCCTTGATGGTGAGGCAGACATGACCCTTAAAACTGCCCGAATAGCGGATGTTGGGGTGCCACACGTTGGTAAGGAAGGTGAAAATGGGGTTACCGTCAGCCGACGGATAGTTGTTAGGCAATACGATGCTCATCTTATGCAAGGTGCCGAACACGGGCTTGCGCGGAACGGAGGAGCCTTCCACGCCTATGATAGACCTGACACGATACAAAATCTCATACTCGGTGGGAAGCCCCATACTGTTCTTCTTTCGGATGATATAAGAGATGGAAGGTTCGCGGGGATTCGCCTCCTTGCGTTTGGCACAAAGGGTGTCGATATCCCTCCACTCAATCCAAAGGCGGGCATTGCGTCCTTTCAGTTCTTTCTGGTTGAAGTTGTTAATCATTTCGTTCATAAGGGATGCGGTTTTGGGGGTTAACCTGCGATGGGAACTGAAACGAGATGCAGGTGGTCGCCAGGGCGGATGCCATAGTCCATAAGGCACTGCTCGCGACCGTTCTCATCCTCAAATTCGAGGATTTCTGACTCGCCGCCTTCTTCCATCACTTGACCCAGTAGGTATTGTACAGGGTTGCCGCCGCCGTCCATCTTGGGCAGTTCAAAGACCTGCACGATGCTGTTGATTTGGTCGCGGATGGTCTTGTTGGGGTCGTTGACCTTCACTTCCACTTCCTCAAACGAGGTGTTGTCGATAGTCAAATGAATGATGAATTCCTCATCGAATAATTGCTCGTTTTCCATGATTATTGTGTATTTAATTGTTGATTGTTTAATTGTTTAATTGTTGTTTACCAGATCCACGCTCCGTGAGGTTGGTCGTAGTTTGGACTATGATAATGTTCAAAATTGTTCTTGAAGACGATGAGTTGGTAGGCTTCCTCTGGGATGATTTTAGGCTCTTGCAAGCCATAGCGAAAAGCACCCATGGTACAACGCATCATAGCCCCCGAACAAACCTAAGAATCTGCCATGTTTTAATTAACTTGGATTATGCAAATAATATAGTTTGGGCCAACATTTGCTTTTGAGACGTGTTCAGAGGAATGAACATTTGCTTCGCCCCTCCTATAGCAAACCACGGAGTTTCGATGCGACTCCCATTGGAAGCTCTTGTATGGCTCCATGTGTCGAAACAACTCTTTGAGGTAGACACTAAAGCTTTTGCAGAAAATGGCAGTACAAATTGGCAACAAATTTTTTTCCCTATCGAATAATTCTTTTTGGCATAGGCTTTTTCGCTGCTTTTGATGGCTTCTAGGTTTTTATAAGCTTTTTTTAATTTTAACTCGTAAAGATCAAAGTAAGGGCTAATACCTAACTGCTCTTGGGGTACTTTGTTGAAGGT
>Ga0310786_10003831_pt1 | contig 21436 bp, 13 predicted proteins | sample AusTroGonzalo_MG_FD_203881 | JGI IMG/M metagenome (GOLD analysis project Ga0310786, IMG submission 203881) | Bovine rumen microbial communities from tropical cattle in Woodstock, Queensland, Australia - Gonzalo_03 (v2) (version 2) | ecosystem: Host-associated > Mammals > Digestive system >...
TGGGTACGCGTCAGCGAGGTGTTCTCATTGACGCAGGCATCTCTGCGCGTCAGATACAGAAATGTCTGCGCGAGATGGGACTGGACTTCCAGAACATCATGGGCGTGCTGATCACTCACGATCATGCTGATCATATCCGTGCCGTAGGCACTCTGGGCGAGCGTGTGCGCCTGCCCATCTACACCACTGCGCAGATACATGAGGGTATCGACCGAAACTATGGTGTACGGGAGAAGCTACGTACCAGCCGTCGCTATTTTGAGGCAGGTCAGCCGTGGGAACTCTTCGGCATGCAGATCAACACTTTCCATATAGAGCATGACTCCACCGATTGTCTTGGATACGCTATTGACTATCTGGGTCAGCGCTTCGTGATCATCACCGACTGCGGCAGCATCAATGAGGAAATGCAGGCCTTTATCCGTTCGGCCAACCATCTGGTGATTGAGGCCAATCACGACGAGCACATGTTGCTGAACGGGCCTTATCCCACCTATCTGAAGGAGCGTATCCTGAGTCCGCGGGGACACCAGTCGAACGATGTGTGCGGACAACTGTTGGCGCGTAACTGGCAGCCCTCGCTGCGTAATATATGGCTCTGCCATCTCTCGCTGGAGAACAACGATCCGCAAGTGGCTTACGACACGGTGGCCGCCCATCTGCTCAATGCAGGCATACAGCCCGGGCACGACGTGTTCCTCCGCGCACTCGACCGCACCATCCCCGGTCCGGTATATGAACTAAACGATCAAATAATCAAGTCTGACAGTGAACAACTGACAGCCAAATCCGAATAATTATGATGGAACGTCTGGTTATTATCCCAACCTACAACGAGAAAGAGAACATCGAGGCCATCATCACCGCCGTGATGGAACTGCCTATTGCATTTAACGTCCTTGTCATCGATGACGGTTCGCCCGACGGCACTGCCGACATCGTCAAGAAGATGATGAAGGGTCAGTTCAAGGACCGTGTCTTCCTCGTTGAACGCAGTGGCAAACTGGGTCTGGGTACAGCCTATATCGCCGGTTTCCGTTGGGCTATCGAGCACCAGGCCGATTATATCTTCGAGATGGATGCGGACTTCAGCCATAATCCGCAAGACCTATTGAAGCTCTACGACGCGTGCGCCAACCAGGGTGCAGACCTAGCCATCGGCAGTAGGTATGTGACCGGCGTGAATGTGGTCAACTGGCCTATGGGACGCGTGCTGATGAGCTATTTCGCCAGCAAGTACGTACGCACGGTGCTGGGTGTGGATATCCACGACACCACTGCAGGCTTCGTTTGCTATCGCCGCCACCTGCTGGAGACGCTGGAACTGGACAAGATCCGCTTCAAAGGCTATGCCTTCCAGATAGAGATGAAGTTCACCGCTTCCAAGTGCGGTGCGAAGATCATTGAGGTGCCTATCATCTTCGTAAACCGTGTACTGGGAACGAGCAAGATGAGCGGTGGTATCTTCTCTGAAGCCCTGCTGGGCGTTATTCGTCTGAAGATCTCTTCGTGGTTCCGCAAATATCCGAAATTGTAACACCTCTACGCTAAAGGAACAAAGACCGCAGGCAAGCCTGCTAAAAGACAGTAGATTATAATGAATTCGTTAGAACAATCTTTATCGCAATTGGTCAAAGCGGCTGTGAAGTCGCTCTACGCGATAGAAGCGACGGACGCGCAGGTACAACTGCAGAAGACCCGTCCGGAGTTTGAGGGAAACATCACCGTTGTGGTGTTCCCCTTTGTCAAGTTGGCCCGCAAGGCTCCTGCTCAGACAGCGTCTGAGATAGGTGAATGGTTATTGGTGAATGGTGAAGGACTGGTGGCCAAATACAATGCGGTGCAAGGTTTTCTGAACTTGTCTATTGATGATGCCTTCTGGGTAAAACAACTGATCGAAATCGACCAAAATGCCGATTTCGGGAAACTACAAAGGGACAATGTACAAGGTACAAAGCCGTTGATGATGGTGGAGTACAGCTCGCCGAACACCAACAAGCCTTTGCACCTCGGTCATGTGCGTAATAACCTGCTGGGTTATTCGATTGCCAAGATCCAAGAGGCGAACGGATGGAAGGTGGTGAAGACGAATATTGTCAACGACCGCGGCATACATATCTGCAAGTCGATGCTCGCATGGCTGAAGTTCGGCAATGGCGAGACACCCGAGACGAGCGGCAAGAAGGGTGATCACCTGATAGGTGACTACTATGTCCGTTTCGACAAGGAATACAAAGCCCAGATCGCCGAGATGATGGCGAAAGGCATGGACGAGGAGACGGCGAAGAAAGAAGCACCGCTGATGTTGGAAGCACAGGAGATGCTCCGTAAGTGGGAAGCCAACGACCCCGAAGTGCGTGGCCTCTGGGCGAAGATGAACGAATGGGTCTATGCCGGCTTTGACGAGACCTACAAAAGGATGGGTGTAGCGTTCGATAAGATTTATTACGAATCGAACACCTATCTGGAGGGCAAATCGGAAGTGGAGAAGGGACTGGCCAGCGGTCAGTTCTACCGCCGCGAAGACGGCAGCGTCTGGGCCGACCTGACCAAGGACGGACTGGATGAGAAACTACTGCTCCGTTCGGACGGTACGTCGGTCTATATGACCCAGGACATCGGTACGGCCAAGTTGCGCTTCCAGGACTACCCGATCGACAAGATGGTGTATGTGGTAGGTAACGAGCAGGAATATCACTTCAAGGTGCTGTCTATCCTGCTGGACCGCCTCGGTTTCCCCTTCGGCAAAGAGCTCGTGCATTTCTCCTACGGCATGGTGGAACTGCCTAACGGCAAGATGAAGAGCCGCGAAGGCACGGTGGTGGATGCGGATGACCTGATGGACAAGATGGTGGAGGACGCGAAGGAGATCAGCAAGGACAAGGTGAACACGCTGCAAGGTATCACCGAAGAGGAGGCCAACGAGATAGCGCGCAAGGTAGGACTGGGTGCGTTGAAATACTTCATTCTGAAGGTGGATCCGCGCAAGAACATGCTGTTCAACCCTGCGGAGTCGATCGACTTCAACGGCAACACGGGTCCGTTCATCCAATACACCTACGCGCGTATCCAGAGTGTGCTGCGCAAAGCGGAAGGAGCGGTTACGGCGGATGGGTTACGGGTTACGGGACTAGATCCCAAAGAATTGGGATTGATCCAGCGTCTGACGGAATATCCGCAGACAGTGCGCACGGCCGGCGATGATTTCAGTCCGGCAGTCATCTGCAACTATGCTTATGCGCTGGCGTGCGACTTCAACTCGTTCTATCACGACCTCTCGATACTCAACGAGCCCGACGAGCAAAAGAAATCGCTACGTCTGCTGTTAGCAAAGAACGTAGCGAAAGTGTTGCTGAGCGCGATGGCGCTGCTCGGCATCGAGATGCCCGAACGGATGTAAGAAGAGTGACTTTCTAGTCCAGTTTCAACACGGCGAGGAATGCTTTCTGAGGCACTTCGACATTACCGATCTGCTTCATGCGTTTCTTGCCGCGTTTCTGTTTCTCGAGCAATTTGCGTTTGCGGCTGACGTCACCTCCGTAGCACTTGGCCAGCACATCCTTACGGACCTGCTTGACGGTCTCGCGTGCGATGATCTTCGCGCCGATGGCCGCTTGGATAGCGATGTCGAACTGCTGGCGCGGCAGGAGTTCCTTGAGTTTCTCACACATGCGACGGCCGAAATCGACTGCGTTGTCGCGGTGGGTGAGGGTAGAGAGTGCGTCCACCTGTTCGCCGTTGAGGAGTATGTCCAGTTTGACGAGGTTAGAGGGACGGAAGCCGTTCATATGCCAGTCGAAGGACGCGTAGCCCTTTGAGATGGACTTGAGTTTGTCGTAGAAGTCGATGACTATCTCGCCGAGCGGCATGTCGAAGAGCAGTTCCATACGGTTGCCGCTGATATATTCCTGTTTGACGAGTTCGCCTCGCTTGCCGAGGCATAGCGTCATGATAGGGCCGATGAAGTCGGCCGTGGTGATGACCGAGGCACGGATGTAGGGCTCTTCGATGCGGTCTATCTCCGTCAGGTCGGGCATACCGGCAGGATTATGCACCTCCACCATGCCGCCGTCTTTGGTATAGACATTGTAACTTACGTTAGGTACGGTGGTGATGACATCCATGTCGAACTCGCGGTCGAGTCGCTCCTGGACGATCTCCATGTGCAGCAGTCCGAGGAATCCGCAACGGAAGCCGAAGCCCAGCGCCATGGATGATTCGGGCTGGAAGGTAAGGCTGGCGTCGTTGAGTTGCAATTTCTCGAGCGAAGCGCGCAGGTCTTCGTAATCCTCCGACTCGATGGGATAAACACCGGCGAAGACCATGGGTTTGGCTTCTTCGAAGCCGGCGATGGCTTTCTCGCACGGACGTGCCACGTGGGTGATGGTATCGCCCACTTTGACTTCGGTGCTGGTCTTGATACCCGATATGATATATCCCACGTTGCCGGCGCTGATCTGCTTGCGCGGACTCATGTCGAGTTTGAGAATACCTATCTCGTCGGCGTCGTACTCCTTGCCGGTATTGACGAAGCGTACCAAGTCACCGCTATGCAGCGTGCCGTTGACCACTTTGAAATAGGCGATGATGCCCCGGAAGGAATTGAATACCGAGTCGAAGACGAGGCACTGCAGCGGTGCGTTCGGGTCGCCTACCGGCGCAGGGATGCGCTCGACGATGGCGTCGAGAATCTCCGGCACTCCTTCGCCCGTCTTGGCCGAGCAGCGGAGAATCTCCTCGCGCTTGCAGCCGAGCAGGTCGATGATCTCATCCTCGACGCGTTCGGGCATGGCGTTGTCCATGTCGCATTTGTTGAGGACGGGGATGATCTCGAGGTCATGCTCGATGGCCATATAGAGGTTGGAAATGGTCTGTGCCTGAACGCCCTGTGTGGCATCGACGACGAGCACGGCTCCTTCGCACGCCGCGATAGAGCGGCTCACTTCATAGGAGAAGTCCACATGCCCCGGAGTGTCGATGAGGTTGAGCGTATAGCCCTTGTAATCCATCTGGATGGCGTGGCTCTTGATGGTGATGCCACGCTCTTTCTCCAGGTCCATGTCGTCGAGCACCTGGTTCTCCATCTGGCGGACGTCCACCGTTCCGGTGAGTTCCAACATGCGGTCGGCCAGGGTGCTCTTGCCGTGGTCTATATGTGCAATAATACAAAAATTACGTATCTTATCCATAATCGGCTGCAAAGGTACAACATTTTTTTGGAACAGACAAGATTTTCGGTCAAAAAATATCTTCTGCGGCTGCGCAAGCAGGTTTTAGCGAGGAAAAAAGCGGCGGTGGCGCGAGTGTCGGCGGGGAGGAAAAGGCGAACCGATTGAAGGCTCCGCGTATCCTGGGACGGCGGATGAGCGGTTCGGCCGTGGCAGCAGGGCTAAGCGGCTCGAAAGAGAGGTCTTCGGAGAGAGGTTCGGAGACCGTTGCCGGTTCGAGGGCTTTTCGGCGTGCCGCCTGGAGTTCGCGGTAGATAGCGACGTAGGTATATTGATAGAAACGGGAATAGCGTTTCATGCCTGTTTCCGGCGCTTCACCGCATAGGAAGACACGGAAATAATGGCGGAAGAAACGTATACGCCATTCCATGGCTGCGAGGGAGTGGTCATGCTCGAGCGCATGAGCCATCCGCTGGGCCGTCTTGATAAGTTCACGGTTGGCAAGGCAGGCAGCAGACCAAGTCTTGGGAAAATGGTAGGTATAGAGCTGGAGGAGTTGGCCTCCGCGACGCGGAAGACGGCGGACGATGATATGTTTTCGGTAGTGGTAGCCTTCCTTGACGGTGTTCATGGCACCCCAGAGCATATCGATACCGGTGACGGGCACGAAGTAGCGCACTCCGCGTCTGTGGGAAGCGGAGATGTCCGAATGAGGAGCGTAGTACGAAACGGCGCATTTCAAACGGTTTTTTACGATAGATTTCAGGTGTCGTGCCATGAGGCGTAATAGGTTGTATATCTGTTGATTACAAGTGACTAAAAAGTAGCATGGTCTAGGATAGGCTGCGGCCGCATATTTTCCAGCCGGTAGGTTGGCTCGTTTCAGACTTATGATTGTACTAAAAACCAACGGCCAAGCGGATGGGGGACGGAGTAGGTTGATTCTTCAAAATCGACGACAAAGGTACAAAATATTTTTGAATTGTGCAAATTTTCGGGCGCGCAAAAGTTACGGAAAACGACACAAAAAGGCGTAAGTGATTGATCCGATCGAGAAGTACGAAGGGCAAAAAAAAGAAAAAAAAACGCATCCCTACGGACGCGACTGAACGTTTAGTTTAGATTGTCACTAACATTCTACTTTATAATCGTGATAGTTAGCTGTATTTAGCATAATTAGTTAAACGGTTTTATACCTGTATATAATTGTGTTGAGGTTGCAAAGAACCCGCAACATTGTTCTTTCAAACGACACTGCTCACAGCAGTCAGTATATTTGTTTTTCCAATCGGAGATGCTTCGCTCTGCAAAAGCATGGTACTTAGTAGGTAAAAGGCACAAGGGAATATTGAATATAACTACTTCATGCCGAAAATCATCCAACAATTGCACAGCCTTGCAAAGATAATCAATATACTCAATAGGCTCTATCCATATGTGCTCACTCTTGCTGTCAGCAAAACCGACTCGTTCCATGCCCATGAAGGCAGTCCAGTTCACGAACGAAAGGTTCTTGTGGATGAACGATGCCATTTGCGGGAAACGCATGTAGTTCAGTTTATTCATCACGATACGCAATTCGATGGCAATACCTTGTATAGCGAGGTTATACAATCCCAAGATCGTCTCGTTGTATGCTCCTTTACTGCCTGCAATGATGTCATGGTCTTTCTCGTAATCGGAATGCAACGGCACACCCACCATCACTTTGCCTTCTCCTGCCAGTTTCAGTTGCTTTGCATATTCCGGGTCTGCAAACTTACGTCCGTTGCTGAGGATATGAATATCGGTGTTCGGTAATTGTTCCCGTATGAGTCGAATCAGCGAGAATAGTTTATCTCCCATCAGTGTCGGTTCGCCTCCTGTTAATGCGATATGTGGCAGGTCTTTGGGTGCCAACATAACGCGCTTGATATTCTGCTGATAGTAATAGTCGATGTCATCTATCTTGCGCGGAGGCTGGCAGCACATGATGCAATGGTTGTTGCATTGTTCGGTAGTGAACAATGTATTGTCGTTGGAGTTTATATCAAGTGGTCTTTGCTTCATCGTATCCAGTTTCTAAAGATAGGCATCAATTCTTCATTTCTATCTACCACGCAAGATATGATATATTCAATGATAGCTTTATTCTTTTTGCAGAATAAGGATGTTGGACGGAATCCGTACAAGTCATTCTGCGTCGTATGGTTGCGCACAGGGTCAGCACCGCAATATGCTTGTAGGGCACAATCCGAGCAGCCGGCTATAGTTTCGTTATTCCATACTTTTGCCCATTCTTTTACCTTATGGCTATAAACAAGGTTCTCGTAAGGCTCGGATAGTTTGCCAATTTGGAAAGTATAGTCATGCTCTTCCGCCAACATACGGGACTCATCAGAAGCATACATATACCCATCGTAGTTATAAATGAGCACAGAATTGACTATTCCGGCGGGCGACTGCAAATCTACGAAGCCGGTGCACCAAGGCGTGAGGAGTTTGCGCAAGATGATAGCTGCGTATTCCTCAATCATCACATGACCTTGTTTGTTGAGTTCAATGATATGCTCGAACGCTTGTTTGTAGAACTCGATGAATCGGTCAGTGTAGGCCTCCCAATCGGCATTGTCAGTCGCTTTTCCGTATGGGTTCAATGCGCGGAGGAAAATGCTGGTGAAGCCTAATTTGTGATACTCATCAACTATTTCGGTCGGGTAGTTGAGTGATAATTCAGAAGCCGTCATCAAAGCTGATACGCGGTCTGCCCCTAATACCTCTCGTGCTTTGGCTATACCTTTGACGACTCTCTCATAACTGTCTTGCTTGCCTCGGTTGGTATTATGCAGGAATGACGGACCATCAAGCGAGGTTGAGATAAGTACATTGTATTGCGTGCAAATACCAAGTACCTCATCAGTTAAGTTGATGGAGTTGGTGCAAAGAACGTACGTAAGGTGACGTTTCTCTGTTTCGTTGATTTGTTCTGCCAATTCAATACCATAACGAATCAATGCCGGTTCCAAAGAAGGTTCGCCTCCTTGGAACTCCATGGTTAGATATTTCGAGCGCGACTTGAACATGTGTTGTACAGCGAGACGCATGGACTCCATTGACATAGTGGCATGCGAGACACATTCATCTTGGCTGGAGGCTTGGCAGTAAACGCATAGTTGGTTACAACGAAGCGTGAGCACGAAGATATGCAAGGCAGTATAGTCATCAAGGAAACGTTTCTTTTCCGCAAGTCGTTCGGCATAGACATCCAGCAAAGCAGGAATACGCGTTTCTGAAATGAAAAAGTTGGCGACAAGCGTTTTGTATAGTTCTTGATCTTCAATGGTTCGGTTGACTATCTGTTCTGCTGTTCCAATAGGCACATAAAGCAAATCGCCAACTTCGTTGACGAGTATTTCATGGTCACCTAAACGAGTAAATTTGAATGGCAGCAGATAGTATTTCATTCAAGCGTCAAATTCTCATCGTCAGCAAATGCTTTGGCATAGAGGATGGTGCGAATATCGCGCGTCTCGTCATCTATTGTTTGTCGCAATTTGTAGTCATTGAGCATTTGTAGACATTGTGACTTCAGTTGATTCTCATTGAAAAACTTCCCATCGTTCCGAGCGATGGAAAGCGTTTCCGTGTTGCCGTTCAAACTCCGTTCGATGGCATATTGAGCAGATAACCAATAAACTACTTTGGAGACACAGACATCAGAATATATCTGTCGGTCAATAGTTAAAGTCATTTGGCATAAAGTTTTAGAACGGTTACCATTCTCTCGTTCACTACTCCATCAACCGGCAAATGAAAATATTCTTGTAAAAAGCGAACAGCTTTGTCAAAATCTTCGTCGAACAGAGGTTTATCACCTTTTCCCGCTAAGACTTCTTTATATGAAAATACTTCAATATTCTGTGCTAACATCAAATCAAGCAACTCTTTCACATCGTTACCGGCCATATGAGGGGTAGTGAGAAATAATTTGCGAGTCCCCAAAGAATTGGCGGTTGTTGTCGTTGTTGTTGTCGTCGTTTGTGTTGTCTGTGTGGGAGCCTTATATGTGGACGTAGATGAACCGGTCCCATACGAACTGGAACCAGTGCTACTAGAAACATGGCTACGATGAGAGTAATGGCTACCGCTACTACCGGAGGAATGCGAGCGATGCGAAGAGTGCGAACGGTGCGAGGAGTGTCCGGCGATAAGTTTAATGTCTCCATTGGAGGCAACACGCAAGACATTTTTGATGGTCTTTGGCTTTGTGGCTTTAACAAATTCATCATTGGCATCAGACAAACCATCTGGGGTAATTGTGGTTTGTTCAACGCCAGCCGAAGCATTGGCTGGATATAATAATGATGCTACAGCCCCCAACAAGACTTTACGAATAATTTTTTGAGATGTTTTTTTCATATGGTATTTTACGTCGAGAAGCGACGATGGTTTATAGATCTCCTGACCAACCGTGACCTAAGTCCCAGTGTTCATCATACCTAAATTCAAAATACGGCAGGGCAAAGTATTTTTCTAATAATCCGGTTAGTTCTTCCTCTTTGTCTTGCGCCCATTGACCGACAAAAACAATGAAATGGTCTATGTTCCATGCTACACGGCCACGCGGAACTTGCGTATAATCACCGCTGAACTTGGTCGGCTCATGATTGGCCAACGCACGGAAGTACTGCTTTTGCCAAATCTGGCGATGTAAGGTCTGATAGTTGATGAACGGCAAGCCTTTCTCAGCTGCTTCCTCAACCATTTTCGGAGTAAGTTCTTTCTTATATACGCCGAAGAAGTCATGCTCCTCGGGATCGTACCAGAAAATGCCAACAGACGGCATCTGCTCGTCGAAGGACTTCATGTCCGCCATCATGGCTTCTTTTTCACTATGGGATAGAGTTGTCATATTTGTGTCTCAAACCTTTGCGGCTGCAAAGGTACAACAAAAAATCCAAATGTGCAAGGATTTTATAATTTTTTATAAAAAACCATCTTTTTTTTGCATATGTCAGAAAAAAAACGTACCTTTGCGGCCGCAAAGGTTTCGCAGACAAGCGAAGTAAGAAATCGATAATCAAACGAAGTAAACAAACAAGCAATCTATCTATATGAAAAGAACGAAATGGCTTATTGCCTTGGTGGTGTTCGGCACTACGACCTTGATGGCGCAACAGAGTGATCCGATCGCCACCGGTTTGGGCGGTGTGGCCACGGTGGCCGGAGAGACCAAGACAGCCCTTGCTGCCGAGGACAGCGCTACGGTGCAGCCGCCCATCGCGGACAAGCCGCTATGGAAACAGAAGCTGTACTACGGCTACAATTTCGACATCTATTTTCACAACGACTCGCGTTCGAACCGCAAGGAGAACGGTTGGTCGATTGCCCTGCAACCCGAGGTGGGATGGAAACTCACTGACCGAATCTATTTAGGTATGCGTATTGGCGGTAGTTATGCGAATACGACTATCCAAAGTGATGTAAAACTGGTAGATACTACCTATATCGCCGATCTGCGTGTCCATCATGGTTCATGGCAGATTGAGCCGTATATGCGCTATCGACTCAAGACGCTTTTTAACGGGAAAGTGGGAATCTGGATCGAGACGCATTTATTTACCGGAATGGATTTTCCCCGTGTCACGAATAATATGGAGCGAGGAACGGATTATGAAGGCCTTCGTCATAGTGTCACTTATGGTTTCCAAGTATCGCCGGTGATCACGTATCAGTTCAATAAGAAGAGTACTTTCCAGATATTCTTCTCCATCCTCAGTTTCGGGTATAGTGGTAGTACGTACTGCTATGCGAACGGTTCCAAAGAGTATATCAACGATGTGATCATCTTCTCGGGCAAACTGAGTAACATGATTGCCAATCAGTTTACCCCCGGTCTGTACGGCCTGAAATTCGGTGTGCAAAAGAGTTTTTGATGATTGTTGATTGATGATTGATGATTGGTGAGAGTTTGCTTTGGAAGATTCCGCTTGTCGCGACGTGCACAGCGTTGGGACTTGTGCTTCTGCTGCTGATAGCAGTAGGGTGCGTCCTGTATGTGCCTGCGCTTCGCAAAGCAGCGCTGGACAAAGGTGTGGCTATCGCTCGTGAGAAGACGGGCATGGACATTGAGATAGGCGATCTGTCGTTGATAATCGGCGATTCGACTTCTTCTCAAGCTCCTTCTCCATTCGTTCTTCATGTTTCACCAGTCAATATTTACCGTGCGTACAAGGGGCAGGGGGACTTGCCCGTGGTGGTGGGGATAGACAGCCTCTTCGTAGGTCATCGCGGTCAGGATACGCTACTTTGCGTTCAACGATTGCGCTTGAACGCAACAATGCACAATGCACAATGCACAATGCACAATTTTAGCGAAATCACCTCTATTCCGATTGAGGTGGAACAGCTGCTGCTGGACGAGGCGGCTTTCCACTCCGACACTCTGATCAAGACGACGGGTGTGGATGTGACCGTAGGTCATCTGGAGGTGGCCAGTCCTGAACTGAATATCGCCGAAGGACGCTATCCGCTACACGGCTTGCGTCTGGAGGATGTGTATTGCGGCATCGATCTGCGTAAAGACCCGAAGGCGAAGTCCGACAGCGCGAAACAGCAGAAGAAGCCGCTGCGCCTCTGCTTTGAACTGCCGGATGGCGAGTTGCGTAATATCCATTTTGCCCTCACTCCGCTCGACCTGCATGTACGTACGGGTTCGCTCTCGACGGAAGCCACGGTGGACGTGGGCACCAACTGCTATACCACCCGCCGGCTGGAGGTGGGGCGTTTTGCGCTCGACCTCAAGCAGCTGCATATACCGGTGGATACGATATACGGCACCGCGTGCGCCGACATACAACGCAATCGCATCACCAGTGAGGGACTGCATGTGCGTTCGGACGAGTGGGGTGCACAAGCCGACCTGTCGGCCACGGCGATGGACCTGAAGAGTATGCGCCTGGATGTGTCGGCCGATGCGTCCTACCATGGCAGCAGGGCGCAGGTGCGCGGCTACTATGACATAGACGACGAGGCCTACGATGCCACCGTGCACGTGGAGCGCGTTGATCTCAGGGCACTAATGCAGGACAGCACGCCGCTGGTACTGGCGGGTGAGGTGGAAGCGTCGGGTAGGGGCGTTCGTCCCCGCCGGCCGATGCAATCGAGTGTCCGAGTGCGATTGGACGAAGCGCGCTACGGCATATGGAACCTCTCCGGCACGCGCCTGAAAGCCTCGACGGACAGCACGGTGACTCTTGACGTGGAAGCGCCGCACCTAACGGTGCGTGCGGCCTCGCCCATGCCTCTGATGACGCTCATCGAGCGTATCAAGCCGATGGTGGCTACCGTCAGCGATTCGGCAGTGCTCGCATCGATCACCTCGCTCAGCGACCTGACGGCACTGGATACGATACGCCGCTGTCTGCCTGCGATAGAGGTGGCTGCGACGATGCACAAAGGCAGTCCGCTGCAAGCCCTGATCGATCGCAGCGGAGTGGAGATAGACGAGGCATATCTGTCGCTGCGTTCCGACTCGCTCCGCACCGACCTGACGGCCGATGCCACCCTGCCGCAGACAGAAAACCCCGAGGACGCTACGGCACTGCGACTGCCGGCTATCCGTGGCAGTGTGCGCGTAGGGATGACCGAGGGACACACCGAGGCTACGGTGGAAGCCGCGACGCGACTGACGGACGGCGTGATGACGGTGGAAGGCATATGCACCGATGCCGCTTTCCGGATGGCCGTCCAGCGCGAGGGCAAGCTGTTGCACGGCGACGGCAGGCTGACGCTGGACAGTCTGGCCTACGGCGAGATGGCACTGGGCAACAGGGCTATAGATATGTATCTGACAACCTCGCGGGCCTATGCGAACGCCCTGCGGGTGGATGTGCAATCGGAAGATATACCTCTGGATATAGTGGACGGACTGATCCGTTCGTCGGATCTGGCACTGCACGGTGCCGTTAGGATGAGTGCTTCGGTGGACGGCCTGCCCCGCAAGGCGGATGTGTCGGCCGAGGTGCTGCCGCTGGGAGTGCGTGCCGAATACAAACCCTACGAGATAGGTGCCAGCCTGGGCGAGACACCTATCGTGATGAAGCATAATAAAGTGGATCTGAACGGTCTGGCGGTGTACGGCGTGGACAGCACCTATCTGACGCTGAGCGGCGGACTGGACCTCAACCGCATGCGGATGGACATGACCCTGCAGGCCGACAGTTTTGCACCGGTGAAGCTGGTCAAAGACGGTCCGATCCCCTTGTACGGAGAGTTGGCCACCGACCTGCGCGGCACGCTGACCGGTCCGCTGGACAAGCTCGTGGCCGATGTGGACGTGACGATACTACCCACTACCGACATCACCTATCCGATAGACAAGAAGAACCTGGCGCAAGTGAAGCCGCACGGCACGGTGAACGTACGCTATGCCATGGCCGACAGTCTGCCGCTTACGCTGGGCGGACAGATCAACGTGGACGACGGCATGGTGCGCTATTCGCCGAAGATGTACCCGATCATGCCTTTCCGCGTCGATTCGGGCAGCCACGTGTCGTTCCATGGACCTGTGGGTAAGACGAGAATGGATATATCGGCTTCGCAGCACGTGAAATCGGATGTGAAGTCGGAAGACGAGGAGACGCGCCGCGTGGATTTTACTACCGGTGTGCGGGTGAACGGCGTGGTCGACTCCATCGACATCGGTGCGCTGGATTTCTTCCTGGAAGCCCCGGAAGACGAGACGATCACCCGCGAACTGGAGTCGGTGGATGCCGACATACGCGAAGGTCTGGCGGCCACGCTGCTGGCTACGGGCATGTATATGGGTGAGAGCAACGAGGCGGCACAACAGGACGGCTATGCCCTCTCCTCTATCGTGAACAGTCGTATCAACGCGGCGATGGCCAATTCGAAGATGGGCAGGGTGGTGGATGTCGATCTGAGCACCGCACAGACGGTTCACCTGGGCGGCACCACCAACGATGTGAATGTGGCCGTCAGCAAGTCGTTCCTCAAGAAGCGGCTGCGTATCACGCTGGGTTCTACCTTCACCGACGACCCGGGCATCAACAAGACCAGCGGTCTGCTCAATTCCTTGTCGGCCGAATACAAACTAACCAAAAAAGATAATATCTTCCTGCGCCTGTTCTCGCAGCGCGACTACAACAACGTGCTCGAGGGCGAACTCTATAAATACGGCCTCGGTGTGCGGGCCACCAAGGACTGGCGCCGCTATGAAGACTACCGCGGCGATACCCTCCGGCGCACCTACAACCTGACGGCCGATGCCGGTGTGGCCTACCGCTCGAACAACAGTATAGGTCCGGACCTGACCCTCAAGTCGTCTATCAAGAACCTCTTCGGGCGCGACGAGACTTTTGCCATCAAGGCCAACGGAGCGTACTACTGGGGAATACGCAATCGCCATCCGGGTGATCCGAAGAAGACAGATACCTACAAACTCGGCGTCGCTACGGCGCTGGTCTTCCCCTATCTGCATTGGACGGGCACGCATATCCCCGAGGGCACCACACGCTATCTGTTGGGTTACCAATACGAGAACATCGCCGGAGGCTATGGTGTACACAAGTTGTCCGGCGGGTTCTCCTATCATATCCGAAGCTCGGAGTTCATCACTCATACCTTCACGCCGTTCTACCTCTCCGTCGTGCTGATGAAAGCCGAGTCGGACAGCCTGCTCAACAAAGCGGCGGACTATCCGCAGCTGATCAAGCTGTTTGCCGGCAATGAGTTCGTGCCCTCCATCAGCTACAGCTTCACCTACAGCGACTACCGCACGACGCGTCCGGTGAACACGATGGTGGAACTGGGAGTGAAAGAGTCGGGCAACCTGGTCTATGCGCTCTACCGTCTCTTCGGCCGAGGCCTGGACGAGAACGGCAACCCGACCAGTGCCGCCCAGTTTAACCAATACGTCAAACTGACGGCGGAGCTGCGCAACAGATATAACATCACCGATCGTATATGCATCGCCACGCGCTTGTTCGCCGGGGCGAATATCCCGCTTGGTTTCTCCAAGGACGCACCGCTGTCGGAGGCCTTCTACGCCGGCGGCGGAAGCGGTATGCGTGCCGCCTCGCCTTCGTCCTACGGTCCCGGTAACTTCTATTCGCCCCGCTACAACCAGAGCTTCTTCCATGCCGGTGATGTCAAGCTGGAAGCCAATTTTGAATTCCGCTTCCCGATCGTATGGAAACTCTACGGCGCGGCCTTTCTGGATGCCGGCAACGTATGGAACTGGAAGAGTGCACGCGATCGCTACGGCGAAGAGACCTATCAGGAGATAGTAGAGAAGATGGAGTTGCTCAACGACGTGTACGACGGTATCCTCAACAACCCCGATGTCCTTAGCCAGATAGCCCTTGGCACCGGTGCGGGTCTGCGTCTCGACTTCGACGGACTCGTGCTGCGGCTGGATTTGGGCGTCGCCATCCATGCACCGTATCAGACCTACCGCAAGGACAAAGACGGCAAACTGGATAAGAACCAACCGATCACCTCTTACTTTAATATCCCCTCCGCCCTCGACGCCCTCAAAATCAACGTCGGCATAGGCTATCCGTTCTAAGGTGAAAGATGAAAGATGGAAGATCATTTTTAACAATAAATATACATATTATGAGGAAATTATTCATTCTTAGTTTTGAATGCGTACTATGTTTCGCATTGACAGGCTGCTCCAAGACCCCACAGGAGCAGCACACGAGTTATGAAACGCTGACGCTCCACCGCGAGACGGTGACGGCTCCGCTCACGTGGAGTGCCGCTATCCGCGGTGCAGGCGATGTGTCGATCGTGTCTCGTTGTACGGGTACGCTCAATGAGATCCGTGTGAAGAACGGTCAGCGTGTGAAAGCCGGTGACGTCCTTTTCCGCATCGACAGCCGCAGTGCGGAGAACAGTCTGGCACATGCGCAGGCAGACCTGCAGACAGCTATCGCCCAACGCGACAATGCGCAGCTGGAAGCGGAGAGCAATCGTGAGTTGGCCGAGCAGGGTATCATCAGCGACTACCTGCTGCGCACCAGCCTCAATGCTCTCCAGTCGGCGGAGGCACAAGTGGCACAAGCCCGCGCTGCCGTACGCGATGCGGAGTTGCATCTGGACTATTGTACTATCAAGAGTCCTGTGAACGGACTGGTGGGTAATATCATTCCGCGCGTAGGCGACGTGATTGCCGAAGGCACCATGCTGACCCGCGTAGCCGGCGTGAGTGAGATGGAAGCAGGTTTCTCTCTGACGGAGAGTCAGATCCATGCCTTAGTGGCGGAATCCGGTAGTCTGGAGAAGTTAGCCACGATGGCTCCGCCGATGACGCTGCGCTTCAAAGACGGTAGCGAATACAAGCATAAAGGTCGTATCACCAGCTTCTCGGGTATGATAGACCAGCAGACGGGTTCGGTAACCTGTTATGTCACGTTCCCCAACCCTGACGGCGAACTGTTCTCGGGCATGCAAGGCTCGGTAGTCATGCCTGTTGAATGGAAGGACGTCATGCTCGTGCCGCTCACCGCTATCGTGCGAATACAGAACAAAGTGCTGGTGTATAAAGTGGGTGCAGACAGCCTTGCTACCAGCGCCATCGTAGAGATAGAAGACTTAGGTGACGGTCAGCATGCTGTCCTCACCTCCGGTGCCGAAGTAGGCGAGACGATTGTGGCAAAGGGAGCTGCAAACGTACATGAAGGACAGCGGGTGCTTTTTTAAAGCACATTTGTGATTTGTAATTTGACATTTGTGATTTATGAAAGGAAATATTTTCGTAGATAGAAAGGTGATGGCGGTGTGTATCTCACTGCTGATCGCCTTAGTGGGCTTTATATGCCTCAAGACGCTGCCTATCGAGCAGTACCCGGATATCGCGCCGCCTACGGTGATGATCTCCACTTCCTACACCGGTGCGGATGCCAACACCGTGATGAAGTCTGTTGTCATGCCGATCGAGGAAGCCGTCAACGGCGTGGAGAACATGGCGTACATGACCTCAGAGGCCAGTGCGACGGGTGATGTGAGCATCAACGTCTATTTCAAGCAAGGCACGGACGCAGACATGGCGGCGGTGAATGTGCAGAACCGTGTGTCGGCGGCATTAGGACTGCTGCCGCAAGAAGTGACTCGCGTCGGCGTGAAGGTCGAGAAACGTCAGAACAACATTCTGCAGATCGCAGCGCTGGTGAGCCGTGACGGTAAGTTCGACAACGACTTTCTCGCCAACTATATCGACATCAACGTCAAGCCGCGTCTGCTGCGTGTGACGGGTGTCGGCGGTGTGCAGAACCTGGGTAACACCTATTCGCTGCGTATATGGATGAAACCCGACGTGATGGCGCGTTACGGACTCGATCCGCAAGACGTCTTCGCCGCTATCGGCAATCAGAACATGGTGGCCGCTACCGGTGCGCTGGGCGAACAGAGTGGCAACACCTATCAGTACAACCTCGAGTACAAGGGGCGTCTGCAGTCGATCGCGGAGTTCGAAGCTATCGTGCTACGCACCTCGCAAGGCAACGTGCTGCACTTGCGTGATATCGCGGATGTGGAACTGGGTGCATTGTCCTACAGCTTCACGTCGCGTATAGACGGCCAACCCGGCGTGGCGTTCATCATCAATCAGGCACCGGGAGCCAATGCCACGCAGGTCAATGCCGCCATCGGTGAACTCTACAAAGACCTGCAGCAGACGATGCCTGCCGGACTGGAGTTCACCATCATGCAGACGAGCGATGACTTCCTCTATGCCGCTATCCACAACGTGGTAGAGACGCTCATCATCGCCATCCTACTGGTCATCCTGGTGGTCTATTTCTTCCTGCAGGACTTCAAAGCCACGCTCATCCCGTCTATCTCGATTATCGTGTCGCTATTAGGTACGTTTGCGGTAGTCAAAGTAGCAGGCTTCTCCTTGAATATACTGACGCTCTTCGCCCTGGTGCTCGCCATCGGAACCGTCGTCGATGATGCCATCGTCGTCGTTGAAGCGGTGATGGCGAAGATGGAGGCGGGTTACTCCTCGGCCTACCAAGCCACCAAAGATGCGATGAGCGAAGTGACGGTAGCCGTCATCTCGTGTACGCTCGTCTTCATGGCGGTGTTCATCCCCGTGACCTTCATGCCCGGTACGAGTGGCACGTTCTTCACCCAGTTTGGTATCACCATCGCTAGTTCGGTGGGTCTGAGCTGTATCTCCGCCCTGACGCTCTGTCCGGCGCTGACGGCCATCTTGTTTAAGCCCAAGGCCAACGCCAATGCCCAAGCCAACAGCTTTGGCCAGCGCGTCAAACAAGCCTACGACGCAGCGTATAACGCGATCTTAGGCAAGTACAAGAACGGCGTGTCGCGCTTCCTACAGAAACCCTCTCGCGCATGGATATGGCTCATCCTAGCCGCTATCGCGATGGTTTTCTCGATGCGTGCGTTGCCTTCGGGACTCGTGCCGCAGGAAGACCAGGGTGTCATCCTCGTGGATGTGACCGCACCGGCCGGTTCGCCTCTGCTCGAGACCGATAAAATCATGGCGCAAGTGGAAGAACATGTGCTGCGGCTCGAAGAAGTGGAGAGTTACGCCAAAGTCACCGGTTTCGGATTGATGTCCGGTACCGGCGTCAGCTATGGTACACTCATCGTGCGTCTCAAACCATGGGACGACCGCAAAGGTCTTGAGCACTATATTGATATGGTGATGTACAAGCTGTATCTGAGTTGCGAAGACATCAAGGACGCGCAGATCATCCCCTTCCAGATGCCGCAGATCCCGGGTTACGGTAATAGCAACGCCATCGACCTGCAGATGGAAGACCTGCAAGGCGGTGACATGACGCAGTTCAACGAGGTTGTCAATGCCTTCCTCGCGGAACTGCAGAAACGTCCAGAGGTGCAGATGGCCATGTCGCTCTATAGCGAGTCGTTCCCCAAATACAAGGTGGATGTCAACGCCACGCAGTGCGACCGCGCCGGCATCTCGCCGGACATCGTACTCAACACCCTCGGTGCCTACTGCGGTAGTTCGTATGTGAGCAATTTCAACCAGTACGGCAAGGTCTATCGCGTGATGGCCGGTGCTGCACCCGAGTACCGTCTCGATCCCGCTTCGCTCAACAATATATTCGTGCGCGTCAACGGGGATATGGCGCCTATCTCGCAGTTCGTCACCCTGACGTCAGCCGTGGGTTCGGCTACGCAGAAGCGCTTCAACCTCTATCAGTCGATCGCCTGCTCCGTGCAACCCAACAGCGGTTACAGTGCCGGCGATGTGCAACGCGTGATAGCCGAGGTGGCGAAAGAGCATCTGCCTGCGGGTTACGGCTATGAGTACGGCGGTATGAGTCGTGAGTTGGAGGCCAACAGCAAGTCTAACCTCACCGCACTCATCTACCTCGTGTGTATCCTGCTGATCTACATGATCCTCGCCTCGCTCTATGAGTCGTTCTTCATCCCAATGGCCGTGCTGCTCTCTGTGCCCTTCGGTCTGATGGGTTCGTTTGCACTCTCGTGGCTCTGCGGACAAGAGAATAATATCTACCTCCAGACGGGTGTCATCATGCTGATCGGATTGCTGGCCAAGACGGCCATCCTCATCACCGAGTTCGCCGTGGAGAAACGCAAACAGGGCATGGGTATCGTAGAGGCCGCTTTTGGTGCATGCGAAGACCGCCTGCGTCCAATACTCATGACCGTCGTGACGATGATAGCCGGTATGATTCCGTTGATCATCGAGGGCGGCGCGGGCGCGAACGGCAACCGTGCACTGGCTATCGGTGTCACCGGTGGCATGGCCGTCGGCACATTGGCGCTGCTCTTCGTCGTGCCCGCGTTCTATATCATCTTCCAAACGCTGCATGAGAAGATTCAAGGCGCGCCCGAAGAAAATCACCAATCACCAATCACCAAACACCAATCACCAATAGTTCTGCTGATAGTGCTCGTCTCTATCAGTCTGAACAGCTGCGGTATCTTCAAGAAGTATACACCTGCGGAGCAAGCGCAACCAGATACGCTGTTGACAAAGGTCAGCGAAGCCTACTGGCAGGACTTCATCCAAGACCCTATCCTGCAAAAGCATATCAACAAAGCCTTATCGCAAAACGTGGACTATCGTTCGCGTCAACTGGCAGTGAAAGAGGCAGACGCACGGCTTCGTGCCGCCAAACTCGGCTTTCTGCCGACGCTGGCGATTTCTACAGCACAGGTAGGAGTGACAGGCACGTACACACCCGGTACGGGCCTGTCCGGTGCTACGTTGACCTACCAAGTGCCGTTGGCGCTTAACTGGGGTGGCGAAGGCTTCGGTACGCTCACCAACCGCAAGCGTCAGGCGGATGCGCTGCGTGCTCAAGAGGAGGATAATCTTGCTGCGGCACACGCCAACCTGGTGGCAACCATCGCACGTACGTACACCCAGTTGCAACTGCTGGATTACGAGGCACGGATCCTCGACAGCACCGAACTGATCTGGCAACGGGTGCTGGAGATACAGCGTGCGTTGGTCAAGAACGGGAAGGCCTATTCGCCGTCTATCGGACAGATGGAGACCTCACTCATCAACGTGCAGATTCAGCGCAAGCAACTGCTCGAACAGATCCATTCGCTCGAACTGTCTTTCTGCCGCCTCTTGAACGAAGAACCGCAAACCATCGCCCGTTCGCCGTGGACCAGTTATACCTTCCAGACCTGGATACTAGAACCTATCCCGGCTTCCAAGCTCAGCAACCGTGCCGACGTGCGGGCTGCGGAACGCAACGTAGCTGCGGCCTATTATCAGACCAACATGGCCAAGGCCGCCTTCTGTCCCGCCTTGTCGCTGTCCGGTCTTATCGGTTGGACCAACAACAGCGGACTGGTGGTTGATCCGGGACAACTGCTGATGAATGCCGTCCTCGGACTGGCACAACCTATCTTTGCCGGTGGTAAACTCTCTGCTAACCTCAAGATTGCCAAACTCGTGCAAGAGGAAGCGGCAGAGCGTTATGTGGAGACGATGCTGAAGGCAGGTAGCGAGGTGAATGACGCCATCTTCCGCTGCCAGAGTGCGCAGCAGCAAGACGAACTCTATCAGCGTATGCTCATCACCCAAGAGGAGTCGTACGAGGGTACGTGTGAGTTGATGAAGAAAGGTAAGGCCTCTTACCTGGAGGTGCTCACGGCGCAGGAGAACCTGCTCAAAGCCCAACTGGCGGATGTCACCAACCGTTATAACGGGTTGATCAGTTTGATTGATCTATATATCGCCCTCGGCGGCGGCACGAAATAAAATGACCAATTACAAATGA